>ERZ827512.2883-NODE-2883-length-12932-cov-5.593306_pt1 | contig 12932 bp, 14 predicted proteins | sample MGYA00519916_ERZ827512 | MGnify/ENA primary metagenome ERZ827512 (study PRJEB31778, sample SAMEA3449335) | human gut metagenome | biome: human gut; feature: human-associated habitat; material: faeces | place: United Kingdom | collected 2010/2012 ... | reverse complement strand
TGTTTTCTCTTTTTTTATGTTTTAATAATTATTCCCACATCTAGTTTACTACATCAGTATTTTACCATAAATTGATTTTTTTAGCAAAGAGTGGTATCATAAGCAATGATTTTTAAGGAGATTAAGATGAAAAGAACATTAAAAATTGAAAGTTTAAAAAATTATGTAAATAGTGTTTCTCAAGAAGAATTTATGATGCTTGCTGGTGATATTTATATGATAACAGATTTTATTTGTAGTGATTATCCCAAATATAGAGAGTGGTATTTTACAAAACAATTACCTGCAACTGTAGTAGGGGATAAACGAAATATATTGTTTGTTAGAAATCCAGATGACGTTTCCGAAATAATTTCAATGGCTTGTTTAAAAAAAGATGAAGAGGAGCAAAAAATATGTACTTTATATGTTGCTGATAAATATAGGGGGTTAGGTATAGGAACTGTAATAGTTGAAGAATCGATTAGATGGTTAGGTACAACTAAACCTTTTATAACATTTGGTGATTATAAATTAGAAATGTTTAGATCAATTATTTATAAGTATGACTGGGAATTAACTGAAGTAGTTTCGGGGTTATATAATAATAAAGCTCAAGAATTATGTTTTAATGGGACACTAACAAAAAATAATAAAGAAACATTAAAACAACAATTACATAAAAAGTTAGTTAGAGTGCTTAGAAATAGATGTAATCAAATTAAATAGTAGAATTTATTTTAGGTGAATTATAGTTATTTATTATACTTGGGAAATATATTTTTGCTTTAGGACCGTTATATTTTTCTATTTTTAAATTTTATTTTTTAGTTTATTATAGAAGAAATTTAACTTTATAATTAATTATCTTGTAATTGTTATTACTACTTTGGTAGAGGATGATTGATTAAGGATTTTGATGGCTTTTTATGTGATAGTTATGTACTGGGGAAATTTATTGGAACATTATTGTTGAATTACATTTAGTAGTTAGTTAGAAAAAACAATTTATAGAGAAGGTGAATGCTATGGGAGGATTTAGTGTTGTAGTTCTTATGAGCATGATATCATTTATATACTTATTCTTTATTGCTATATTTGTAGCAGTTGTGTTGTATATAATAATAAGTTATACTTTTCAAGGTATTTCAATCATGTGTATGAGTAAAAATATGGGATATAAAAATACTTTTACAGCTTGGATACCTTTTTATAACAAATGTTTATTAGGAAAAATAGCAGGCAATAAAATAATGGGGGTAATATCAGGTGTTCTATCGTTTATATCAATATTTTTAGGGATTTGTTTTTATATTAATAAAGAATTAAAAATAGTTCTATTCATTATTTTAACAATTAGTTTAATAATCACTTTTATATTAGATACAATGATAACACATAGAATATATAAGAGTCGTGCAAAGAAATATGGAGATATATTAACTGTATTTAATATTTTATCATTAGGATTATTAAGACCAATATTTCTTTTTATAGTTAGAAATAAAAAGGAATAATGTTTTATGAATAATGTTTTATAAAGTAAGAAATTACAATTTAGTAATTAATTAGAAAAATAGTAATTTGCTAAACTCAACTTTACGTTCGTGTTAAATTCATGATAAATAGTATATGATTTAATTTAAAAGGAGAAAAACTATATGGATCAAATTAAGATTGGTAAGTTTATTCAAGAAAAAAGAAAAGAAAAAAGATTAACACAAAGTGAGTTAGCAGAAAAAATAAATGTGTCAGATAGAGCTGTTTCTAAATGGGAAAATGGAAACTGTATTCCTGATGTATCTAATATTCAAGAATTATGTAAGATATTAAATATTACCATAAATGATTTATTTAGTGGTTGTGTTGTAGATATGAAAGATAATGAAAAAAAGTTAGAAGAGAACTTGCTTGAAATGATAAGAATTAAAGAACAAAGAGATAGGGAATTACTTATCTTAGAAATATTTATTGGAGTAATAGTTTCAATAATAATGTTTCTTTGTATTATGATTGCATCATTTGTTCAAATGGAGGATTGGATAAGAATAGTACTAATCGTATTCGGCGCTATTCCTTTTGCTATTGGAATTAGCTATGCAATAAGAATTGAACAAATTGCTGGATATTATGTATGTTCAAATTGTAATTATAAATATATTCCAACGTATAAAAGTGTTTTATTTTCTATGCATGTTAATAGAACAAGAAAAATGAAATGTCCTAATTGTAATAAAAAATCTTGGCATAAAAAAGTTATAAGTAAATAATAAATTACAATTTATTAAATAGATTGGCTGGTAGAAATAATGTCTTTTTTAGAATTAATTAAATAAAAAATGAATGTATTAGAGAATATAAAAATTTACTAAATAAATCAAGAAAGTAAAAAAGTTTAATTAATATAAATTATAGTAATTGCTAGTTATAATATTTTTAAGTAATAGATTTCTCTTTAAAAATAATAATTTTGCAATTAATTATAATATAGTACTTTTTTTAGAATACTATCATAAATTAAACTAGAGGGGTGATTATTTTGTCAGCTTATAAAGAAATAGTTACCAAAGCTATAATAGGTAAAGGGAAAAAGTATTATAAAAATACATATACTATTGATACAGAAAATGAACCTAGTACTGTATTAGGCTGTTGGGTAATTAATCATAAGTTTAAAGGTAATGATGTAGGTGGTAAAATCGTTGTAGATGGTAGTTTTGATGTAAATCTTTGGTATTCATATAATAACGATACAAAGACTACAGTAATTACAAAAAAAATAAAATATTCAGAATCAGTTATGATAAGACAAAGAGAAGAAACAGATTCTTCAGTAAAAGATATAATTGTTAGAAGTTTGAAACAACCTAATTGTGTAAATGCTAAAGAACAAGGAAATAGTATTGTAATAGATATAGAAAAAGAACTTGGAATAGAGATAGTGGGAGATACTAAAGTTAAAGTTGCTGTAGAAGAAGATGAAGAACCTTGGGATGTTATAGATGATAATGAATATACTGATGAAGTAGATAAGGAAATTGATAAAAATGTTAAAGAAGATTATTTAGAAAAGAAATAACTTCTTTTTTTTGTATAAATTGTTATTATAAGTAAATATTATTAATGGTGATAGAATGAAAAAAATTATGTTAGTACTAATAACTTGTGTAGTAATAATAACAGGGTGCAGTCTTAATAATACACCTAATTCTAAGGTTGAGGAACTTTTAGGTAAATATCAGGGATTAGATAATAGTATTAGTATATCGTCATATCCTATTACTAAAAGAGAGGATCTTGATGATGATATAGAAAATAAGTATAGAGAGCTAATAAAAAAACAATATAGAAGTCTTTCTTATGAAATAAAAGATGATAAGATAGATGGAGATAATGCTGTTATTACAACAGAAATTAGTGTTTTAGATTATAAAACTGTTATAGAGAAGTATAGAAGTAAGAATAGTGATACTGTTAAAGCATATGATAATGATTTAATAGATGATTTATCTAAAGTTAATAAAAGAATTGTTTATACGATAGATTTTAACGTTAGTAAAAATAATAAAGGAGAGTGGAAGGTTTCAACGTTAACGACAGATATGGAAAATAAATTATTAGGTATTTATTAGATTTTTTATCATATATTTAACTAGAAAAGAGGAAATATATGATGAATAGAAAAAATTTATGGTTTTTAACTTTATTTAGTTTAGTGCTAGTACTTAGTATTTATTATATAACGATGCCTAATGATTTATTAGCGGCATCTACTTCTAGTAAGAGTACTGTTAGTAAGGCTAATGTTACGGATACAAAGGCTAAGGTTAGTAAGACAGAATCTGATGCTATAACAGCACTTAAGGTTGAAGATGAAGCTAAGACAAAGGATACTTTAAGTGAATTACAAAAGAAAATTACTAATAAAGATTCTTCTACTGAAGATAAGAATAAGGCTTATGAGGAAATAAAGAATATTAATAATAATAGTGGTGTAGAAGAAAATATTGAAAAAAAGATTAATAGTCAATATAATTGTGAAGCATTTGCTAAAATAGATGATGGTAATGTTAAGGTAGTTGTAGATAAATGTGAAAATTCTAAGACACTTGCTAATAATATAATGCGTTTGGTTCAAGAACAATTTAGTGATAAAATGTATATTTCTGTAAAATTTTCATCTTGATTTTAAATTATCCCTCACAAAAGATAAGAGTGTGAATAGAATATTATTGAATTTAGTTCCACCTTTTTGGGAAGTGAGGTTAGAATGAAGAAAATATTAACCAATAGGGAAGAGGAAGTATTTTCTTTGCTAGTTAAGAATAAAACTACTAGAGAAATAGCTCGTGAACTTGGGATAAGTGAGAAGACTGTTAGAAATCACATTTCAAATTCAATGCAAAAGCTTGGTGTAAAAGGAAGAGCACAAGCAGTAGTTGAGTTAATTAGATTAGGAAATATTAAACTATAAAAAGATCGTTTGAGGTCTTTTTATTTTTTATAGAGAATTTTCTTGATTTTTAGAAAAAATAGTATATAATATACAACCAAGGTGATTTATATGATTAGAAAAATTTTAAATGTATTGGTTGTGCTACTTATAATAGCAGGTATTAGTTTTACTTTTATTAATCTTTATAATAGTAGTAAATTAGAGGGAAATAGTTTTGATAATAGTTCTTCAAAGTCTAATAAGGGTTTTGAGAAGAATAAAAATTCTAAACAAAAAATTGAAAGTAATGATAGTGAGAATAACAATAATAGTACTATTAGTGATGATGAGAATAATGAAGATAAAGATAAAACTGTATCTGATGCTGAGAATAGTGTTTCTGATAAGAAAAGTAGTGATAATGCTAAGAATGAAGCTCAAGAGATTGAGGTTGCAAGTACTTCTTCATTTAAAAGTAATACTTTAACTATTATGGGAGTAACATTTATTCTTGTAGGAGGAATTACTTTTGGAGTAAAGAGAAAGAGCATTTAATGATATGTTTTTTCTTCTGATTGGAGAAGAATAGTTTAAATTAATTTAATTCTTGATTTTTAGAAGATTATTTTGTGATCTTTTTTTATTTTGCTATTAAAATTCCTTGCCTATTTCTTTTTTGTAGGTTATAATTTTATTAGATAATACTAAGGAGTGACTGGTTATGTTATTTAATAAAAAATTAGATAAAAAAGATAAAACTAAAAAAGGTTTTACTTTAGTAGAATTATTAGCAGTAATAGTAGTTATTACTTTGATTTCTGGTGTAGGTATTATTACTTATTTGAAAACTATTAATAATTCTAAAAGTAAAGCGACTTTGCTGGCTATAAATAATATAAAGGAAGCAGCATATTTATATAGTAAAGAAGGAACTGATGAGATAGAATGGGTTAATTCTTATGATAAAGAGGGCAAAGAAAGTGGCAAATATGCTTGTGTAAGTGTGCAACAACTTATTAATAAGGGATATTTTAAGGATAATTTCTTTGATAAAGAAATTTATAAAGGTAGTGAAATAACTAAAAATACATTTATAGAAGTTAGTATGGGAACTAATAATGATAATTTAAAAGTTGTAGTAAATAAGAATTATAATACCAAAGATAAATGTATTGGTTCTGCTATTAATGGAAATCTTTTTCATTTGAGATTGGGAAATGATTCGAAAAGTTATACTGATACAATAAAATTGAAAGTTTCATCAAAAGATAATGATATAATCCCTAAAAATTATATTGTTTCTATAGATGATGTAAGTAAAAAAGAAGAATCAACTACTGGAGAGGTTACTTTTAAAAAGTTGACAAATTCAACATCGTATAAGATAAAAGCTTGTATGATTACTGAAAATGGTAATTATTACTGTGATTACTTTAGCATTTTAACAAAAGATTTTATCAAACCTAAATTTAATATTGATTCTGGTTGGCAAAAAGCAAAAACAATTAATATAAATTATGATGATACACCTATTTATGGCCAAAAAGGAAGTCATTATTTTACTAGTGAAGTAAGTGGAGAAGTTAAAAAAGGAACTGTTTATGGGTGTAATGATGATTATTCAGTTTGTAGTTCAAATTCAGATGGGATAGTAGAATCTGATAAAAATTATAAGTTGAATGGCAAGGAGGTTTCTTTTACGACTACTGATAATATAGAAAATAAAGTTTCTAAAAAATTAACAGCGATTATAAAAGATCCTACAAATAATTCTGGTGAAAACTCTGGGACAGTAAATAAAATAGATAATATAGCACCAATTTGTAATGCTAGCAGTAGTAACAGCAGTTGGACTAATCAGGCTGTTACTATAAGTAGTACATGTGAAGATGGCAATGGCAGTGGGTGTAAGAAAACAATATTTACTAAAAAAATTAACGAGGAGTTCGTTGGAAATGCTTCTATTGAAGTAACTGATAAGGCTGGTAATAGTAGTACTTGTAAAACGCCTGTTATGATAGATAAAACCAAACCAACATGTACAGTTAGTAGTAGTAATAGTAACTGGACTAATCAAGATGTTACAGTAACTGGAACATGTAGTGATAGTAAAAGTGATTGTAAGGCCGAAACAATTTCTGTAACGAAAAAAAGTAATATTGATGATGATGTTTCACCTGGTACAGTTTATGATAACGCTGGTAATAAAACACAATGTGGTACTACTAGAGTAAGGATTGATAAAACTCCGCCTATTGCTAAAATTGGTCATGATGCTGATAATTATAAATTGACGAATGAATCTACAGATAGTGGTGGTTCTGGTCTAGCTAGCTCTAGTTGGTGGGGAGCTGAGGTTGGAACTGGTGGCACTAGATATTTAAAGGTTATTGATGGGGCTGGAAATTGGTCTGAACCGACATCGATATCTGTTTATAAATATTGTAGTCAAGGAAATTGGAAAAATAATACTGAAAGTGGTGCAAAGATTTATAAATGGGGAAATACTGGTGAAAATCATTGCAAGGAAAATAAACCTTATTTGCGGATTCATTTTAAAGTATTTTTGTGCAATTGTAAAGTTGATAAATACAAAACTACAAAGCTTTGTGATAGTTCTGTTGGTAATGATATAACAAGTTCTAAGCATCCTAACGGATATTGCCGAATTTATTATAATAAACCCGAAGCTTGTAGTAGTAGGAAGAATGGTCATGTTATTCAAGTTGGTGACTCTACCGGCGATTTAGAATTAAATGATAAAAAAACAGAAGGTGTTTTTCACGGATATAAATGGTATCATGGTGATAGACCTGGAAATGGATACAAAGATTTTGAAAATCTAACGGGAATATGGTTGCATAATGGTGGTGATTTTGATTCTGTAAATAAAGCTAAGAATGCTAATACTAAAGAAAATGCTTGTAAAAAAGCATGTGAAATGCAATACAGGGATTAAAAAAATGTTTAAATTTAATAAAAATATGATATAATGTTTATGTCTTGTAGAAATATATATTAAAAAGAACACATTAAAGATTTATTAATTATAATCTTTATGTGTTTCTTTTATAAGTTTAGGAGGAAGTATATGAAGAAAATAGATAATGCTAATCTTAATATAAATAATGTTGGAGAAAAGTTAGAATTATATGGTTGGGTTGGTAGAAAAAGAGATTTAGGTGGACTTATTTTTATTGACCTAAGAGATAGAAGTGGTATTATACAGCTTGTTATTAATCCAGATAATGAATATTATGAGTTAGCCAGTAGTCTTAAGAATGAATATGTTATAAGAGTTGTTGGAAATGTATCTAAGAGAGAAAAAGCTAATCCTAATATTAAAACTGGTGAGATTGAGGTTGAAGTATTAGAGTTAGAAGTTATAAATAGTGCAGATGAGTTACCTTTTACTATAAGTGATGATATTAATGCATTAGAGGATACAAGACTTAAATATAGATATTTAGATCTTAGAAGACTTGATTTAAAGAAAAAAATTATTACACGTTCTAATATAATGAAAAGTGCTAGAGAGTATTTAGCAGATAGTGGTTTTATCGAGATAGAAACACCAGTACTTTGTAAATCTACTCCAGAAGGAGCTCGTGATTATTTAGTACCTTCTCGTGTTAATAAAGGGCAGTTCTATGCTTTGCCACAATCACCACAAATATTCAAACAATTATTAATGGTTGCTGATTTTGAAAAATATTATCAAATTGCTAAGTGTTTTAGAGATGAAGATTTAAGAGCTGATCGTCAGCCTGAGTTTACGCAGATTGATGTTGAGGCTAGTTTTGTTAACGAAGATGATATTATGAAGATTGGTGAAGAGTTAGTAGCACATATTTTTAAAAGTGTTAGGGGTATTGATATTAAATTACCTCTTATGAGAATGAAATATGATGATGCTATAGATAAATATGGTAGTGATAAACCAGATTTAAGATTTTCAATGCCAATTATAGATATTACAGATGTTTTTAGAGATACAGATATAGTGTTTTTAAAAAAAGTTATAGATGAAGATGGAATTATAAATTGTTTAGTTGTTAAGGATAAGGCTAGTGATTATTCTAGGAAGATGATTGATAAATTAACAGATTATGTTAAAACTTATAAAGCTAGTGGTCTTGCTTATTTAAAATATAATGATGAATTAACAGGAAGTTTGAAAGGACTTAGTATAGAAGAGAGTAATGAATTAATTAGTAAGTTAGAGCTAGAGAATAATGATTTAGTATTAATTGTGTCTGGTAAGAAAGATATAGTTAAGACTAGTCTTGGAAGTTTAAGATGTAAATTAGGAAAAGAGCTTGGACTTATTAAGAATGATGAATATAAACTATTATGGGTTACTGATTTTCCAGTATTTGAATATAGTGAGTTAGAGGGAAGATTTTTAGCGTGTCATCACCCATTTACAGCACCTAAAGATAGTGATGTAGATAAGCTTCTTACAGATAAAGCTAATTGTTATGCTAAAGCTTATGATATAGTTATTAATGGTTATGAAGCTGGTGGTGGTTCTATTAGAATTCATGATCAAGAAATTCAGAAGATAATGTTTGAAGCTTTAGGCTTTAGTGATGAAGAAGCATATAAAAGATTTGGTTTCTTTATAGATGCCTTTAAATATGGTACACCACCTCATGGAGGTTTTGCTTTAGGTCTTGATAGACTTACAATGCTTCTTACTAATACAGATAATATTAGAGATGTTATAGCATTTCCTAAGACAGCTAGTGCTTCTTGTTTGATGTCAGAAGCTCCTAATGTTGTAGATAAGAAGCAACTTGATGATTTAGGAATAGAACTTATAAGTAAAAAATAATATTAATTACTAGACATATTTATTACTTTAGTAAATATAGTATAATGAGGTGATAATTATGGCTAGAGAATTACCAAAGATGTATCAAAATAAGATAAATAAGCCGATAAATAGTATTCAAAAGGTATATAGTAGTATAAATGAAAGTGAAGATAGACATACTAGCAATAGATATTCTTCTATTTCGATTGATAAAAAGATTGATAATATATTTAATAGTGCTGATTATGTTTATAAGGCTGATGTTAAGATAGTTACAGATAATGATGAAGTTATGAGTAGAAGAATAGTTGCTAGAAATAAAAATAATTTAATTACAATAGATAATGAATTTATTCCTATTAGTAGTATTAGGGATATATATAAATGATATAGAAGAAGGTGTAAGGTGTGAATAAAGAATTAGAAGAATTTAATAATAGTTTAAAAGATAAAAAAGTTGCTGTAATAGGAGCTGGTGTTAGTAATCTACCTCTTTTTTCTTATCTTAATGAAGTGGGAGCATTAGTTACTTTGTTTGATAAAAAGAAATTAGAAGATTTATCTAGTAGTGTTAAAGATTGTATCTCAAAATATAAGATTAATTTGTCTTTAGGAGATAATTATTTAGAGAATTTAGTAGGATTTGATGTTATTTTTAGAAGTCCTAGTTGTCTTCCAACTAATCCTTATTTAGCTCGTGAGATAGAGAGAGGTGCAGTTGTTACAACAGAGGTAGCTGAGGTTGTTAGATTAGCACCTTGTAAAGTTATTGGAGTTACTGGTAGTGATGGAAAAACGACAACAACAACCTTAATAGCAAAGATGTTAGAAAAGCTTGGTTATAGAGTTTTTTTAGGTGGAAATATAGGTAAGCCAATATTTACAAGTATTAAAGATATGAAGAGTGATGATATAGTTGTTTTGGAATTATCTAGTTTTCAACTTATGGATATGGAGGTCTCTCCTGATATTTCAGTTATTACTAATATAAGTCCTAATCATTTAGATATACATGGTACTTATCAGGAATATATAGATGCTAAGAAAAATATTTTTAAGCATCAAAATAGTGATGGTATTGTTGTATTAAATTATGATGATGAGTTAGTAAGAAGTTTTGATAAAGAGGCTAGGGGAGAGGTTAGGTATTTTTCTGGCAGGACTAATCTTGATGATAGTTATGTTTTAGAGGGAAAGTATATTAAATATAATGATGAGATTATAATAGATACTAAAGATTTAAAAATTAGAGGTAGACATAATTATATTAATATATGTACTGCTCTTAGTGCTATTCATGATTATGTAGATTTAGATAAAGTTTTACCTATGCTTAAGAGTTTTGGTGGAGTTAATCATAGAATAGAGTTTATTAGAGAGTTAGATGGTGTTAAATGGTATAATGATTCTGCTAGTAGTACTCCTACTAGAACGATAGCAGGAATTAGTGCTTTTTCAGAGCCTATTGTTTTAATAGCAGGAGGTTCTTCAAAAAATATATCTTATGCGCCATTAGCAAAGCCTATAATAGATAATGTTAGTAAGTTAATATTATTTGGGGCTACTAAGAATAAAATATATGATGCTGTTATGGAAGAGGTAAGAAGAAATAATAGTGATTTAAAAATTTATGTATTAGATACTCTAGAGGAAGTTGTTAGTGTTGCTAAGGAAATTAGTGTTCCTGGAGAAGTAGTGTTATTTTCACCAGCATCAGCAAGTTTTGATATGTTTAAAAATGCTTATCAAAGAGGTGATTTATTTAAAGAAATGGTTAATAAATTGTAGTTTACAAAAAACCAAAATTTTTACTTGACAAAGTAAGTAAAATAGAGTACAATTTTGAAATAGTTGAGGAGGAGAATACATGTCAAAAGATGAAAAAGTTTATTTAACCGATGAAGGTTTTTTAGAATTAGAACAAGAATTAAATGAATTAAAGAATGTTAAACGTCCTGCTGTTATAAAGGCTTTAAAGGAAGCTAGAGCTTTGGGAGATTTATCTGAAAACGCTGATTATGATGCTGCTAGAAATGAACAAGCTCAAGTTGAAGGCCGTATTTTAGAATTAGAAAAAATTATGGAAAATGTTGAAATAATTGAAAAAGGAAATACAGATACAGTAAGCCTTGGAATGACAGTTAAGGTTAATTATATAGATGATGATGACGATGAAATAGAAGAATATCGTATTGTTGGATCTAAAGAAGCTGATCCATCTAATAATAAGATTTCTAATGAGTCACCATTAGCACGTGCTATTATGAATGCTAGAGTTGGAGATATTTGCTCTGTTGAAAGCCCTAATGGTACTTATGATGTAAAAATAGTTGAAATATTGTAGGAGGAATTATGAAAAAAGAAGTAAAGTATTCTGTAGTTGGAGAAGAATGGAAGAATAAAAAGGATGAGGCTTTTAAAAGTGTTAGTAAAAATGCTAAAGTAGATGGTTTTAGAAAAGGAAAAGTTCCTAGAAAAATATTTGAAAAGAATTTTCCTGGAAAAATAGAGATGGAAGCTGCTAATAAAGCTGTTGATAGCAAGTATATGGAAGTTATTAGTAGTGATGAATACAAGTTAGCATTACAACCTGAAGTATCTATAACAAAGTTAGATGATGATGGTGTAGAGTTTACTTTTACATTAGTTTTACAACCTGAAGCTAAATTAGGAAAATATACAAACTTAAAAGCTAAGAAAAAGACTGTTAAAGTTGGTAAAGATGAGATTCAAAGTAAGATTGATGAATTACTAAAGAATTATGCTGAACTAGTTGTAAAAGAAGATGGAGAAGTTGAAACTGGTGATGTTGCTGTTATCGATTATGAAGGATTTAAAGATGGTGTAGCATTTGAAGGTGGAAAAGGAGAAAATTATTCTTTAGAAATTGGAAGTAATACTTTTATTCCAGGTTTTGAAGATGGCGTAAAAGGTATGAAATTAGGTGAGACTAAAGATATTAATTTAACTTTTCCTAAGGATTATGGTGTAGATGAACTTGATGGTGCTGAGGTAGTATTCAAGGTTACTGTTAAAGAGATAAAAAGAAAAGTTATGCCTGAATTAGATGAAGATTTCTTTGCTGACTTAGGTATGGAAGAAGTTACTAATAAAGAAGAATTAGAAGCTAAAATAAAAGAAGAATTAAAAGATAACTATGAAAAAGAATATGAACGTGAATATGTTGATGAATTATTAAAAGAAGCTGTTTCTGATATGGAATGCGATATTGATGATAAGATAGTTTTAGCCGAGGCTAATGGAATGTATGAAGACTTTATAAAGAGTCTTGAAAGTCGTGGCTTAAATGAAGAGATGTATTTAAGTTTTGCTAAGACTACAAAAGATGATATTTTAGAACATATGAAGGATGAAGCTTTAACAAGATTACAAAATACATATTTAATCGATGCTATTATAAATAAAGAGAATATAGATATTACTGATGAAGAATCTAAGAAAGAACTTGCTTCTATGGCTAAAGAATATAACATGATGGAAGAAGATTTACTTAATGCTATTGGTGGCGAAGAGATGTTTAAACATGAATTAAAGGTTAGAAAAGTAATAGATATTCTTAAATCTAAAGATAAAAAAGAAAGTAAGTAAAATTAAGTTCTTCCTTGTGTGTGCTAGTCATATACGGGTTCTTTGTCAAGTAGTGTTGGTGGAACCAAAAACTAATGATAAATGAACTTT
>ERZ827512.2880-NODE-2880-length-12958-cov-3.732233_pt1 | contig 12958 bp, 14 predicted proteins | sample MGYA00519916_ERZ827512 | MGnify/ENA primary metagenome ERZ827512 (study PRJEB31778, sample SAMEA3449335) | human gut metagenome | biome: human gut; feature: human-associated habitat; material: faeces | place: United Kingdom | collected 2010/2012 ... | reverse complement strand
GATATGGCAAAGCGCTTCGGCGTAGACGCGGTAAGATACTACCTGCTTTCCGAAATGCCCTTTACGCAGGACGGCACCATAACCTACGAAAGCTTTGTTACAAAGTATAACGCCGACCTTGCCAACACTCTCGGAAATCTTGTAAACCGCTCTATTGCAATGACAAACAAATACTTTGGCGGAATGGTTAAAAAGGGCGAATGCACCGAACAGTGCGACAGTGAGCTTATCGCCGCGGCAAACGATACGGTTGAAAGGTATTATGCGCTTATGGACGCCTACCGTAACGCCGACGCGTGCGAGGCGGTTATGAGCCTTGCAAAACGCTGCAATAAGTATATAGACGAAACCGCCCCCTGGGCGCTTGCAAAGGACGAAAGCAAAAAAGCATATCTTGAAAACGTGCTTTACAATCTGCTTGAATGTATACGCCTTTTGGGCGTTATGCTCTCACCCGTTATACCCGAAAGCGCGGCTTCGATAGCAAAGCAGCTCTGCTCGGACAATAGGGAGCTTGCGTTCGGCGCCGTTTCGGAATTCACGGTAGGCGAGCCCTCGCCCCTTTTTGCCCGTTTGGACTTAGAAAAGGTTATGGCGGAAATTGAAGCTGAAAAGGAAAAAGCGGCAAAAACCGAAAACGCCGAAAATGTGGTAACTATGGAGCAGATAGGCATAGAGGATTTTGCCAAGATCGAGCTGCGCGCGGCAAAAATTATTGCCTGCGAGCCGATTGCAAAAGCCAAAAAGCTTTTAAAATTAACCCTCGACGACGGCAGCGGTAAGGAACGCACGGTAGCGTCGGGCATTGCAAAATACTATAAACCCGAAGAGCTTACCGGCCATACCGTAATAGTTGTTGCAAACCTAAAGCCCGCAAAGCTTTGCGGCGTGGAGTCGGGCGGTATGATACTGGCGGCAGACTGTGCCGAAGACGACGTTAAGGTACTGTTTATAGACAACGTACCCGCAGGCAGTAAAATAAGATGAGTTTTTTCCCCGATTACCCATATAAGGAACCGCTGATATTCGACAGTCACGCCCATTACGAAGACGAAAGGTTTGACGGCGCACGAGCAGAGCTTTTAAACGAGCTGCCGCACCGCGGCGTGTGCGCGGTCATCTGCTGCGGGTGTGATACCGCGTCCTCGCAAAAAGCGCTCTCGCTTTCCGAAAGGTACGGCTATATTTATGCGGCGGCAGGTATTCACCCCGAAAACATAGGCGGCGGAACAATTGCCGAAATCGAAAGGCTTGCCGCGCACAAAAAATGCGTTGCCATAGGCGAAATAGGGCTTGATTATTACTGGGTAAGCGATAATAAGGAAGAACAGCTTTCGCTGTTTGAAAGCCAGCTTATTCTTGCAAACAAGCTTCGGCTTCCCGTAATTGTGCACGACCGCGAAGCCCACGCCGATACACTTGCGCTTTTAAAAAAGCACAAACCGCGCGGCGTTGTTCACAGCTTTTCGGGCAGTGCCGAAACGGCGGCTGAAATACTGAAAATAGGAATGTATATAGGGGTAGGCGGCGTTATAACCTTTAAAAACGCAAAAAAATTGCCAGATGTGGTTAAAGCGCTGCCGAATGACAGGCTTTTGCTTGAAACTGACGCACCCTATTTAACCCCCGTTCCCTACCGCTCTAAAACAAACAACTCGGCTATGATATTCTTAACGGCGCAAAAAATCGCCGAAATAAGAAATACCGATACCGAAAGTATTTTGCGCCTTTCAAAGCAAAACGCCGAAAAATTATTTAACATTAAGGTATAATTTAAACCCCTCTTACAGATAATAAAGGCTGAAAGAGGGGTGATTTTCAATGAATAATCAGAACCAGAACAAGAATCAGAATAACAACCAGAACAAAAACCAGAATCAGAATAAAAACAACGAACAGAACAAGAACCAGAATAATCAGAACCAGAACCGCAACGAAAATGACTGATTAAATTTAAAAACGTTCAAATAAGCAGTAACCGGAGGATTTTTGATCCTCCGGTTACTGCTTTGGTTTAGAAACAAACTGAAAAATTTATTCTAAACGAATAAAGCCCTGTAAACCCCCGTCCTGTCATTGCGGTGCGGGTGTCCGGCGGAGCAGAAGCACCGACCGAGCCGGCAGGAGAGACGTAAACGGCTGCGGCAATCCGTTTCTCCTTTTTCAAAAACACAATCCTTATATCAAATCATATTTTAATTTCACATACATTTTAAACGCACTTTTTTATTGCGAAAAGCCCTTATTTATGCTAAAATCAGCATTAGGTGATTAAATGGACATTATAAAAACTCTTACAGAAGAATTTTCGCTTAAGCCCTTTCAGGCGGAAAACGCCGTTAAGCTTATAGACGAGGGAAACACCATACCCTTTATTGCGCGCTACCGCAAGGAAGCCACCGGCTCGCTTGACGATCAGGTTCTGCGCGAGCTTAACGACCGTCTTTCATACCTGCGGAATATGGACGAAACACGCGAAAAAATAAAATCCGCCATTGAGGAGCAGGGCGCTTTAACCGAAGAGCTTTCGGCAGCCATTGACAAAGCTGCAACCTTAACAGAGCTTGACGACCTTTACAGACCTTATAAGAAAAAGCGCAAAACAAGAGCCACCGCGGCAAAGGAAAAGGGACTTGAGCCTTTAGCCGATATTATATACGCGCAATCGCCCGACTGTAAGGATCCCATTATATACGCCGCCGAATACATAAACGAAGAAAAGGGCGTAAATACCGCCGAGGAAGCCCTTGCGGGCGCTATGGATATAATAGCCGAAAAAATATCGGACGACGCAGACGTCAGAAAGCGTATGCGCTTTGTAGCCTCCGCCCACGGTATGCTTACCGTAAAGGCGGTTACCGAGGACGCGGGCGTTTACGAAATGTATAAGGATTACAGCGAGCCTGTTTCCAAAATACCCGACCACAGAATACTTGCAATAAACCGCGGCGAAAAGGAAGAAATTTTAAAGGTCTCGTTAGATTTTGACCGCGATAAGGCTATGTTTATAATAGCGAAAAACCACATAAAGGAAGGCTCTGCCGCAACCGCCGCAGTTAAAGCCGCCGCAGAGGACGCGTATACGCGCCTTATATTCCCGTCGGTTGAGCGCGAGATACGCTCGGAGCTTACCGAAAGGGCAAGCACCTCTGCAATAAAGGTTTTTTCAACAAACCTGCATCAGCTGCTTATGCAGCCGCCCGTTAAGGATAAGGTGACTATAGGGCTTGACCCAGGCTACCGCACCGGCTGCAAGGTCGCCGTGGTAGACGGCACGGGCAAGGTGCTTGATACAGGCGTTATATACCCCGTTCCGCCCAAAAACAAAACAGAAGAGGCAAAGGAAATAATAAAGGGCTTTGTTAAAAAATACTCTGTAAGGGTTTTTGCAATAGGCAACGGCACCGCAAGCCACGAAACCGAGGTTTTTGCCGCCGAGGTTATAAAGGAGCTTAACGACGGGCTTTCCTATATGGTAGTATCCGAGGCGGGGGCAAGCGTTTACTCCGCTTCTAAATTGGCGGCGGAGGAATTTCCCGATTACGACGTATCGCTGAGAAGCGCCGTATCAATAGCAAGGCGCCTTCAGGACCCGCTTGCCGAGCTTGTTAAAATAGACCCCAAGGCAATCGGCGTTGGCCAGTATCAGCACGATATGCCGCAGTCGCAGTTAACAGGCGCGCTTGACGGCGTTGTGGAGGACTGCGTAAACACCGTGGGAGTTGACCTTAACACCGCCTCTGCCGAGCTTTTATCGCACGTATCGGGAATAGGCGGAGCGCTTTCAAAAAACATAGTGGCTTACCGCGAGGAAAACGGCAAATTCACCTCGCGCGCACAGCTTAAAAAGGTGCCGAAATTAGGGCCTAAAGCGTTTGAGCAATGCGCAGGCTTTTTAAAAATATCAGACGGTAAGCAGGTGCTGGACGGCACCTCGGTCCACCCCGAAAGCTATGACGCCGCAAAGGAGCTTTTAAAGCTTTGCGGAATAACCGAGGCCGACGTAAGAAACGGCAAAACCGCCGCAATACGCACCGCCGCCGAGACCTTAGGGATAGAAAGCACCGCGCAAAGGCTTAATATAGGCGTTCCCACACTTAACGATATAATAAAAGAGCTTGAAAGACCCGGCAGAGATCCGCGCGACGAGCTTCCCCCTCCGCTTTTGCGGCACGATATAATGTCTGCAAGCGACCTTAAAACGGGAATGGAGCTTACGGGCACCGTCAGAAACGTTATAGACTTCGGCGCGTTTGTAGATATAGGCGTGCATCAGGACGGTCTTGTTCACATTTCGCAGATAACCGATAGATTTATAAAGCACCCCTCCGAGGTACTGAAGGTGGGCGACGTTGTAAAGGTATGGGTTTTAGGCGTGGACGAGCAAAAGAAAAGAATATCCCTTACCATGAGAAAAGAGAAGTTAAACCATGAAAAGCAATAACCTTAAGGGCAGCCTTATTTTGTGCCTTACCGCGCTTATATGGGGGCTTGCCTTTGTAGCGCAGTCGGGCGGCGGCGAGCTGGTTCCGCCGCTTACCTTCAACGCGCTTCGCGCATACATTGCCGCCGCGGCGCTTTATATTTTTTACAAAATAACAAGCATAAAAAAAGAAAAGCACTTTTTCCCTGAAGATAAAGCGCTTAAAAAGCAATATCTAACCGCCGGCGCCGTTTGCGGCGCGATGCTTACGGTTTCGGTAAATTTTCAGCAGTTCGGCATAAGCGCGTATCCGTCCGGTGCCGCGGCAGAAGCGCGCAGCGGCTTTATCACCGCGCTGTATGTTGTGTTTGTGCCTGTAATCTCGCTCCTTTTGGGCAAAAAGGCTAACCCCGTTATATGGATAAGCGTGCTAATTGCCGTTGCGGGTTTTTATCTGCTTTGCTTTTCGGGCGGAGTAAGCGGAATATATACCGGCGATATTCTTGTGTTTATCTGCGCGTTCTGCTTTGCCTGCCAGATAATATCGGTTGATAAATACGTAGGCGTTACCGGCGGAATTAAGCTTTCAATAATGCAGTTTACGGTTGTGGGTATCCTATCAACCGTTTCGGCGCTGATATTCGAGCGCCCCTCGCTTTCAAATATATCGGCGGCGGCTCCCCAAATAATATATCTCGGTATAGTTTCAAGCGGAATCGGCTATACGCTTCAAACGGTAGGTCAAAAATATGCCGAGCCTGCCGTTGCCTCGCTTACAATGAGCCTTGAAAGCGTTTTTGCGGCGCTCGGCGGCTGGCTTATTTCGGGCAATACGCTCTCCCCGCGCGAGCTTATAGGCTGTACCGTTGTATTTGCCGCAATAATCGTGGCTCAGCTGCCCGAAATAGCCCGCGGCAGAAAAAAGGCTTAACGCACCTCAGGTTATATTTACCGTTTCGGCGTTTAACAGCCGTGCCTCTTCGTGTGAATGAGTAACGGCTATAAGCGTGCGGTCCTTAACCGAGGATAAAATATGCCTTGCCGCATTTTCGGTATTTTCCCTGTCAAGGCCCGAAAACGGCTCGTCAAGCACAAGCACATTATAGTCTGCGCATAAGGCTCTTGCAATAGCCGCGCGCCTGCTCATACCCCCCGAAAGCTTTCGGGGGTATTTATTTGCCGCCTGTCCGATATTAAGCGCGTTCAAATGATAAAGCGCTTCTTCCCTATCCGCACCCACAAGCGTTAAATTTTCAAGTACGGTTTTAAAGGGCAGCAGTCTATCCTCTTGAAAAACCGCCGAAAATACGGCTTTATCCGCCGTTATACTGCCGCCGTTTGGCTTTTCAAGCCCCATAATCAGCCTTAACAGCGTGGTTTTGCCGCTGCCGCTCTCGCCGAAAAGGCAAATATGCTGTCCCTTATTTATTTTAAGGGTAAGGTCATTTATCACCGTTTTATCCTTATAAGCAAATGAAACGTTATTTATTGCTATCATACATAAACCTCTTTGCAATACGCTTTATTATAATTTCAAATGCAAGCGATAAAAGCGCCACAACGGCGGTAACCGCAAAAACGTTAGGCGTTTCAAGGTAAAGCTTTGCGTCCTGCAGCAGTCTTCCTATCGAGCCTGCGGGACGGCATATAACTTCTGCCGCAACGCCCGACTTCCATGCAAAGCCGAGAGCGTTTGCGGCGGACGCCGTAAATGAAGGAAGCAAAAACGGCAGCTTTACCTCAAAAAGCGTTTTAAAGGGATTCAGCCTGAAAATTTTTGCCGCCTCAAGATATTTAACGTCTATATTTTCAATACCGCTCTCCGTGCTTGACCATATCATAGGGGTTACCGTTAAAAACGATATAAAAACCGCAAGATAAGCGCTTTTTATCCATACAAGCGCCAATATTATAAACGAAGCCACCGGCACCGCGCGCACAATATGCAAAACAGGCGAAAAAACCGCTTTAAACACCTTAAAGCGCGAGGAGAGCACCGCGCCCGTAACGCCTGCCGCAATACCCAAAAGATAGCCTGCCGTTATGCGAAGCAGCGAAAGCGCCACGGCAACCCAAAATTCCGAGGTTTTGCAAAGGCTTATAAGACTTAAAAAAACCGCGCGCGGATACGGAATCAGTATTTCCTTATCCACGGCGGCGGCGGCAAGCTGCCACGCTGTAAGCCATAACAGCGCCACGGCAGCCCACTTTAAAATGCTTTTTAATTTACTTTGCTTCATAATAGAAGTTATCGTCCGGCAAGGCTCCGCCTACGCTTTTGGGGTTAGCGTCAAAAAGGAACTTTAAATATGCCGAAAGATCGGTTTTAAGCTTTGCGCCGTCCTCAAAAACAATATTGCAAAGCGGAATTGCCTTTTTCGCAATTGCGGCAGAGGCAACAATGCCGTATTTTTCGCAAAGCGCGGCGGCGGTATCGGTATCGCTGTTTACTTCCTTTACCGATTCGGCGTATTCCTCAAGGAATATTTTAACCGCGTCGGGGTTTTCTTCAATATATCCCTTACGGGCAACTATGCAGCCCATTACAAGCTGTGTATCGCTTACTTTATCCCACTCCTTGTTCATATCAAGCGCTATAACCGCATTCTGATCCTTAACTGTAAGGGTGGTAGCCACAGGCTGCGGCGCCACGGCAATTATTTTTTCATTCTGCGCAAAGGCGGTTACAAGCTCGGTAGGCTGTGAAACAAAGTTGACCGTTACGTCCGTTCCGACTGTAAGGCCGTTTTTCTCAAAGATGTAATTGATAATATATTCCGGATTTGCGCCCTGACCCGTTGCATAAACGGTTTTGCCCTTAAGCGCCTTTATATCGGTTATTTCCTCGCCCTTGGTAACAAGGCAGAGCACGCCTAATGTATTTGCCGCAAGAACCGAAATGCCGCCCTCGGTCTTTTGATAAAGGGTTGAAGCCAAATTCGTTGCAACCGCGGCAATATCGGCCTCGCCGTTTGTAAGCTTTGCCACAATTTCGTCATTGCTGCCTACGGTGGCAATATTGTAATTAAGCCTGCCTGTTTTGTCCTCCGCCTTTTTCATAAGCGGGGCAAGCCCCATACCCGTAGGACCGTTAAGCGCGTATACGTTACAGGTTGTATCGAGCTTTGCGGGTGTAGATGAAACGGGAGCCGCCGAGGAGCTGTCCGTACTGCTGTCGGCGCTTTTTGTTCCGCATGCGGCTAAGCCGAGCATTAAAGCCGCCGCTAAAAGTGCGCTTATAATCTTTTTCATTTTTTAATCACCTTTATTCCGTTATTTTCCCTTTTAATATTTCCGTTTGCTTCAAGCGCGTCAATACTGCGGTACAGGCTTGCACGGCTCAGACCCAGCATTTTTGAAAGCTCGGTCATACTTACGGGAATTTCTGCGTAACCGTTTTCGTTTGCGGAGAGCTTCAGGTAATTTAAAACCGTATCCTCCGCGTCACTGCACGATATAACGCTCAATTTTTCGTTAAGAAACCTTATTTTATCAGATAAAAACGTAATATAGTTTACTGCCGTTTGCGGATACTCTTTAAAAAGCAAAATCAAAAGGCTTTCCGGTATAAAGCATACCTCGGTATCGCTTTGGGCGGTCAGCGTGCTTACATAGGTGTCTCCTCCGCCGAAGACCGCCGCGGCACCGAAACAGCTGCCGCCGCAAAGCTCCTTCATTACAAGACGGCGATCATTATTGGTTACTGCCTTAACGCTGCCGCAAACAATAAAGCCGAGCGCACCGAAAAAACATTTCCTTGAATAAATAAGCTCACCCTTTTTGAATTTCACCGTATCGGGCAAAGATCTTATTATATTCTCTTTATCGTTCTTTTCAAGCCCGTCAAGCAAAAACAAATTACCGTATACTGACATAAAGCTCCTTAACAGTGTCTTATTTGAGACACTTTTTATTTGTATTATAACATATAATTACGGCTTGTCAAGCCTTGCGCCGATAAAAATATAATTTTTCAAATTTGGGTATTGACAAAACGCCGTTTTAACGATATAATATATTGGTCTCAGCAGTATTCGGCTGTATAGCTCAGTTGGCTAGAGCATGCGGTTCATACCCGCAGTGTCATTGGTTCAAATCCAATTACAGCCACCATCGGCCCGGTGGTCAAGAGGCCTAAGACACCGCCCTTTCACGGCGGTAACACGAGTTCGAATCTCGTCCGGGTCACCAAAAAAGCACTTGCAGCTGCAAGTGCTTTTTTTATTCTTGTATTGAGAAAACCACCTGCTAAGTGAACTTGTCAAGTAAAAGTAGACAGAGAAAACCACCAATTATTCAAACCCTTGTTCAATTCTATATTGAACAGGGGTTTTGTAATTAAGTTTGTAAGATAATCTTTCATTGTTGAAGTAATGAACATACTTTTCAATGAACGAGGGTATACCCTCGGCGGCTTTTAAATTAAAATCTATTCTCATTTCTTCTTTTATCCAACCATTTAAGGATTCAATTATTGGATTGTCTGTTGGAGTTCCGGCTCTTGACATAGAACGTATTATGTTAGTATAATCTTTATGGGTTTGGTAAAAACCTGCTGATGAGTAGACACTACCTTGGTCTGTGTGAAGTGTGGCTGGGTATATCTGCTCTTTCTTTTTCTCTATTAAATATTCTAAGCAATGATAATATGGTAAACTACTACCAACCTTGTTTGTCACAGAACTTGCAATAATTTCATTATTAACCGCAAGCTTAAAGAAGGTTTCCTCCATTACCTCCTCGGCTATATAAACGTATTGTAAACTTAAATGAAAGTTGAGAACCTCTCGTTCCTTTTGGTATAATGGTTTCACCACAAAACACATCTACTCCCAAAAGAAAGGAAAGGTTCTCTGATGAAATCATATCACATTAGGTGCCGAAATGCAACAACAATCATTTATTTTATCGTTACGGCAAAGATTTAAATGGTTATCAAAAGTATCTCTGCCGAAACTGCCATCATCAATTTGCACCCGAACGACCTCGGGATAATCCTTACAAAGCCTTGCAAAAATATTCGGCAGCCAGTTTACGGCAACGCTTGCAAAGGTGCCTATTTTCACAACCCCCCGCCTTTATGCCGTTTATCTGATCGATATAACCGTTAAGCTCACGCTGATCGTTTAAAACCGCCCTTGCAAGCGGCAAAATCCTTTCCCCGCACGAGGTGAGCCGCACGCCGCTTCGGCTTCGCTCTAACAGTGTGACTCCCCCCTTCCTTTTCTAAATCCGCTATTATTTTACTAACCGTAGACTGCGCGTAATTCAAATTTTCGACTGCTCTTGTAAAGCTGCCCGTTTCGGCTGTTTTTATAAAGGCAATATATTTAGCCAAATTGTTTTCCATACTCTTGTATTCCTTTTTTCGATACATTTAATCTATAATATTCGCTTTTCACCCTTCCGATAGCGCTGAGCAGTATCGTGCAGCAGCTGTTTAATGCCGCCGACACCTCGGTTGCGGGGTATTTCGGCAACCCGAACGCATTGGCGGCGGTAGGCACAAACGCGGAAAATGTGGCTTTAATAGTTACATTATCCTTCGGTCTTTCGGTAGGGGCAAATATAATTATTGCAAACCGTATAGAAAAAAACGAACGGCGCTCTGTTCCCGCCGTAACCGAAACCGTGGTTATTCTTGCTTTAATTATAGACGTTATCGGCTTTTTTACAGGTCAGAATTCTGCGGCGGGAAAGCGTGAAAGGTGCAAAAAAAATCTTTGGCGTGCCTTTTATATTCGGTAATATCAAGCCTTTTTGCAATTGTGCCCGTAGTAGTATTCAAAGAATTTTTCGCAGGTCTTTTTTCAAAGGACGGCGCCGCCATAGGCTTTGCCTGTATGCGTATTATGTGCATACTGCTGTTTGAACCGATTTGCAGCCTTTACGAAATACCCACCGGCGTTTTGCGCGGCACGGGGTACGCCGTGCTTCCCGCTTTAAGCACGGTACTCGGCACCTGCGTATTCCGCATTGTATGGATATTTACCGTTTTCAATACGCACAAAAGCCTTGAAACGCTTTACCTTGCGTTTCCCCTTTCATGGGTATTAACGATTATATTGGTTTTGCTAAGCTTCCTTTTCGTGCGCATACGCGCTTCTTCCGAATAAAAAAATCCCTGTACGACAAAGTCATACAGGTAAAAAATTTATTCGGCGGTATCCTTAATTCGGTTAAGCTTTTCAATACAGCTTTTGCAAACGTTATAGCCCTCAAAGCTTACGCTTTCTGCAAGGGAATCGCAAAATATGCAGGTAGGCTGATATTTTTTAAGAATAACCTTATCGTTTTCCATATAAATTTCAAAGCTGTCAACGTCGTTTTCAACCTTTAGCTGCTTTCTTATTTCTTTGGGAATAACTACCCTGCCCATTTTATCCACGGCTCTTACCATACCTGTTGATTTCATTTTTAAATCCCCCTCTTTTCTTACAATATTTTAACATATAAAAAGAGCAATTGTCAATATTTAGGAATTACATAACGCTATACCAAATTTAACTTACCAAGCCATTCCGCAGCGGAGGCGTCAGACGGCATACGCCAGTCCCCGCGCGGTGAAAGCGTTACCGAACCCACCTTTGGTCCGTCAGGCAGGCAGGAGCGCTTAAACTGCTGCGAGAAAAATCTTCTTATAAACACCTTAAGCCATTTTTTAACGGTCTCGCCGTCATATTCGCCCGAAAATGCCAAAACGGCAAGACGGTATATTTTATCGGGTGACTCGCCGAACCTTAACATTCGGTAAAGAAAGAAATCGTGCAGCTCGTAGGGGCCCACAAGATCCTCTGTTTTCTGCGCAATATCGCCGTTTTTATCCGCCGGTAAAAGTTCGGGCGAAACGGGGGTATCAAGTATATCGCAAAGAACGGCTTTAAGCTCGCCGCCCGTATGCTCCGCCTCATACCGCACAAGATAGCGGACCAAGGTTTTAGGCACCGATGAATTTACCGCATACATAGACATATGATCGCCGTTATACGTCGCCCAGCCGAGAGCAAGCTCCGAAAGATCGCCCGTTCCTATTACCATTCCGCCGGTTTTGTTGGCTATATCCATTAACACCTGCGTACGCTCGCGCGCCTGCGAATTTTCATAGGTAACGTCAAGGCAGGCGGGATCCTGCCCTATATCCTTAAAATGCTGATTTACAGCGGCGGTTATATCCACCTCTTTAAAGGTTACGCCCAAAAGCCGGCAAAGCTGTTCGGAATTTGAATGTGTGCGCTTTGTTGTACCGAAGCCGGGCATTGTGACGGCATATATATCGGAAAGGGGCCTTTCAAGTATTTTCATTGCCCTTACGGTCACAAGCAGCGCAAGCGTGCTGTCAAGCCCGCCCGAAATACCTATTACCGCGGTTTTGGCACGTGTATGCTCAAGGCGTTTTTTAAGCCCGTAGGACTGTATTCTCAGTATCGCCTCCGCCCTTTTGTAAAGGTCGTTTTTATCAGACGGCACAAACGGCGTTTTTTCAAAGCTGCGCGTAAGCTCGGTTTCAATAACTTCCTGATCAAAATAAACGGTTCGGTAACCGCAAAGCGGTTCAAAGCTTGTGTTTTTATGCCGTTCATACGAAAGCCTTTTAACGTCTATTTCGCTTAAGGTAAGCTCGCTTTCCTCAAACGGCGCGCTTTCCTTAAGCAGGGTGCCGTTTTCGCATATAATGCAGTGACCCGAATAAACCAGATCCTGCGTAGACTCGCCCGTGCCGGACGAGGTATATACATATCCGCACAAAAGCCGCGCCGAGGTAGACGAAACAAGGCTTTTACGGTATTCCGCCTTACCTATTACCTCGTTCGAGGCGGAAAGATTGGCGATTATAAGCGCGCCCGCTCTGCACAGCCCCTCGCTCGGCTGCGCCGCCGCCCATATATCCTCGCAAATTTCTATACCGAAGGTGTATTCGGGCATTTCGCTGTGCGAAAACAGAATATCGGTTCCGAACGGCACCTCTTCGTTTCCGATTTTAATAAAACCGCCGCCAGACAGTACGCCCGATGAAAACTGGCGCTGCTCGTAAAACTCGGCATAGTTCGGCATATATGTTTTCGGCACTATACCTATTATTTTACCGCCCGACAGCACCGCCGCGCAGTTATAAAGCTTTGAGCCGTGTATAAGCGGAACGCCCGCAATAACAACAGGATATTTGCCCTTGGTAAATTCAGCTAAATCGCAAAGCGCCTTTCTTGCCGAGGCAATAAGCACGTCCGAAAAAAACAGATCGCCGCAGGTATAGCCCGTAACACAAAGCTCCGGCAAAACAAGAAGATTTATTTTTTTAAGGTCTGCCTTTTCTATTATTTTCTTAATTTCGGCACAGTTTGCCGCAACATCAGCCACCATACAGCGCGGAAGCCCTGCGGCCGTCTTTATAAAACCGTCCTTCATGCTCTTCATTCCCTACCGTTTGATTTTATAATATTTACTGTTTATAAATATTATAAGCTATTTCTGCGCAAAATAAAAGAAAAAATTAAAATATTGTTAATTTTTTTACAATGTTATTGAATTTATTAAAGC
>ERZ827512.2877-NODE-2877-length-12971-cov-2.611644_pt1 | contig 12971 bp, 9 predicted proteins | sample MGYA00519916_ERZ827512 | MGnify/ENA primary metagenome ERZ827512 (study PRJEB31778, sample SAMEA3449335) | human gut metagenome | biome: human gut; feature: human-associated habitat; material: faeces | place: United Kingdom | collected 2010/2012 ... | reverse complement strand
CCCGCCACGGGCGCTTCGGCATCTCCGGCCACGTCGACGACTTTGAAGCCCACGTCGTTGAGCGACACGACGAACACCGTGATCTCGCCCGATTCGTCCTGACCTGCGGCGTAGGCATACCCGCGGTCGTCGGACCACACGGGAGGCATGAAGAACAAGAGCGCGCTTGCGGCGCCCCCCGCCAAGAACGCGCGGCGCGTGATGGCGACGCCGGGCTTATCGTTCTCGCGGTGTTCAGAGTTGACGAAGTGGTCTCGATCAGTCATGGCGGCCCCCTCGGATTAGAACGAAGTGCGCGAGGAGGCGCGAAACGGTCGGCATGCAGCATGCGACCGAGCGCGATGAGCCGAAGACACGGGCGGCACATCGCACACTGGGCACCATGCGCCTCTCGCTCACCTTCGAGCATACCGAGAAGCCTTCGCTGCCGGCACACCCATTTCGCACGGAAAATGGGTGTGTTGCGCGGTAGGAAAAGCGCCTTACAACGACGAAGGGCGCTCCCGCTATCGGGAGCGCCCTTCGCTCAAAGGCGATGAGGCGTTGCCTCTGGAACCGATGACGACTACAGGGCCGTGATGCCCAGGTCGGTGTCGTTCTCGTAACCCATGTCCTCAGCCTGCTGCGGCGTCACCCAGCCGTCGGGCACCTGGGCGCCCTCGTGGCAGCCAGCGCACTGCATGACGGACGCGCGGTGCGCCTTGTGGCAGCAACCGCAGTCCATCTCGCCGTGCTGGGCCTTGTGCGGGTTGATGCTGCCCATGTCAGAGGTGAGCTGCTCCAGGTCCTCGCGGGACTCGGTGTGGCAGGCCTCGTTCATGCAGAACTGCTCGCCCGTGATGCCGCGCGCCTCGCCCAGCTCGGTCAGGCTGCGCTCCTCGAGCGGCGCGTAGTAGTTGCCCGTGAGCCAGTTCATGCCCTCGGAAATCTGCTCGTCCATGGTCGGGACGTGGCAGTCAAGGCAGGTGTCGCCGTCGACGTCCTTGTGGGACACCGCCAGCATGGCGCTCGCGTTGGTGACCTCGTTGCCGGCCTTGTCCACGGACGGCTGGCCCGGCGTGCTCTCGTAGGTCTGCAGGTACTCCGCCATCGGCGTGTGGCAGATGGCGCCGCAGAAGCTCGGCTGGCCGTGCCACACCCACATGCCGGCACCTGCCACGACCAAGACCGCGACGACCACGCCGACCACGATCGGCCATTTCTTGCTCGGGCGCTTCGATGACGGATCCTTCGGCTGGGCGTTCGCCCCGTCGTTCTTGATCGGTTCGTCACTCATGGTTGACCCCCTTCAATGCTGTTTCGAATTCGAGCTACGGGGATGCGCGCGTTCGAAACGGAATCAACGCCACTGTACCCGCGCACGGACGCGCGCAGGTATCGCCGAAGAGGGGTGATTCGCGAAAAAAGAAAGGGTGACGCCGTTGAGCTAGGACAACACGGCGCTCTCGCTCCAGCCCAGCCCCGCCCAACCGGTCCGCCCGCTCGAGCGTAGCTTGCCCACGGCGCGAGCGCGAGACGACGCGGCGCGTGCGACCTTAGTCCAGCTCCTCCAACAGCGCCACGAGCTCGTCGCGGGAGTGGACGTCCAGCTTGCGGTAGATATGGCGGATGTGGGTTTTCGCCGTGCCCACGCCACCGCAGGCCACCGCCGCCCATCCAAGCGGCATGGCGAACTCTGGCACGAACGCCGAAGCGGGCAGCAGCATGGTGGCCAGGACCATGAGGACCACCGCGGCAGCGTAGAACCATCGCTTGCCGAACAGGGGTTCAGGCGCTTATAGAGCGCAGCGCACGCAAGCAGCGTGGCGGACATGACGATGTCGTACATGTCGTGCGTGGCAACGCCCGCCGCCGGGAAGAGGAACGTGGGCGTCACGAACACGAGCTCGATCCACGCGCGGTACAGGCCGAGCCCCAAGAAGAACACGAGGATGGCGGGCATCCACGGGAACAACGGGCCCGGCGGCCGCACGCCTGCGTCGTTTTTCGGGATGGCTTCGGAGAGCACCGCGTGCTCGTCCTCCGCCCACGCGCCTTCCAGGGCCTTCGTCAACGGCGCATCCCAAAGGAGCGGCTCCGAACCTCGCTTTTCCTCCGGCCGCTCCGCCTCGCCGCGGAGCGCCTCGGACACCGTGCGCTCTGGCATTGCCCCTCCCCTCATGGACGCCTCGCACCCTCTTTCCGTCAGCCCATTCTAGCGAATGCCCGCGCAAGCCGCACTTCGCCTCAGCGGAGCGTTTCATCTAAAGTGCCTGTTCAACGAAGGGTTACGTGTAGGCGTGACGCAAATCACCCTTGTTTGAGCCCCTAGCGGCGAAGACAAGACGAAGGCTGCACGCTATGTTGGTACGCGGGGATGCACGCAGCAAAGCGCTGCGTCGAACAAGCGGGCGCCAGCCTTCAAACGGCATGCGCCCGCGCGGAAGCGCGACGAAACGGCGGCCGGCGAAGCCGGCTGGAAGACGAGCGTACTTCCAAGGAGGATGGATACACATGAACGAGAATTCACGAGGAATCAGCCGTCGTGACTTGCTGAAGTTCGGTGGCGTGGCGGCGCTTGGCGTCGTTGGCGCCGGCGCGCTCACGGCATGCTCGAGCAAGGACTCCGCCCTGGCGGCAGGCGACGCCGAGCAGGCTGCCGGCATGGAGCGCTGCACCACGGCCGGCCATCTGCGCAACGGCATTCCGAGCTTCCTCATCAAGCCCGAGCCGATCACCGATATCGCCGAGACCTACGATTACGACGTCGTGGTCGTCGGCGCCGGCGCCGCGGGCGTTCCCGCCGCCCTTTCCGCCCGCGAGGCGGGCGCGTCGGTCGCGCTGCTCCAAAAGCAGAGCATGGCCGTCTCCCAGGGCAACTCTGGCTCCGGCATCGACCTCACCACGAGCGACCCGGCCGACGTCCAGAACCTGGTGAGCCAGCTCATCGAGGACAGCCAGCACCGCCCGAACCGCGACCTGGTGGAGCTGTGGGCCATGAACTCCGGCGAGGCCGTGAAGTGGGTCATCGAGAAGTCCCTGCTGCACAACGCGCCGGTCATCGACCAGGGCAACCAGCAGCACAACCCGCTCATCCAGCGCATGGGCTACCACATCAACTTCGTCACCTCGTTCTTCGGCCCGAAGCCGCAGATCACCGGCGACGGCATGCGCGCGCTGGCCGAGACCGCCGCTGACGAGGGCGTCGAGATCTACTACTCCACCCCGGGCGTTCAGCTGGTGCAGGACGACTCCGGAGCGGTGACCGGCATCATCGCCCGCCGCGAAGAGGACGGCGCCTACTTGCAGTTCAACGCCACCAAGGGCGTCATCATGGCCACGGGCGACTACCAGTGCGACGAGGAGATGCTGCGCTACTACCAGCCCGACATGACGAACTTCACCCAGAAGCAGCAGGGCAAGACCGGTGACGGCCACAAGATGGTCGTCTGGGCAGGCGGCAAGATCGAGGACCTGGCGCACACCAAGATGCTCCATGACTTCGACGCCGGCCCGGCTTCCATGGGCGACATGCCGTTCTTGGCCGTCAAGCAGAACGGCAAGCGCTTCGTGAACGAGACCGTCGAGATGTCCCTCATGAACAACTACCTGCGTTCGAAGGAGGACTCCGGCTGGTACTCCCAGATTTTCGACAGCAACTATATGACCGCGTGCGCCGAGTGGCCGGGCGCCCTGGTGGACCCGGAAGGCCTGCGCGTCTACATGCCTGAAGAGGACGTCGAGCGCACGGGCGTGTTCCCGGACGCCATCCGCACGTTCAAGGCCGACACGCTCGAGGAACTGGCCGAGAAGCTGGAGATCAACGACGTCGACGCGTTCGTCGAGACCGTCAACCGCTACAACGAGCTGTGCGAGAAGGGCCAGGACGAGGACTTCGGCAAGCCGCCCGAGTACCTTGCGAAGGTCGACCCCCCGCCGTTCTACGGCATCCACCGCTGGGTGCGCATGTCCGCCATCTGCTCCGGCGTGGACGTCAACGCCGACCACCAGTGCCTGACCCCCGAGGGCGAGGTCATCGAGGGCCTGTACGCCATCGGCAACTGCGCTGGCGGCTTCTACGGTGGTATCGACTACCCGCTGACGGCGTTCGGCCTCTCCCTGGGCCGCTGCTACACCGAGGGCTATGTCATCGGCCGCATGGTCGCTGAAAAGTAGCGCACCGTCGTACGCGCGTCAACAAGCCGCAGCGCGCACACCGTGCGCCGCTCGCCGCATGACGCGAAACCGCACGCCGCTCAGTGCGCGCACCCATGACGCACGCACCGAGGCCAACGCCGCGCTCCTCCCCTCCGGAGCGCGGCGTTTTTTGTGCGCGCTCACGAACACGTCCCCGCACCAAGCTCACAAACGCGCCCGCATGCCGCGTGCATGAAATGTCGCGCTTTTCGTGACGCTTTTGACGATAGGGACACTCCCTTCAAACGCACACAGCAATCTTGCTAGCATTTCCCCAGGTCAGATTCTGGCGCGCTAGCCTTCGCCATGTTTCGACCTCGCAATGAGCGTCCTTATCGTCAAAAGTGTCACTTGATGTGTCCTTATCGCAAAAAGCGTCAATGATTTGGCCGGTTTCCGTGCACGACAGCACCCGCCCGAAAAAATTTGCCACGAGGACACTCAGACAAGCCGGCGAGAACCACCCTGGCGCCGAAGACAGACGGAGCATGAAGGCAGGTTGGCCTCGAAAGACAGCCCATGCAAACAGGTTGACCCCAAAGGGCAGCCCGAGCAAGCAGGTTGACTCCGAAGGACAACCTACGCAGGCAGGACCAAGAATCACAGATTGTTCGCAGAGCCAGCGAGAGGCGCAGAGGACCCTCTTGACACGAAAAGGCGCCAAGGCTGGACGTTGGTCCGCCTTGGCGCCTTTGGGCAACAAGATAGAGGGCCTGCGCTTCGCGTCGCCGGGCAAGCCAATCAGTTCGCAGCGTCAGGCAATCCCATCAGTTCGCGGCGTCGGGCAATCTCATCAGCCGCACGGCTGACAGAACGCCTAGAGCGTGATGATGCCGAAGGTCTGCGCCACGTACGCCACCAGGATGATGGCGATGCAGATGGGGGCGATGTACTTGATCAGGACGGCCCAAGCCTTCTCGAGCCGGAACTCCGCCGAAACCTTCACCTCGTCGATGATGGTCTTCGGCTTGATAATCCAGCCCACAAACACGCACGTGAGGATGGCCGAGATGGGCATCATGACCGAGTTGGAGATGAAGTCCAGGAAGTCCAAGATCGTGGTGCCCTCGCCCAGCGGCTGGATGAACGACAGGCCGCTGTATCCCAGGTTCACGATAATGCCGGCGACCGTGGTGAACACAATGGTCACCACGAAGGCGCGGCGGCGGCTGCAGCCCGAACCGTCCTGGATGATGGCCGTGCACGTCTCCACAAGTGAGATGGAGCTCGTGAGCGCGGCGAAGATGACCAGGATGAAGAACACGCAGCCAATGATGCCACCCGCCGGACCCATGCTATTGAAGACCTGCGGCAGGATGACGAACATGAGGGACGGGCCGGCGTTCTGCGCCACCGCGTCGCCCGAGCCCAGCGCCGCGAACGTGGAAGGGATGATCATGAAGCCCGCCAGCAACGAGATGCCGAACGTGGTGCCGGCGATCTGCATGACACTGGAGGTGAGCTTCTCCTTCTTCTCCAGGTAGGAGCCGTACGTCACCATGATGCCCATAGCCAACGACAGCGTGAAGAACGTCTGGCCCAACGCTGCGACCACGAGTTCCGGTGAGAACTTGCTCACATCGGGCACGAGGTAAAACACCACGCCCTCGAGTGCGCCCGGCAGCGTGAGCGAGTACACGGCCAATGCCGCCGCCACCAGGATGAGCGCGGGCATCATGACGAGGTTCGCCTTCTCGATACCGTTGTTGACACCCATGCCCACGACCAGATACGTGATGGCCATGAAGATGAGCATGAACAGCATGCTCTCGGGCGTGTTCGCGATGAAGTTGCTGAAGTACGTGCCGCCGTCAGCCAACGCCGCGGGCCCGTCGGTTATGTAGGCCGCCATGTACTTGGTGGTCCAACCGCCGATGACGCAGTAGTACGGCACGATGATGAACGGGATGGACGACATGAAAACGCCGATGAACGCGTACTTCTTTCCGAACGCCTTGAACGCGCCGATGGAGCTCTGCCCCGTCTTGCGGCCGAACGCCGTCTCCAGCAACAAGAGTGCGATACCGATGGTGAACACGAACACCAGGTACATGAATAGGAACGTGCCGCCGCCGTACTTCGCTGCGAGGTACGGGAAGCGCCACATGCTGCCCAAACCGACCGCCGAAGCGGCGGCAGCCAGCACGAACGCCAGCTTGTTCGACCAGGTCGCACGAACGGTTGTAGTCATGCGAGCCCCCTTCCACACAAGCCGCCCTGTACGGGCGGCGCTGTCTCTCCTTCGCGGCATTGCCCTGCGGGCTCCCCTGCCGCTTCATGCACGCCCATAAACGACCGCGCAAGTTCGTCATTATACCGTTGCCGTGAGGTTCTGGCAGCACTTTACGGCCATGCCCTTGACGCCGCCTTTACAAACAACGAGGCCGACGGAATCCGTCGGCCTCGCGGGCTTCGTCTGTTCGCGGGGTTTACGCCTCGCCGCGCATGAGCAGCTGGGCAATCTGCACGGCATTGAGCGCCGCGCCCTTGCGAATCTGGTCCGCCACGACCCACATGGCCAGACCGTGCTCGACCGTCGGGTCCTTGCGCAGACGACCAACGTACGTGTCGTCCGTGCCGGCCAGCAGGCCCGGCATCGGGTAGACATTGCCCGCCGGGTCGTCCATGACTGTGATGCCCGGCGCGGTCTCAAGCGCGGCGCGCGCTGCTTCGACGCTGACCTCGCCCGCGAACTCAACGTTCACGGCTTCGCCGTGGCAGCGCAGCACGGGCACGCGCACGCACGTGGCAGCAACCTTGATGTTGTCGTCGCCCATGATCTTCTTCGTCTCGACGACCATCTTCCACTCTTCCTTCGTGGAGTCGTCCTCGAGGAACTTGTCGATGTGCGGGATGCAGTTGTAGGCGATCTGGTGCTGGAAGGCGCTCACCGTGAGCTCCTCGCCGCGCTTGCCGTCCAGGTACTCGCTCGTCTGGCTGTAAAGCTCCTCCATGGCGGGAGCGCCCGCGCCAGAGGCGGCCTGGTAGGTGGACACGACCACGCGCGTGATCGGGGCGATGTCGTAGAGCGGCTTCAGGGCCACGACCATCTGGATGGTGGAGCAGTTCGGGTTCGCAATAACGCCGTTGTGCTCGAACGCGGCGGCCGGGTTCACCTCGGGCACCACGAGCGGCACGTCCTCGTCCATGCGGAACGCGCTCGAGTTGTCGATCATGACCGCGCCGGCGTTGACCACGGCCTCGCGCATCTCCTTGGAGACGGAAGCGCCGGCCGAGAACAGCGCAATATCCACGCCCTCGAAAGCCTCGGGGGTCATCTCCTGGACCGTGAGCTCGCCCGCCGGCACGTTGCCGCAGCCCAAGAACGGCAGCTTCTTGCCCGCCGAGCGCGCGGACGCCAGCGCGCGGACCTCGCTCGCCGGGAAGTCCACGTCGTGCAGCACCTGCAGGAACTCTTTGCCCACGGCGCCCGTCGCCCCTGCGACGGCCACCACCGGGTTTTCAGGAAGCTTCTTATTCCAGGCCATGATCAGTTCATCTCCTTGCGCAATGAAAAACTCGCATGTCGTCTGTGCCGTCAGCGCGTTCTGCCGTTCGGCAGAACAGCGGAACGCTAACGGCCTTTGTTCATCTTGGCCGCGATCTCTTCGGCCGAAAGCTGCGTCTCTTCGAACACCTGGTCGGAGTCCAGGTCGAAAGCGGTGTGCAGGCAGCGCACGGCGTTGGCGCACTGCGAGGCCTCCACCACGATGGACAGGCGAATGGGGCTCGTGGAGATGAGCAGGATGTTCACCTGGTTTTCGGCAAGTGCCGTGAACGCGCGGGCGGCGACGCCCGGGCTGGACTTCATGCCCGTGCCCACCAGCGAGACCTTCGCGATGTTCTTGTCCACCACGTACTCGCGCGCGCCAATCTGCGGCAGCACGCGCTCGACCGTCTCGCACGCGCGCTCGAGATCGGACTCGGGGCACGTGAACGTGAGGTCGGTGTGGCCCTCCTCAGAGACGTTCTGGATGATCATGTCGACGTTGACCATGTTGCCCGCCAGCGCCGAGAACACCGTGGACGCGATGCCGAACTGGTCTTTCAGGTCGCGAATGGTGACCTTGACCTCCGAGGTGTCGTGGGCGACGCCCGAAATGACTGCTTGCTCCATGGACGGCGTGACCTCCTTGATGAACGTGCCCGGCGTGTCCGTGAACGCCGAGCGGGAATGGATGACGACGTTGTACTTCTTGGCGAACTCCACGGCGCGCGCTTGCAGAACGCCAGCGCCCGCGGAAGACAGCTCGAGCATGTCGTCGTAGCAGATCTCGTCGAGCTTCTTGGCGCGCGGGCAGACGCGCGGGTCGGCCGTGTAGACGCCATCGACGTCGGAGTAGATCTCGCACACGTCGGCGCCCAGGCCGTACGCCAGGGCAACGGCCGTCGTGTCGGAGCCGCCGCGACCGAGCGTGGTGATGTCGCCGTCCTCCGTGAGGCCCTGGAAGCCCGCCACGATGACGATGGCGCCGCGCTCCACCTCGCGCTTGATGCGGTCCGCATCGATGTCCTCGATCTTCGCGCGGGAGTAGTTGCGGTCGGTGGTGATGCCGGCCTGCCAGCCCGTGAAGCTTTTCGCCTTGTAGCCGCGCGCCTGGATGGCCATGGCCAGAAGCGACATGCTGACCTGCTCGCCCGTGGACAGCAGCATGTCCATCTCGCGCGCGGGCGGGTCCTCGTTGAGCGCTTTGGCCAAGCCGACAAGCTCGTCGGTGGTTTTGCCCATGGCGGAGACCACGGCGACCACCTGGTTGCCCGCCTGCTTGCTGGCGATCAGGCGGCGCGCCACCATTTGGATGCGTTCAGGCGAGGCGACCGAGGTGCCTCCGAACTTTGCGACCACGAATGCCATGCGGTTTCGTCTTCCCCTCGTACGTGTGTAATGCAGTAACCGTGCGAGTGTACCATGCGCCGCCGACGAGGAGAAACCGCCGAAGCCCGGAGCGGACGGTATTCGCGCAGGTTTAACACGCGGTCGAAGCCGGCGCCGCCGCCTCGACTCCCGGCGTGGAATCGCCCGCCGCGAGGGCGCGCCCGTGGCGCCCAAGGCCCCAGCGCAGCAACAGCGCGGAGTTCACGACGACGATGACCGACCCGGCGTTATGGACGAGCGCCCCCACGACCGGGTTCAAGACGCCAAGCATGGCCAGGATGATGGCGACGAAGTTGAGCGTCATGGAGAACGTCATGTTGAGTCTGATCGTGGTCATCATGCGCTTTGAGAGCGCCAGCAGGTGCGGAAGCGCCGCCACGTCGTCGCGCACGAGCGCGATGTCCGCCGCGTCCACCGCGATGTCGCTTCCAACGCCGCCCATGGCAATGCCCACGCGCGCACGCTTGAGCGCCGGCGCGTCGTTGATGCCGTCGCCCACCATGCAGACCGGCTCGTTCGCTGCCTCGAAGCTTGCAATGGCGGAGAGCTTATCCTCGGGCAGGCAATCTGCCCGCACCTCGTCCACGCCCACCTGGGCGGCAATGTACGCGGCCGCTTGCGCATGGTCGCCCGTGAGCAGCACTGGCGCAATGCCCAGGCGCTTGATTCCCCGCACCGTGGCGAGCGCGTCCTCGCGCACCGTGTCAGCCAACGCCACGAAGCCTGCGGCGAAACCGCCCACCGCCACGTGCACGACCGTGCAGCCTTCGTCCACGTACGAGCGCGCCGCGCCGGGAGCGAAACCCTTCACGCCACGATCGACCATGAGCTCGGCATTGCCCGCGAGCACGTGGCGGTCGCTCACGCGCGCCTCCACACCGCGGCCGGGCACCATGGAGAACTCGCGCGCTTCAAGCAGCGCGGGAGCCGCCTCTGCCCCCTGAGGGCCTTCGCTCGCTCGGGAGCCTTCACTTGTCCGGGGGCCTTCGCTCACTGTGCGCTCTCGTTCGGCTTCCACGCCATCGCCGCGCTGGAATCCTTCGACGATGGCACGAGCGAGTGGGTGCTCACTCAAGCGCTCGGCGCTGGCCACAAGCGCATACAGCTCGCCCTCGTCAAGGGACGGCGGGGTCGAGGCGCTGCTTGCATGCTCGCACCCCACTCCGCCATGAACGTGGCCAGCCCCATGGGCATGATGCCCGCAGCACCCCTCGTGGCCGTGCGCGCTCGGCAGGATTGGCGCCGCAAACGCCCGCACCGCCACCACGCGCGGTTTGCCGTGCGTAAGCGTGCCCGTCTTGTCGAACGCGACGCGCTTGACCTGCGCAAGGCGCTCAAGCGCGTCGCCTTCGCGCACCAGCACGCCCAACTTCGTAAGATTGCCGATGGCCGCCATGATGGCCGTCGGCGTGGCAAGCACCAGAGCACACGGGCAGAACACGACAAGAATGGTGACCGCGCGGATGATTTCGCCGGTCACCAGCCATGTGCCCGCCGCTGCGACGAGCGCGATGACGACAATCCACGTTGCCCAGCGGTCGGCCAGGCGCACAATCTTCGCCTTGTCCGCATCCGCGCTCTGGACCAGGCGAATCATGCGAGAAAGGCTCGAGTCCTCCCCCACTTTCGTCGCTCGCAGGTCGAACGCGCCGAACTGGTTGACCGTGCCGCTCTTCACCTCATCGTCCGGGCCCTTGTCCACCGGGATGGGCTCGCCGGTCATGACCGACTGGTCGATCGAGGTCTGGCCCTCCACGATGGTGCCATCCACCGGCACCGTCTCGCCTGGTAGCACACGCACGACGTCGCCTTTCTGCACCTCCTGCGCAGCAACGACGTGCTCTTGGCCATCGCGCACAACGCGCGCCGTAGCGGGCGATAAGCTCACGAGCCGCTCGATGCCGGCACGGGCGCGCGCAACCGTGAGCTCCTCGAGCATGCTGCCGAGCTGCATGATGACCGCCACCTCGCCGGCGGCGAAGTACTCGCCGATGACGACCGATGCGACGAGCGCCAGCGACACAAGCACGTCAGCCTTGATGTCGAACTCCGAGACGAGGCCGATAACCGCCTCGAGGATGATGGGCACGCCGCAGAGCACAATGGCAACCCATGCTGGGTCAATCGGGAACGCGCCCGGAAACGCCAGGCTGAGCACGAGCGCAAGAGCGGAAGCGACCAAGAATGCCACATCGCGCTTCATGCCGCCCCATGCAACGACCGCCTCAAGGGCGTTCAAGAAACGCTCTTTCGCACGCGGCGGCTGAGCGCCGTCCCTGCTGTCCTTGCCGTCCTTGCCGCCCACGCCGTCCCTCTGACGCGTCGCATGCTCCTTCTCGCAGCCCCCACACCCCATGCCGTGCACCCCGCTCTCAATCGTTCTCTCGTTTTTCCTCATTTGTTACCCCTGGTTTCATACCTATGGGGGTATTGGTATGATGAGATAGTACTGCGCGCTCAGCCACAAGGCAACGTTTTTTCTTCCCCGCGCGTATACTTGCAGGGACACGAGAAACGGGAGGACGCATGAGACAGTGCATGGACGCCGACAATCTGCACCGCAGGTTCAGGAAAATCATCGGCCAGGTGCAAGCGATTGACCGCATGGTGGACGAGGACGTTCCCTGCGAAGACATGCTCGCGCAGATCAATGCCGCGAAGTCCGCCTTGCACAAGGCGGGGCAAGTGGTGCTCGAAGGCCACATCAAGCACTGCGTCCGCGATGGAATTGAGCACGGCGATGCCGACAAGACCATCGAGAGCTTCACGAAGGCCGTCGAGCGGTTCTCGAACATGGGCTCGTAAGCTCTCGTGCGCATAAACGCACAACGGTCGCCCGTGCTCGTGCGCAGGGACGGCCGCTCGCTTGCTTTCGGGCCGAATCACCGAACGCGCCGAACCTCAGCGCGTCATCTTGCCGCCCGAAACGCAGGAAGGCCGCCCGCAGGCGGCCTTCCGATCATGATGCGCGAAGCGTGCGTTACGCGTTCTTCTTGCGCTGGTAGAGGATGTTGTTCGTCTCGAGCCAGCTGTCGACGGTGCCGGTGTCGAAGCCGTCGGCCGGGTCGATGATGAGCGCGTACATCTCTTCCTCCTGCAGCACGGCATCCAACGCGTCGGTCAGCTGAATCTCGCCGCCCACGCCCGGCTGCACGTCAGCCAAAAGCTCCATGACGCGCGGGCTCAGCAGGTAGCGGCCGAACACGGCCAGGTTCGACGGCGCGTCCTCCAGCGCCGGCTTCTCCACCAGGGAGTCGACCTTCCACACGTCGTCGGCAACGGCCTCGCCTGCGATGACGCCGAAACGGCTTACCTGATCGTCCGGCACCGGCAGCACCGCGATGACGCTCGCGCCATTGTGCGCATCGGAAATCTCCTGCATGCGCGGGAGCATCTTGTTGTCAGGCACCAGCACGTCGCCCAACAGCACGTAGAACGGCTCGTCGCCGGTCTTCTCGTGCGCACAGTAGATGGCGTGGCCCAGGCCGAGCGGCTCGTCCTGGTAGACGTAGGAGACGTTGTAGTTCCCCACCTGCTCAACCAGGTCGGCGTATTTGTCCTTGCCGCGAGCGCACAGGGTGGCCACGAGCTCCGGGTTCGGGCTAAAGTGCTCTTCGATGGACTTCTTCTCGCGGCTGTTCACGATGACGACCTCGTCGGCGGCGGACGCCAGGCCCTCTTCGACGATGTACTGGATGACCGGACGGTCAACGACGAGCAGCATTTCCTTCGGTTGCGCCTTCGTGGCCGGCAGGAAACGCGTGCCCATGCCGGCGGCAGGAATGAGTGCCTTCATGCTCCCTCTTCTTTCGGTGCGGAAATTGAACGGCTCGATTGTACCAGCATGCGCGACCACCGCCCACCTTCGGCATCCACCACCGCCCGCCTTCGGCATCCTTATGCAAATCCTCGTCGGTTT
>ERZ827512.2867-NODE-2867-length-12997-cov-16.108870_pt1 | contig 12997 bp, 8 predicted proteins | sample MGYA00519916_ERZ827512 | MGnify/ENA primary metagenome ERZ827512 (study PRJEB31778, sample SAMEA3449335) | human gut metagenome | biome: human gut; feature: human-associated habitat; material: faeces | place: United Kingdom | collected 2010/2012 ... | reverse complement strand
GCACCCGCTGGAGCATGTGCAGGACGCTGTCCGGTGACATGGGGCCTCCGGTGGGTGATGGGAATACCCATTCGCTGTTCCCAACTTTGCATTTCTGCATTTTCAGAACGCTTATCGCATCTGCCGACAGGGGCAGCGTTCGATAGGCGTTTTTCGTTTTCAACGGTGCTTCGACTACTTTGCCGTTTTGCCGTGAGATGGCCCTTTGGATTTTCAGCACACCGCGGTCGAGGTCAAGATCTGCCCATTTCAGCCCCAGCAGTTCCCCACGGCGCAGCCCGGTGGCGAGGTCGAGGTAGTAGAGCTCGTACACGCCGCTGTCCCTGGCCTCCCGGAAGAAGGCGCTGAGCTGATCCGAGGTCAGCGTCCGCATCTCCTTGTGTTCCACCTTTGGCAAGGCGCAGCCCTGCGTGGGATTTTTTGTGACAAGGTGCTGCTCGATAGCGAGGTTGTACGCCGAGCCGATCATCTGGTGGATGTTTCGCACGGTTTTCGGTGCTAACCCTTTCGGCTTTTTCTTGGCCTCGATGCGGTCAACCCGACCACCGTCCAGCAGGTGCTTGTAGAATCTCTGTAAGTCCAGAGAAGTGAGTTCTGCCAGCGGGATGCTGCCGATCTGCGGCTTGATGTGGTTTTTCAGAAAACCTTGGCTGGTCTTGAACGTGGACGGTCTGAGTTTCACCTTGGCGTAGTTCTCCATCCAGACCTCCAGCCATGTTCCCACCGTGTAGGTCCTGGCCCGTCCGTAGTCGATGCCCACGTTTTCCTCGATGGCTTTCTTCAGCTTTTCTTTTACTTCCGTTTGCGTCTTGCCGAGGACGTTCTTGATGATGGCTTTGCCAGTTTCCGGATCGTGACCGACAGTGTATCTTCCCTCCCATCGACCGTCCTTTCGTTTGCGGATGTTCCCTTCCCCGTTCGCTCGTCTTTTCGGCATGGTATCAGCCCCTTTCGCAACGAACAATACCGTAACCAAGGGAACAAAGCTACCGAAAAACGGAATCGTTATCAAAAAGTTATCATTTGCACTCCCCCCTAAGTGAGGAGCCTTATCTTTGCCTATTGCGGCGCAAATTCTGCGCTGCCGGAGGCATTCTTCTTTGGTTACAGCGGTGCAATTTTCGAACGGCTGAGCAGCTCTTTTTATTGACTACAGCAGCGCAAAATATGCGCGATCCACACCGAAAATTTCTCTCACTTGGAAATCACTTTTTTGGGCGGTTGAAAACAGCGGATTCCTCAACCGCCTGCGGAACGTCCACCTTGAAAAGTCCGCTGTCACGGGCATTTGCCGTCCCTCACGTTCACCTACGACTGCGAAAACGCCTCTCAAGGTGCACCTTAGACTGCGGTTTCCAAACCTCGGAAAGCCCCGCACTGCGGGGCTTTGTGGGCGGGCCGCGGGCGCTTGCGACTGCGGCCCTTTATCTTGCTATAAATAAGATGCGTTGAATCTCTCAATAATTATCCGTTTTCCTTGCGCATTTACCGTATGCTATCCTCGTCCAACGGTGACGATGATATAATTTCCTCATGCAGACAGAGGTTCCCTGCTTTATCCCTGCGGCACTGTCCGCTTTACAGCAGTATGGGACCTCTCCCTTATGGGATTTCATGAATGAGCCGGATGCGGGAGTGATCTCTCCGCAGATTTCTATGCAGGATATGACTCATAAGGACATGAGGAACTGTCTGTACATCAACAGGAAAGGCAGGTGCCAACACTATGTTCATTGTCGGGATCGACATTGCCAAACGGAGTCACGAAGCCATCATCATCGCTGAGGATGGCCAGGTTGTCCGCAAGGCATTCAGCTTCCGGAATAACTGTACCGGCTACAATCTGCTACTGGAACAGGTACGGAGACTGACCCTTGTAAAGAGCCAGATCGTATTCGCCATGGAATCCACCGCCCACTATTGGCTGGCACTCTACGCCAGACTTTTGAAAGACGGATACACAGTCATGGTTCTGAATCCTATCCAATCCCATTCCCTGCGGGAGCTTTACATCCGCAAGGCCAAAACCGATGCCAGAGATTCACTCATCATTGCGGACCTTGTCCGCTTCGGTCGCTGCAAAGCCAGCAACGTACCTCAGGACAAAATCCTGGCTCTGCGAGAGCTGTGCCGCAGCCGCGCCTATCTGGTAGACATGGCCGCTGATCTGAAGCGGAAGCTGATTGCCTTATTGGACAGAATATTTCCGGAGTACGAATTCCTGTTTGATTCTGTTTTCAGCAAGGCTTCTATTGCCGTACTAAGCAAATACTCTACACCCCAAAAAGTGAAAAATGCAAATCTCAGGAAACTGACGGATATCCTTATGGAAAGCAGCAACGGACATTTTGGCGAGTGGAAGGCCCATCAACTGAAAGAGGCCGCCTGCAGCAGCTTTGGGATCGATGACAGCGACGGTGTGTATTCCACGTTGCTTGGGATGTTCCTTGAGCAGATCCTGCCTTTAACTGCACAGGCAGATTCTCTGGAAAAATAGATATCCGTATTCTTCCAAGAGTTTAATAACCCTTTAAACTCTATACCGGGAGTTGGGACTGTTCTCGCCGCAACAATTTTAAGCGAGATCGGTGACATTACTCGCTTTTCTTCTGCCGATAAGCTGTTGGCTTACGCAGGACTTGATCCATCCGTGAAGCAGTCCGGCGAATTTAAGAGTAACCAGAATCGTATGTCCAAGCGGGGATCTCCTTATTTACGTCGTGCTATTTGGCTGGCATCCACGGTAGCAGTGCATCGTGATCCGATGTTTCAAACCTATTACGAAAAGAAAATATCCGAAGGTCTGCATTACATGAATGTGATTGGTCATGTCAGCAGAAAGATGACCGCTGTGATCTTCGCTGTCCTCCGGGATGGACAACCGTACCAACCTGTTTTACAAACTGCCGATTGACCGAGCCGCGTCATTTTCATTCGGCCCGCAAAGGGTCTGGTTCTTTGCGCCCTTTTCCGATATACCCCTTATACACGCAAACTGTAATTTTATCCCTTGACAAACCCATAGCCGACTGCTTTCTTTTTCGTCCTCGGAAAAGCCGCAAAAGCGTAGGAAACGCAGTCATACCAACGTTTCCAACACATTGGTCGCACGGCCTTCAACACCTCCGGCGCAAACGCCGCAACGTTCGTTTCGAGGGACTGCGGCGGGTACACACTTGCCTTCGCCAACAGGATCGCACACAGCGGCTCACACGGCGAAACACGGGCCTTCCCTCCCTTGGCCACAGCACGGTCTTGTGCTGCCAGCGAAATCGCCACCATAAGAACAGCCGGAGGAAGCGGATGCACGCCTATGGCGTGTGTCCGCTTCCTCCGGCGTCGCGGCCCCGCTGGGCTGCGTGATCTTTTCCGTTTCTGTCGAAATTGCGGCTTGTATGCCCTGCGCTCAGGGCCTTTCCGTGTGTGCGAGGCGAGGGGTGGTATCACTACCCTCAGCGCGCTTTACGTGCTGCTGAAACGCCGGACGGCCGCTTGTCAAAACGGCTCATTTGCCGTTTTCTGAGGTCAGGTGGGCGTAGTTCCCCGCACGGTGCCTATTTCTTGCTAATATGCAGATAACCTTGCCGGGAAATTCGGTTGCAAACGCTTTCGCGTTATTCTTAGTATACGCTGTGTTGTAAAATTGCTTTCCGTGCGAGCGTCAAAGCGGTTCGCTTCACTACTCTATTCATTTGCCTGTCTGATCTGGTATTGTTTAATCTTTCGTTGCAACGTCTGCCGTGGAATATTGAGAATTTTCGCAGCCTCTGTGATGTTACCAGAAGTTGCTGTAAAGGCCCGCTGAATCAGTTCCCTTTCATAGATATTCACCGCCTGATCAAGTGAATCCTTTGGCGGAAAATTCTGCATGCTCTCTTCCATGCTTAAACGAGCGAGCGTGCGGTAGCGCTTTTCAATATCAGAAAAGCGCAATGTATCGCTTTTGCTGTCTACAACGCTCATTCCATAAATCACAACTTGCTCCAGTTCACCAGTATTGCCCGGCCATGCGCACTCCTGCAATTTATCGATAAGTTTATTGGAGATATAGCGGATATTTTTATGAAATGTCTTATTATGTTTCTTGATATATGTTTCAACAAAACAACGAATATCCTCTCTACGCTCACGTAGAGGCGGAATTGAAATCGAAAGCTTGCTGAGATAATAGTATACGTCCTGACGAAGCGTTCCGTCCTCTATGCACTGTTTCGGGTCTCGGCTGAGAGATGCAATGATCTTGACATCCAGTCGGCGAGCGGCCGCTCCGTCTGCCGCATAAAGCGCGCCGTTTTGCAGAACGCGCAGAAGTTTATACTGAAGATACGGTGGCATTCCGTCGATCTCATCAAGGAAGACCGTACCACCGTCGGCAAGCTCTAAAATGCCCTTGCTTTCCGGCACACCAAACAAAACCTTCTCCAGAAGAGTCTCCGGTGTTGCTGCACAGTTCTGAGAAAGAAACGGCGCAGCACGTCGCTCGCTGCTATTGTGGATTGCGTGTGCAAACATCTCTTTGCCGGTACCGATCTCGCCGCAAAGCATCACAGGAAGATTGCAGGAGGAAACGACCTTGATATATTCCTTGGCACTTCTCATCTGGCGGTTGATCGCAATAATATCGTCATACTCGTAGATGGCACGCATCTGACTCACGAGCTTATGCGTCTGTTCCCTGCGAAAACTATCCTCTGTAAGGGATATTTCCACGCGATCGCTCCCAGACTCATTTTCACCAGATTCCTGACAAGAAAGGTCAATGGCGCCGACGATACGGTCACCGCTACGAATGGGGATAGAAAAAGCAGTGATGGTAATGCCATCTTTTCCGATGCGCTTTACATATTGTTTTTCCTCATAGATGGGCCCCCCTGTCTGCATAGCACGATAAAGGGTGCTATTCTCCGGCGTTAGATTTTCATATACATCGAGGTAACGTTTTCCTATCAGCTTCTGGGATTCATCCAGATTAGACAGCTTTCCATTAAACTTTGCCGAAAAAAGGACTTCCCCTTCCAAATTAAGAATGGTAATGCCGTCGATATAGCCGTCCTTAAACGGCAGATTTTTGATTTCGGCCATGTCCGCCAGCATCCCCCTTTTTATCAATATATTATATATTTTAACAAATCTGATTGGTATAATCAAGCCCCGCCAAACAAACTCACTTAAATACGCGGATACGTTGCAGGCCTGTCGAATAGGACAGGCCTGCAACGCAAGGGAGATTGCTGCATATTTATGAGGCAGGTAGAGAGACGATCGACATTGAGTTCTCCGCTTAATAGCCGTCAACACCAACAGCAGGGCGATCCAGCGGTTCCTTGATCCACCACCACTTCATCACGAGGTTGATGATAATGCAGACCGCCATGATGGCAACCTGAATGCCGATGAACAGCCAGTGCTGGCCGTTAAGCAGCATCATAGGCCCGAACGACCATGTGAACAGTTCGCTGAAGGTTGTAAAAATACAAGCAAACGCCGTATCATTGAGGGTGAGCGACTTATTCTCGGGGTCAACGATGCGCAACAGGATAAATCCGATCGCAAAAACGCCGGTGGAATAGCCGAAAACAAACAGCGCGCGCTCAAACCAGCTACCCTTATTCATTGCAGGGCCAAAGTACATCAGGGTAATGACGACGATGAAAATACCGAACAGGAGCAGCATTGCCAGCGGCATTGCATACTTAACGATGATGCCAAGATTGATGGATGCGATACCGAAGAACACAAGGTAGTCCGTGCAGGTTCCGGTGATACGGTTCGTAACGTTGTTATCAATGTAGTAATTTACATGGGTCTTTTTGAAAATGTAGAAGAGCAGCAGCCCGACGAGGAAGGAATACAGATAAGAGGGACCATCAAAGTTAAACTTATCATAGAAGAACTTATAGAGCAGTCTCCCCGCCCCAGCTGCAACCATAAGAATTGCAAAGTGCCAAGCGAGCGGATCAAGCACGACCGAAGAAGTAGTTGCCTTACCAAGTTCCGTGCGCTTTTCCTTGGGAACAAGGCCGGTCTTCAATTCGCCGGAAAGATAGCTAAAATCGCTGATGTATTTGGTCCAGCCCTTTTTGGTGCCGAGTTTAATGAAGAACATGCCGCCGAACACTCCGGCAAGGATGCCGACCGTGGCACATGTCTGACCGATATCCAGCGCGTCAGTGAAGCCGAGATTTGCAAAGCTGCTGCCGACGGCGGCCGCCGTGCCGTGACCACCGGAGAAGCCAGCTGCCAGCAGCAGACCGAAGCCATAGTTGATCTCAGGCCACAGCTTTGAGATCAGTAGAATGGAAAAGGCCGGAGCGAGACCGTACTGGATGACCTGCGCGACCATCTTGTAGGAGAGGTAGGAGCACATACGGCCGACCTCGCCGTTGTTCTTGCCCTTATTCATGCTGAAGCCGTTGAGGCCAACACCGGCGAAGATGATAAGAATGAGCATCGTCGGATAGGAGCCAATCTTATCAGACATTGGCAGAAATCCGGGCAGAAGATAACGGAAAGCGAGACCCATAAAGCCGGCCAGCATACTGGCGGGGATAAAGAAACGCTGGAAGAATTTGATTTTCGCACGGAGCAGCTGACCCAACATAATAAAGACCGAGGCTACCGCAAAATCAAGTAGAAAATCGTTGACTGTCATGTTGTCGTTCCTCCTAAAAATATTGATTCGGGCTTACCTGTCGCCCCAGAGATTCAGTTTGGTGCCGAGACCGAGACGCTGGGCGTTCTGATAGATCTCATATCCCCACGCAACATCCTCAACGGGCATTCCGTCCATGATGTAAATGACACGTTCCTTATCGCTCTTGCGGCCGGCGGCCTTGCCTGCGACCACATCGCCGAGATTTACGATGCTGTCCTTGGCAATCTCACCGCCGTACACCAGATCCATCATATAACCGCAGATTCCGCTGAGGTTTGTGGCATAGCCGCCAGGTTCATCGCGTAGCTCATTGGCGTAGGCCTCGTACATTTTCCAGTTGTCCACAAGGATCGTGGACTCGCACATCATTTTTTTGCTGATGTCGGCGCTTGCGGGCAGGGAGAGCAGCACGCCTTCCTTGAGCCATTCGTCCTCAATTTTCGGGGAGACAGCGCCGGAAGTAACGACATTGACTACATCCGCATCACGCACGGCCTGCTCGATGCTGTCGGCGGCGACCGCCTTGACATGGAAGTTCTTTTTCAGCTCATCGCAGTAGCTCTGCGCGGCATCACGGTTCAGGTCGTAAACGCGGACCTCCTTAATGTTTTTTAGCACCAGAAGCAGGGCGTTCGTGCAGGAGCGGCCAACCACGCCCGCGCCGATCTGGGTAAGAACCTCGGCGTCCCTGCGGGCATAGTATTTGGCGCCAAGTGCGGGGATCGCGCCTGTACGGGTCGCGCTGAGGGTGTTGGCAGAAAGAAACGCAATCGGTGCGCCGGTATCGGGATCATTCAGAAGCGTTGTCAGGATCGAGCGGGGCAGGCCGCGGTCACGGTTGGCAATGTTTGAGCCGTACCATTTTTCACCGCATACATGGAAACGGCCTCCCAGATAGGCAACGAGCGCCATAAAACGGCGGTCAGGTCCCTTTTTTGGCATATCGGGGAACTTCGGTTCTTTGGGAAAATAAATTTTGATGCCGTGCGCGTTATGGTTCGGCGTGCCCATCAGGTAGTCACCCTGACCGAGCAGCTCGAACACCTCGTCCATGACTTCAATGCAGCGCTCCATATTGCCGGCGCCGGCTTTGACAGCCTCCTCTTCCGTCAGGAAGAGGAAATTAAATCTCTCATCCATACAATTCCCACCCTTTCATGATTTTGTCATTTTGCAATTTAAATGATGTTCTCATTCAAACCGTGAGCACAGCTTAGCAGAGAAAAAAATAAATGTAAACGCCGAGTTTCGAGCGAGGCACGCTCAAAACTCGGCGTTTTCCAAAAAGTTCCGCAACACGATCGTCACGTAAATGATACAATTAAACAAATTGAAAGAAAAAATTCAGAACTCTGTGTTGTAATCCCAATCGCACCTCATTAGCAGTAAAATGGCGGAAATGACACTTGCAAATAAAAAACTGCAAAGTTGAAAGGAAGCGCCCAAAATTGGGCACTCCTTATTCGCATAGTTGGTCGACACATAGCATAATTTCCCCTATTCATTTCTTGATAAAATTACTCAGGCACTTTTCTTTCCACTGATTACATTGATGATTCAGATTTGGATTTTGTGATTATCGCAAATGAGCCTAACGGAATATGGCAAATGGCGACATTGGGAAAAGGGGTAAAATTGCTGTATTCTGGTATGGCGGGTAAGAAAAGCCTCACAATCACTTAGACCTCTTATCCGCGTTAGTTGTATAAAAACGGTTTATCTCCGTTTATCTCTACATTTTCGCTTTTTCTGACTCATTTTTGACCCAGAATAGGATTGGAACGAACTCGCTTGGACGGAAACAACGGAAAATCCGTCGAGCGAACGGTGGCAAAAAGCACAAATCGGAGCCGAAACAGCTCCGATTTGTGCGTGAGACAACCTACGGACCAGAAGGCCGGGGGTTCGAATCCCTCACGGCGTACCAAAAGTCCTCGAAATCGTCTGATTTCGAGGACTTTTGCTTTTCATAAGTTCCGTTTTTTGGGTGTTGCTTTTTTCTGACCCAAACGCTGACCCCAACGGGAGCGGGTAGCGGAAAGCATCAGACGGCACGGGAGAGGATGCTCCCCATCGTTTGCGCCGCTTTGAGCTGGGCGTCAGTGGTCACGTGGGCGTAGGTGTCCAGCGTGAAGCCCGCCGAGTAGTGGCCCAGCATGGAGGACACCGTTTTTACATCCACGCCGTTTTGCAGGGCCATCGTCGCGAAGGTATGGCGGAGATCGTGGAATCGGATGCGGGGCAGTCCCGCCCGTTTCAGCACTCTTTGCAGCATGTGCAGCACGCTGTCCGGTGACATAGGGCCTCCGCTTGGCGATGGGAATACCCACTCGCTGTTGCCCGTTTTTCTTCTTTGTTGCATCAGAACGTCTATCGCATCCGCCGACAGAGGCAGTGTGCGGTAGGCGTTTTTCGTTTTCAGCGGGGCTTCGACCACTTTGCCGTTTTGCCGTGAGATAGCCCGCTGGATTTTCAGCACACCACGGTCGAGGTCAACATCCGCCCATTTCAGCCCCAGCAGTTCGCCCCGCCGAAGGCCGGTGGCGAGGTCAAGGTAGTAGAGCTCGTACACGCCGCTGTCCCTGGCCTCTTGGAAGAAGGCGCTGAGTTGGTCGGCGGTCAGCGTTTTCATCTCCTTGTGTTCCACCTTCGGCAAGGCACAGCCTTGCGTTGGATTTTTCGTGACGAGGCGCTGTTCGATGGCGAGGTTGTACGCCGAGCCGATCATCTGGTGAATGTTCCGCACGGTCTTTGGCGCTAACCCTTTCGGCTTTTTCTTGGCCTCGATACGGTCAACTCTGCCGCCCTCCAATAGGTGTTTGTAGAACCGTTGTAAGTCCAGAGAAGTGAGGTCTGCCAACGGGATGCCGCCGATCTGCGGCTTGATGTGGTTTTTCAGAAAACCTTGGCTGGTCTTGAAGGTGGACGGTCTGAGTTTTACTTTTGCGTAATTTTCCATCCAGAGCTCCAGCCAACTTCCCACGGTGTAGGTCTTGGCCCGCCCGTAGTCAATGCCCACATTTTCCTCGATGGCCTTCTTCAACTTTTCCTTGACCTCGGCCTGCGTCTTGCCGAGGACATTTTTGATGATGGCCTTGCCTGTCTCTGGATCATGACCGACAGTGTACCGCCCCTCCCAGCGTCCATCCTTGCGTTTTCGGATATTTCCCTCGCCGTTTGCTCGTCGTTTTGGCATGGTATCAGCCCCTTTCGACAACGAACAATACCGTACTCAAGAGAGAAAAGCTACCGAAAAGCGGAACTGTTATCAGAAAGTTATCATTTGCCTGCGGAAATTTCCGCCCCTATTCTTTGTCTATTGCGGTGCAATTTCTGCGCTGCCGGGGGCGTCCTCTTTGTTTATTGCAAGGCAGATTTTAAACCGTCTTCTATGCAGGCTATTTGTCTTTATCTCCGTAAAGGTCAAACCGTTTTTAGCATATACCTCTTCGACCTGTTTTCTGATCTCAGGATTGATGCGGAAACGGAACATATCCGTCTTGGGCGCTGTCACAATGTTTTCCACTTCGGATTCCTCCTCACTTGATTGTTTTCTTGGTCATAGTATATCCGACGACATCAAAAAAGCCAAGCGAGATGTAGCAACATTGTTGCTACATCTCGCTTGGCTGTGTTTGCAGAGAAAATTTGAAAGCGGGGGCAAAATACTCAATCAAGCAAGTTGCGATAAAGGAAGGTCACGATCTGCCCACGGGTACAGGTGCTGTCAGGCGCAAATTCCGATGCGCTGACACCGTTGGTCACGCCCTGCTCCACCGCCCATGCAACAGCCTGAGCAAAATCAGCACTGGCAGGTACGTCGGTAAAACTGCTATTCACGGACATCTTAGGACTTCCAGCCAGCTTCCAAAGATATGTAACGGCAGCGGCTCTGGTACAAGGCGTGCTTCCACTGCCTTTGGTCATCAGATCCTTCTCGTTGGCCCAGCACAGTGCTTTGTAGAACGGACTGGTTTCTGCCACATCAGATGCGGGACAAGCGGCGTTGGAGTTGGGAGAACCGTTGGCGCGCCACAGGAATGTCAAGATCTGCGCCGTTGTGCATGTATTGCCGGGACTAAAGGTGGTTGCACTCGTTCCGTTGGTGATCCCCTCTTTTACAGCCCAGCCGATGGCGGCTCTAAAGGGAGAGTTATCCGCAACATCGGTAAAACCAAGGTCGGTTTTTTCGATCCATTTTGCGTAGACAGTTGTATCCCGATCAAGCTTTACTTCGCTGACGGCCTTAGTCAGTTCTTTGTCGGAGAACCATCCGGAAAAGGCGAAGCCAGCTCTGGTCGGCACATAAGAGGTCAGTTTGACCGGCTTACTGGTTTTCGCCGTGATCCCCGTGATCTCAGAGCCGCCGTTAGAGTCAAAGCTCAGTTCAGGAAGTCCGATCACACCCGTTCGGAACAGCGTGTTATCAAAAACGCCGTTCATATTGGGATCGTTCAAAATCGTATCATAAAGTTTTCCACGCTCTGTTGTCCAGACATTGCCGTTCAAACCTGCCCATTTCATGTATCCTTCCAGATAGTCCTTCTGGAGCTGCTTCCAGTTGCTATAGCGGCTGCAAAGCGTTTCGGCGGCAGGCTGTACCATTGCCAGTGCTTCCGCGTAGGTCACATATCCGGACAGATATCCCCACTGCGCCAGATGGCTTACGCGGCACAGATCCCATGTTGTATTCGATGCAATAAGTGCTTTGGCTTGAGCAAACAATCCTTCTCTGTTTGTGATGCCCCAATCCGTCGCCAGCGGCGTGCGGCCAAAGTCCGGGCCTGTGGTGTGGATCCGATCTGTAACCGCGCTCCCCACAGCCATCGCACCATAGCGTACTTTGCCGCCAAACAGATTTGCTTCCTTGGGATTGTTTTCGTAGAGGAGCAGAGCGCCCATGCTGATTGCCCATTGCTCCAAATTAGAGCTTCCGGCTACAGACTTATCTTCCGTAATTTCAATCAGTTGCTTGTCTTTGCTTCGTGTAACGGCCTGTCCAAACCAATCTGCCAGATCGTCTACTGAGACATAGATCTGGTTACTTTCCATAAATGGCACCACTGTCAGCGTAGTCGCTGCTCCGTTGATGTAAGCAGTTTTGCTGTTAGGTGTAAGTGTGATCGTATCACCGGCCCGGGACACGATGGTTTGCCCAGAAGTTGTATTTTGCGCTACCACTGCACCCATCAGTTCCGCAAGGCGGCGCACCGGCACCATCACCTGATCATTCCGGATGCAGGCCCCTGCCGTATCCATATAATCATTGCTGATCCGCACATGACCCGGATGAACCAGATCTCTGTCCAGCGTAACAAAAACAAGATCCTTGACTGCCTTCAATCCGGCAGTGGGAACACCGTTGGCGGCACCCCAATCCAAAAGCTCCGCCATGGTAAACTGCTCATACCCCAGCAGGTGCTCCACAGCACCAAAAAACCATTTCACATTGCCATCCGATGCGGTGGTAAGGTCGCAGCTGAGCATATTGAGGCGGGCATTCCATACATACGCCTGATAAACGGCAGCTTCATCGTTTGCCCCCGCGTAATAACATGCCATTTCAAAAGCAGTGCTGGAGGGGACACGATTCCCCTTGGCCACGGCATTGAGAGCAAACTTCAGTTTGATCAGTCCTAACTCGAACTGGACGCTGGGAGAGGTAGACCGACTCAATGTTTCACATTCTTTATAATACGTTTTTCCGTATGCCGGTGCTTCTCCGCCGGATTGTGCGTAATTTCGCAGAGTGGTAATGGTGTTCCACATATCAGACTGATAAGCCGCGCCATCGGAGAAGGTCACATACTCGGACTTGTCGATCCACGAAGGGGCGGTGGCTGTCTGTGCTGCGGAAGCAGATGGGATCATAGTAAGGGAAAGTGCCAGACAAACCATGCAGGCAGTGACACGAGCGAAAATGCTTTGAAGCCGTAAAGTTTTCATTGTTGCCTCCTCTTATTATTTTTGAGTCTACAGCAGAATTTCAAGAAACGATCACGTGGAGAAAAGGCGGAGCAGCGCATTTTCATGAGCGCGCATGACGCTGCAAAAATGTGACCATTACCATTTCATACGAACACCTCCTAAATGTAACTTGAAGTCAATGTGTGTTATTGCCCAGGTTGCAAGGGTCCAATTCTCCATAGAACCACAGCGTAGATTTTATAGTTTTTCCATCAACAAGAAGTGTCTCTTCATATCCCATTTCTGTAAGGGCGGTGGCAATGCCACGCTTCGCAGTAAAGGAACTTCCTTTGTTGAGAGGAAGCCAACTTTGATCACTGTGCCCCGGAGTTCAAAGATCTCACACGCACCGAAATGACGGAGCTGATGGAGTAC
>ERZ827512.2865-NODE-2865-length-13002-cov-3.299838_pt1 | contig 13002 bp, 8 predicted proteins | sample MGYA00519916_ERZ827512 | MGnify/ENA primary metagenome ERZ827512 (study PRJEB31778, sample SAMEA3449335) | human gut metagenome | biome: human gut; feature: human-associated habitat; material: faeces | place: United Kingdom | collected 2010/2012 ... | reverse complement strand
ATTGAAAATTTGTGGCCACGGGACGGTTCTTGCCCTCTACCGCTGCGCTCAAAACCGTTTCTGGGTAATTGTTTCCGAATTGTTAAGACGCAAAAAATAAGTAAAAGGTCTCTGCTCATGTATGGGAGTCACCGTTTGCTCCGAACGAAGTTCCTGCCCCTGTTTGTGCAGCGGCGTTGACGAAAAGTCGGTATCACGTTCGGTCGGCTCATGAAATTTTCAAGGTGCGTTTCCCGTAAAAGAAAAATACCGCCCATGCAGCATAGCGATGGATTTTGTCGGGTGAAACAGCGGCAAAATGAATCGGGTGTGTTGCGGGGCGGTAAATTCTTTTGCGGACTTTCCCTCACTGAAGTGGTGGGTCTCACGGTGATAACCAACCACTTTCTGTGGCTGTGTTCAAAATGAACACGACCACATCTTGTGGATGGTTTCAAACCAATCCACAAAATCAGTGAGATTTGTGACAGAGAATATCATGTTTCGCAAGGTGCGTCAAGATGATTTTGAAAAATTTATGACGGTAAAGCATAAGAAATCTTACTATTTGGCTCAAATTGAAGTCTACTTGACTTTTTTATTGAAGAGATGTCCGTTTTATGCTGCTGCATCTGTAACAGCCTGACGATAAGCACTTGCAGCGTTGTTATTTTATTCAACTGGCTGGGGGATAGTCCTCTGCATCGGGCGAAGTATTCCTCAGTACGGTTTCCACCGCGCACAGAGCAATCTTGGCAAGATTCAGCGTGGTATGGGGATTCATGGCGGTATGCCTCCGTCTATTTTTCTGTGTATAGAATACCACATAAACAAAAAGAGAACGGACGGTCGTTTCTGTTTACGAATTGAGCGCCTGCCACAACGCATCTGAAGCATCAAACACTGCCACGCTGTACCCGGCAAAGCGGCTCTGGATATCAACAGTCTGGCTGCCATCGGCGGCAGTGTTGTAGCTGCCCAGTTCCAGCCCGGAAAGGGCGGGCTGGCTGCGCCACGGGATAAGCTTTGCCTGCCATTCCGCGCCCAGCTTTTCGCTCAGTGCCCCATAGGCCTGTTCGAAGCCCTCCGGGTCATCCAAGATCCAGATTTTGCTCTCGCCGTTGGCAAGGTCGGTGTTCATCTGGGTGGCACCGGCCATCTGACCGTTCATGTCGGTCAGGGCGGCATCGGCGCTCCATGTGTAGTTGTTCACCTGCACCACCACAGTCCCGTCGCCGTTGGCGTCCTCCGCATAGTCTGCCAGCGCAGTCTGCAGGCGCTGCACGGCCTCGTCCGGCAGGGCCTCCGCCGTGACTACCGCCACGGTGTAGTCCGGGTCTACGGTAGTCAGCAGGCCGTGCGCCACATACGCTACGCCCACAATGACCATTGCCGCCACCGCCACGATGCCCCAGTTGTAATACCACCAGTTGGCGCGGGAGCGCTTTTTCTGCTCCTGTGCGGTCAGGGGCTTATCCGGCGCTGCCGGGCGCGGGATGCTGCGCACCTCTACGCCGTATTCCTGCCGCAAAACCGGGAACAGGGTCTGCATCGCTGCCAGCCCCGGCAGCCAGAAGCCGAACAGCACCGCCCAGAACACGCTGACCGGGAACAGCAAGATCATGCCGCCGATGCCCGCCAGCATGAGAACGCCTGCCAGGACGCAGCGCGCCGGGGCGACAGCCAGCAGCCTGCCCGCCCGGCGCAGCAAGCTGTCCGGGGCGGGCAGTTGCAGCGGCAGAACGGCAGCGCAAAGCGTAGCCAGAACCGCCAGCACCAGAAAATCCAGCGCCAGAAAAACGAGAATGGCAAGCCCGGGGTAATACCCCTGCTGCGCGGCGGCTTCAAACACAAAGGCCGATACAAAGCACAGCAGCCCCAGCACCAGCGTGCCAATGCAGCCAAAGCCGCAGGCGGCTTTCCAATGGGCGGCTAGGGTCTGCTTTGCCCGGGGCAGCCACTGGGAGGGGTCGTTCTGCAAGCTGCGCAGAGCGCAGTCTGCCAGCAGCACCATGGCAGGGCCGGTCAGCAGACCGGTGACCGCACTGCACACCACCGTCAGCGGCAGGGAGAGCAGGGTCACGCCCAGCGAGACCCCCAGTGCGGCAGGCAGGCAGAGCACGCAGACCATCAGGTTCGTGCCCAGCAGCTGGCCGAGGTCGCGGCCGACCATCTGGCAAAAGCGTGCAAAGCCTTTTTTCTCCGGCTCGTTTGGGCCTACGCCGTGGCCGTCCCGCCCATAAAGGGCATTGTAGATGCTCATTTTACTTCACCTCGGTGCCAAAGGCTTCGATTTGGGTCAGCGCCGGGAAGGGGGAAGTCCCCTCGGCCTGAATCAGATCCTTCAGCACAAGGCTGCGCACCCGCTTGGGCTCAAAGGCCACGCTCTGGGGTTTGGCGCTTTTCACCAGCGGGATGTCCAGCTGGCTGCCATCAGAAAATTCCACCGTGGCCTTTACCCAGTAGTTGTCGTGGGGGAAATCTGCCCGCTCGGTGATGCGCAGCTCATCCAGCAGTACTTCCCGGCCAAAATCCAGCGTCAGGGCTGCGTTCGGGTCGCGGTTGATGCCCCAGCTCTGGTAGGGATACTCGCCGTGGGCGCTGTTCTCAAAAATGCCGTCGATGGCGTTGCGGGCGGCAAACACCGCCTCGCCGCGCGTTTCTACGTTGGCGCTGGCGTGGGGATAAAAACCGGTGTCGCCATGCTCGTCATAGCAGTTGAAGGCCAGATTCCGCCGGGCGGCAATCTCTTCCGGCAGTGCCAGCCGTGCCCGGATAACGTGACGGCTGCCCGCAAAGCTCTTGGGCGAGTAGGTGATGGCCTGCTCCCCGAAGGGAATGTGGAAGTTGATCTCCCGCTTGACCACATACACAAGGGCTTCGGGCATGGTGTCCTCGAACTGGATGACGCAGTACTGCCCGGGATGGTCGATCTCCAGCGCCACCCGGTCGCCGGGCTTGTAGCAGTTGGTGTAAACAAGGGATACGGCGGTGTCAGCGTCACAGGTCATCAGGGTGTGGCCGGCTTCGTCCAGAATTTTCAGCTTGATGGTTTCCATGGCAGTTCTCCTTAGTACAGTTCGAGCTTCAGCATTTTTTGGAAATGCAGGGTGATCTTATAGATCGTTTCCGGCCATGCGGTGCGCAGGCGCGGGTCGGTGATAGGCACCGCCGTAACAGCAGCCGTTGCGGCGTCCGGGTCAAAGCGGATGCCGCCCAGTGTGCCCACCGCAAAGCCGTCCGCAGTGGGGACGGGTTGCTGCTCGGTGAGCAGGGTCAGGTCTACTGTGCCGGGATAGTCTGTTTCGTCCCGCAGGGTGATGCCCTGTTCGCTGACAGATACGCTGCGGCGGTAGGTGGTAAGCCCCGGGATGGGCGGGTACGCGCCCGCCAGTTCGCCGGTGATGCTATTTTCCTCGGTGCACACCTCCCGGGCAGCGTATTCCGCGCCGGGCAGCTGCTGCACGCCGTCAAAGGTGGGCAGGTTGTGCCATGCGCTCTGCATCGTCCAGATCTCATACCGCTGAGGGCTGAAGGTCTTTTTGGTGTAGCTCTCCACTCCGATATCGATGAGAAACGGTCTTCCGTCCTTGTACATGGTAATGCTGCCGGTATCGTTGTGGTTGTGGCTGTCGCCGTTGGAGCCAAACTTTGCACCCAGCACCCAGCTGCCCTGCCGTGCGGCATAAATGCCTACACTGGGGTACCATACTGCAGAACGATGCTGGGGAACTGCGGCGTATTCCATCAGTTCCTGCTCGGCAAAGGCGGTGGTCAGCCGGTACCACAGGTTGATGTGGGTGCTGCCGTCCGGGTTCTGCAAATGGTCGGGGTCGGCATCGGCGCGGAAATCTGCCGCCGCAAGGGCCTGCAAAGCATCGCTGCCTACGGCCTGTCCAAAGCGGTATTCCCGTGCACCGCAGCGCCCGGCCAGGGGGCTGCAATCGCCAAAGTTCAGATAGTAAGGTCCTTCCACATGGACATTGCAGATGTACTCCGCGATATTTTTGATCTTTGTTTCTCTGAATAGCGGGCGGAAGGCCTCCGGCGCAACGTTGGATAAAATTTCAAGACAGCCCCACAGGGTCAGTCCGGCGTGGCGATAATACTGCGCACCCTCGTTGCAGCAGCCGTCCGCGCCGTAGTCCTTCAAAAAGCAGTCGAGGCTGTAGGCTGCCTGCTTGACGGCAGCTTTTCGCTGCTGCTGGGTGGTGGGCAGCAGAAAAACGGTGAGCAGCACATTCTGAGTGCACCAGCTCGTCCAGTTACACATAGGCTCTTCGCCGTTGCCCATCCACCAGAAGTGGCTTGTAAAATAAGGCGTCAGGATGCGGGCGTCCAGCTCCCGCTCCATCCTCGCCGTGATGCCCGGCGCGGCAGTATCCAGCTCATCGGGCAGTAAGTACCGGGTCAGCGCCAGAAGCGCGCCGGTCTCGGCGGCAAATAAATCCACGATGGGGCGGGTGGTGTCCGGCAGGGGCAGCTGCGGGGTGTCCCGCACATAACTGTTGTGGGCGGGCAGCTGCCATGCGCTTTCCTCGCAGATCGCCCATACGGTATCGGCAATTTCATCCAGAAAGCGCCCTTTGTGCTCCACACACTCGGCACTTACCAGCGCGCACAGCCGCGCCCGGCGGGAAAAGTAAGCCGTCTCCCATGGGGTGCGCCGCCCAGTGTGGGTGAAATCCAGCCAGAGCGAGAGCGGCAGGGGCGCAATGGGCGTTTGCAGCGCGGCTTCCCCCGCCTGCAAAAAGCGCTGCTTTGCCCGCAGGGGCAGCCCCTGCCATGCGGTGTGCTCTTTGACAGGGGGAAAGGGCCGGTAATCGGGAAGAAATTCCGGCAGATGAGCAAGCTGTTCCTGTATCATAAAAGCCTCCGATTTTAAATACTTTGCTGGTATTCCCGCGGGCTGAGCCCCGTGACCTTTTTGAACACCTTGGAAAAATAGAAAGCGCTCTCGTACCCCAGTTTCTCAGCGATCTCGTATACTTTCAAATCGCCCTGTTCCAGCATCTCTTTTGCCGCAGCGATGCGGGTCTCGGTGATGTACTCCACAAAGCCGCTGTCGCCGTATTTGCCGAACAGCTGGCTGAGGTAGTTGGGCGAAAAATTGAATACAGCCGCCACATCGGCCAGCGTCAGTTTTTCCGAAAGATGATTCTTAACATACTCCTGCACCTGTGCCACCACCTGCATCTTCCCGGCGGTGGCATCGCCCTCGTTGACCTCCACGAACTGGATGGGCTGCTCCACCGTGAGCAGGGGCTGTAGGTGGGCGTTTTCCCGGCAGCGGCGCGCCAGCCCCAGCAGGGAGCCGGTGGGGCGTCCTACCGCCCAGAGCAGCCGTACCGTGAAATAGTTGTATAGAATTTGGCTGGCGCGTTCCAGCAGCGGGCGCAGTACCGTCCGGTATTTTTGGCACTGGGCATCGGTCAGGCAGAACAGCACATTGCAGCGCATGGCATCCGCCCCGGTCACATAGCAGGGCAGGTAGTTTTGCAGGGTGGTCTCCAGCATCCGCCCGCAGGAAAAACTCAGCTTCAGCTGCTGGGCGGGGGTAAGGGCGGTGTTGGCGATGATCTCGCAGCTGGCTACAAGATAGGCGTCGCTTGCAAGGTTCAGCTCCATGTGCTGCAAAGGCTGCTCCAATGCGGCTTCGTCCGGGAACAGCCCGGCGTACAACCGCACGAAAAAACGCTCCTGATAGCTGCGCACACTCTCGGCAAGATTTTCCTGTGCTGACAATTCGCCCAGCAAAGCACGCTCCTTTTTTACCTTTTCGGCGGCCTTGGCAAGGGCGGTTTGCAGGTTTTCGGGGGTCAGGTCCAGCTTGACCAGATAATCCACCACTCCGGCACCCATGGCCTGCTTGATGTAATCAAATTCTTCAAAGCTGGTCAGCATGATAAAGGCGGGCAGGGCGTTGCGCTCCCGGCAGGTGCGGGCAAGGGTAAGCCCGTCCATCACCGGCATTTTTACGTCGGCAATGACGATATCCGGCTTCTCCCGCTCAATGAGTTCCAGCGCCAGCTTTCCGTTGCGGGCGGTGCCGCAGACGGTATAGCCCAGCTTTTCCCATTCCAGCATCCCCTGCAGGCCGATGAGCACCAGCGGCTCATCATCCACCAGTAATATCCGCAGCATGGGTGTCTCCTTTCTGTTGATAGGGCAGCCGGATGGTGACCTCGGTGCCCACGTCCTCTTCACTTTCAATGGTCAGGCCGTAACCCTCGCCAAAGGAATACCGGATGCGGCGGTTCACGTTCCACAGGCCGACATGACGGAACTTTTCAGCCTTTTCGGCACCCTCGGCGGGCTCGTCCAGAAGATGCGCCACCAGCTCCGGCGGCATGCCCACGCCGTCATCGGTAATGCGCAGCAATACGTCCCCGGTATCCGGGTCGGTGGAGATATCCAGCAGCACGCTGCCGTGGCCGCCCTTGGGTTCCAGCCCGTGGAAGATGGCGTTTTCCACCAGCGGCTGCAAGGTGAACCGGGGAATCATGCAGTCCCGGCAAAGGGTCTCGCTTTCAATGCGGGAGACCTCAATTTCCAAGTCACCGCCGTAGCGGTACTGCTGGATGGTAAAGTAATCGTTGAGCAATGCCAGCTCCTCCTGCAAAGGCACCAGCTTCTGGGTGCCTTTGGAGATGCTCTTGGTCAGCCGCGCAAAGGCGGTGACCATCTCGGCAATGCCGGGTGCGTGTTGGATGGTGGCCATCCAGCGGATGCTGTTGAGGGTGTTGTAGATAAAGTGCGGGTTCACCTCGTTTTGCAGCATCCGGTATTCCAGCTCCTGCTTGCGACGTTCGTCCTCCACCCGGCGGGTCATCAGGCTGTCCACGTTTTCAGCCAGCTGGTTGATGCCCCGGCCGATGTCGCCCAGCTCGTTGTTCCACTCCACCGTGCGGTCGGGGGCAAAGTTGCCGCTGCCCACGGTTTCGATGCGCTTTTGCAGCGCCTCCACCGGGCGGGTGATGACCCGCTCCAGCCAGTGCTGCATCAAAAAGCTCAGTCCCCAGATGATGGCAGTGCCAAGGGCGACCAGCCACAGGTACACGCCGTAGTGCAGCAAAAAGGTATTTGCGGGCAAAAGCTGTACCAGTGCCGCGCTGCGGCCGTTCAGTGTTACCTTGACTACATAATACTTCTGGCCGTCCAGCTGCACCTTGCCCTGCCATGCGGTCTGCTCTGTCACGCCGTTATTGCTGCCGGTGCGCAGGGTGTAGTCCACCTCCCGCAGCGGATTTTCAATCTCGGTCAGGCTGCCGTTTTCGATCTGCCACAGGCGGCTGCCCATCTCCCAGTACAACGCGCTGCCGTCGGTCAGGCTGTAACCTGCTGCCGGGTCGGTGATAATGGCGGTATCCAGCGCAAGGTAGGTGCTGCCCCGGTGCAAGGTGCCCTTGCCGCAGCGGACAGGCTGGCTGATGGCGATGCAGCTCGGACTGCCGGGCAGCAGCGGGTCGGTAGTGAACTGCATCCCGTACCCCTTGGTGAGAAACTGCTTTACGCTGGTGCGGTTGAGCGCCGCCGAGGAGTTCAGCGGGCCGAACTGCAAATGCCGGTCGTTCTCATTGGTAACAAAAAAGCGGAGGATATGGCTGTACAGGGTGCTGGAATAGTATTTTTCCTGCATGGCTTCGTAGGCGGCAATGGTCTGGGTGCCGTTGATATTTTCCTGCGTGATGTACCGCCGCACGGTGCTGTCGATGGAAGCCCAGTTCAAAAGAGCATCGGCGCTTTCCAGACTGGTCTCGATGGAGGTAGCCACCAGCCGCAGGTTGAACTCTGCCGCCTGCAGGGAGTTGGCACGCACATATTGGTTGGAGAGAATGAACAGCGCCGCGCCCACGGCCAGAGAGGTAAGAAAGGTAAAAAAGCGCATTCCCCACACGATCTGCCGCCGCAGCGGGAAACGATGGCTGCTCTTCATAACGGTGCCTCCTTTCTGGTGACAGTTTGCATTCTTTCCTTTATACAGTACTGATTCCGGCGCGGTTTGTCAACGGCTTTTTTCATGAGAATTGTGTACTTTATATGCTTTTTTCTCTCGTCACGGATGCAAACTGTGCAAGAGAACAAGAAAGTGCAGACTCCAGTGTAAGAAAGTGCATCTTTTTTTAAAAGATACAGAAAAACTGCAACTCTTCCCGGAATTTTTCCATTCCGGTTTTTGCGTTTGTGCGGTATCCTAGTGTCAACAAAAGCGAGCGGCTCCCCGGCACGGGGGAGGCTGCTGCACAGAACAAACACACTGCCCTGAAGGAGGACACACTTATGAAAAAGATCTCTCGTCGTTCGTTCCTTACCGCTGCCGCTGCCTGCGGCGCAGCTGCTGCCCTGAGCGCCTGTGGCGGCTCTTCCGCAAGCTCCACCGCTGCTTCCTCCACTGCCGGCTCCACCGCTGCATCCGCAGCCGCAGGCCCTGTTACCCTGCAGTGGTCAGTGTGGGATAAGGAGTCCACTCCCTACTGGCAGGCCATGGCCGACGGCTACATGGCAAGCCACAAGGACGTGACCATCGAGATGGTGGATCTGGGCTCCAGCGATTACATGACCGTTCTGGCCACCCAGCTGGCTGGCAGCGCCGATCTGGATATCGTGACCATCAAGGATATCCCCGGCTACGCAAACCTGATCAATTTGGACTACCTCAAGCCTCTGAATGAGGTGCTGACCCGCGACACCGGCGATTTCAACGGCACCATCGAGCAGCTGACCACCGATGACGGCAACTTCTACGCCGTGCCCTTCCGCAGCGACTTCTGGGTGCTGTACTACAACAAGGATCTGTTTGATGCTGCCGGTGTGGAGTATCCCTCCAATGACCTGACAATGGAAGATTACGATGCTCTGGCCCGCAAGATGACCAGCGGCTCCGGCGACACCAAGGTCTATGGCTGCCACTACCACACCTGGCGCTCTGCCGCTTCTCTGTTCTCCATTCTGGACGGCAAAAACACCATCATCGACGGCAAATACGACTTCATGAAGCCCACCTACGATATGGTCATTGCCCAGCAGAAGGACGGCATCTGCATGGACTACGGCTACCTCAAGACCTCTTCTCTGCACTACTCCGCAGCCTTTGAGAACCAGCAGTGCGCAATGGTCAACATGGGCAGCTGGTTCATCTCCACGCTGGAAGCTTACATGAAGGATGCCGAGACCAAGTTCAACTGGGGCATCGTCAAGTACCCGCACCCCGCCGGTGCAGAGGCTGGTTCTACGCTGGGCACTGTGACCAGCTTGGCCATCAACGCGGATTCTCCCAAGGCAGAGGCCGCTGCCGACTTCATCAACTGGTGTGTCTCCGAGGAGGGCGCACAGGCCATTGCCAAGACCGGCACCTTCCCGGCCTGCGGCTCCGCTGCTACCGCCGAGATCATCAAGTCCACCGAGGGCTTCCCCGAGGACAGCAATTCTGTGGATGCACTGACCACCAGCAATGTCTATCTGGAAATGCCCTACACCCAGTACGCATCTGATATCGAGACCATTCTGAACGCCGAGCACGATGCTATTATGACCATGAGCGAGACCGTGGACGAGGGCATCCAGAACATGAACGATCAGGTTCCCGCAGTTCTCGGCTGATAAAGCGTTTTCCGCAATACGTTGCGGTTCTCCTTCTTCATCATTTTCGATCCCCATTCATTTTCCGGTGGACGAGCATCGGAAAAAAGCCCTGTCCGAGCGGGGCGGGTATGCACAGCGCCCGCCCCGCTCATTTTTTGGAAAAATGGTTATACTTCCGGGAAAGGAGGCTCTTTTATGGCGAGTGTTGCTGTCCAGAATAAAACTCCCCGTAAAGTGCTAAAAAAATCGACCCGCGATTCTCTGATCGCGTATTCCTTCATTGCGCCAAACTTCATTGGCTTCTGCGTGTTTACGCTGGTGCCCATGGTGTTTGCCATTGCGCTGGCCTTCTGCGCATGGGACGGCCGCCACGCCATTGAATTTGTCGGCCTGAAAAACTTTGTAAAGCTCTTCACCACCGATAAAATCTTTCAGGCGGCTTTGAAAAACACCATCGTCTATGTCATCGGCACCGTGCCGCTTACGCTGGCCTGCTCGCTGGCCATGGCCGTGCTGCTGAACCAGAACGTGAAGCTGCGCAACTTTTTCCGCACCGTGGCGTTCTTCCCTTACGTTGCTTCGCTGGTGGCGGTGGCAGCGGTATGGAACATGATCTTCAACCCCTCCATGGGCCCCATCAACATGATCCTGAACCAGTTCTTCGGCGTGGCGGTGGAAAACCTGCCCCGCTGGGCTGCCGGCAAGGACACCGCCATGATCACGGTCATCCTGTTCAGCGTGTGGAAGAACATGGGCTACTACATGGTCATCTATCTGGCCGGCCTGCAGGGCTGCAACCCGGACCTGAACGAAGCCGCCGAGCTGGACGGTGCAAACCGCTGGCAGCAGTTCTGGCACATCACCCTGCCGCAGCTGCGTCCCACCACCTTCTTTGTGGTCATCATGCTCACCATCTCCGGCTTCAAGGTCTACGACCAGATGTACATGATCACGCAGGGCGGCCCCGGTACTGCTACCATGACGCTGGTGTACTACATCTATAATGTGGCCTTCGTCAATACCCCGAAATACGGCTACGCAAGTGCAATTTCCATGGTGCTGTTCGTACTGGTGCTGATCGTTACCATCATCCAGTTCCGCGGCTCCAAGGGCGAGAACTGAGAAAGGAGGAAGAACCATGTCTGCTGCTATTATCAAGACCGAGGCCTCTCAGAAGCGCCGCAATTTCATCTCCAAGTTCCTGATCTATTTCTTCCTCATCGTCATCACAGCTTGTATGCTGCTGCCCTTTTTGTGGATGCTGTCCTCCTCCTTTAAGCTGAATAAGGACGTGTTCGGCTTCCCTATCCAGTGGATCCCCAAAAATCCCCGCTGGCAGAACTATGTGGACATCTGGACCCAGATCCCGCTGCTGACCTTTGTGAAAAACACGGTCAAGATCACCGTGGTGGTCACCCTGTTGCAGCTGTTCACTTCCTCCTTTGCAGCCTACGCCTTTGCTAAGATGCAGTTCAAGGGCAAAAACGCGCTCTTCCTCGGCTACATTGCCACCATTGCAGTGCCTTGGCAGGCCTACATGGTGCCCCAGTTCATGATGATGAGCTCGTGGCATTTGAACAACACCCATCTGGCCATTATGTGCCTGCAGGCCTTCAGCGCCTTCGGCGTGTTCCTGATGAAGCAGTTCTACGAGGGCGTGCCCACCGAGCTGTGTGAGGCTGCCCGCATTGATGGCCTGAGCGAGTACGGCATCTGGTGGCACATCATGCTGCCCCTCAGCCTGCCCGCCCTGTCCACCCTGACCATCTTCACCTTCGTGAACACATGGAACGACTTCCTTGGCCCCCTGATCTACTTGACCAAGACCGAACTCAAGACCATCCAGATTGGTCTGCGTATGTTCATCACCCAGTATTCTGCAGAGTACGGCCTGATTATGGCGGCCTCTGTGGTGGCACTGATCCCGGTGCTGATCGTGTTCCTCTCCCTGCAAAAGTACTTTGTGCAGGGCGTGGCATCCACCGGCATCAAGGGCTAAACAAATCACCCGTAAGCGGGGCGTGGGCAGTACCCGCGCCCCGCATTTTTTGCAGAAATAGAGGGAAAGCGTTATGTTATATCCTGAACAGAATGAAGCGCGCTTGAAGCTGAGCCTTGACGGCACATGGGCGTTTGCGCTGGGCAGCTGCGCGGAAACCCAGTTCGACCCCGCAAAGCCCCTGCCGGACGCCCAGCCCATCGCCGTGCCCGCCAGCTACAACGACCAGAACGACCAGACCACCGCCCTGCGCCGCCACTACGGCTGGGCATGGTATCAGCGCAAAGTTACCCTGCCCACTTTCTGCGCCGGGCAGCGGGTGGTGCTGCGGTTCGGCTCGGTGACCCACACCGCAAAGGTCTGGCTGAACGGCCAGCTCATTGCACAGCACAAGGGCGGCTTTACCCCCTTTGAAGCAGACGTCACCGCCCTGCTGCGCCCCGGCGAGACGGTGCTGCTGACCGTCGCCTGCGACAACCGGGTAAACCACAGCACCCTGCCTGTGGGCAACGAGGACGGACAACTGGCCTTCTTTGGCTCGGACAACGCGGGCATCCCCAGCGTGGAAGCCGCCAAGCGCGCCGCCGCACCCCAGAACCGCCCGAACTTTGATTTCTTCAACTATGCGGGCATCCACCGCCCGGTGGTGCTCTACACCACCCCAAAAGAGTATATCGAGGATGTGACCGTAGTGCCCGCCGTGGACGGCACGGTGCAGTATGCGGTCAAAACCACCGGCAGCGCGCCTGTCCATGTCACGGTGCTGGATGCGGACGGCAACGCCGTTGCAAGCGCCGAGGGTACAGAAGGCACGATCACCATCCCGGAAGTGCATCTCTGGGAGCCCAGACCCGGCACGCCCTACCTGTACACCCTGCACATCACCTGCGGGGCGGATGTCTACGACCAGACCTTTGGCGTGCGCAGCATTGAGGTGCGGGGCACACAGGTGCTTTTGAACGGAAAGCCGCTTTACTTCAAGGGCTTTTGCAAGCACGAGGACTTTACCGCCCATGGGCGCGGCTTTGACCCGGTGCTGAACGTGAAGGATGTGAACCTGATCCACTGGGCAAACGCCAACGCGGTGCGTACCAGCCACTACCCCTACGCTGAGGAGTTCTACGACCTGTGCGACCGGGAGGGCATTCTGGTCATGGACGAGACCCCGGCGGTGGGCATCGGCGGCGGGGCGGCGGTGAATCCTTACAAGGAATATCCCCTTGCGGAGCATCACCGGCAGGTGCTTGCCGAGATGATCCATCGGGACAAAAACCACCCCTGCGTGGTGCTGTGGAGCCTTGGCAACGAGCCGGATCTGGAGCACTTCCCGCAGGATGCCTACGACTACTGGCACCCGCTGTATGAGCTGGCGCACCAGCTGGACCCGCAGGACCGCCCGGTCACCCTCGTCTGCTGCCAGAACGACTACACCAAGGATATCA
>ERZ827512.2864-NODE-2864-length-13003-cov-6.990500_pt1 | contig 13003 bp, 9 predicted proteins | sample MGYA00519916_ERZ827512 | MGnify/ENA primary metagenome ERZ827512 (study PRJEB31778, sample SAMEA3449335) | human gut metagenome | biome: human gut; feature: human-associated habitat; material: faeces | place: United Kingdom | collected 2010/2012 ... | reverse complement strand
TTAGCCTTATTATTTTCTGCATTACATATATTATTAATGCTGTAATTATCGAAAATCCAATTCCTATTCCAATTCCTTTTGATATTCCAGACATAAAATTTCTAACAAGATATTTTCTTGAATCTCCTGCAATTTCGATTAATTCCAGTACCTTGTTTTTATTTAATGTATTGTTTAAATTATTTAATTGTATTAATAGTTTTTCCTCTAATTTTTTTTTGTAATAATTTTTAGAATTTATAGCTAGTTGCATCATTTTTGAATTATCACATTTAAATCTTTCTATTTTTTTATTTTCTTTTAATCTTATTTTTTTCATAATAAAAGAGCCACCTTTCTATTATGATGACTCTTTTTACTATTATTTATTCAGTTACATTTGTAACATTTTCATCAACTAATTCATTTATTGCAGTTGTATTATTTTTTCCGTTTTCTCTTGATTTTTTGTCTATTTCTTTTTTCACTTCTTCTAATCTGTTTATCAAATTTTGCAATCTTTTTGTGTCTTTTCCTATTTGTTCCCAGTCATTGCTTTGTGTTGATGTTTTTAAATTGTTGTTTGCTTTTATTATTAAATCTGCAAGCTCATCTAAACTATCTGTGTTCTCTATTTCAATATCGACTGCATATTGTGAAACTAAATTTGAAAGTGCTTCGCTAAACGTATTTCCTATTGCAACTTTATTTCCAGATGCAACTACCACTTTCTTTAGCACTGGCAATGAGTCTGTTTCATTCACAAATTGTTGATATATTGGTTCTACATATAATAAAGTATTGTTTATTGGCACTATTATTATATCTTTAGAAAGCTTTGTTCCTGAAACATTTAAGTTTTCTATTTCCTTTGCAATTGTCTCGTCCTGTCCTAGCTGAGTATCTAATTGCATTGGTCCTAAAACATTGCTATCTGTTGGATAGTTGTATAACTTTAATACATTGTTTCCATTTTCATCAGTCGAACCAACTAAATATGCTGTTACATTTTGTTTTTCATATGGTGTAAATGGTATTACTAAGCCTAATCTTGATGTTGTACTGTCTGTTGTTTTTACCATTGTATAATATGGGTTTATTTCAGTTCCTTTTGTAGATGAAACTTTGCTACTTGCATTATGTGTTGCAATGTCCCATACATCATCTCCCCTGTATAATACATCTGGTTGAATGTTGTGGTATCTTTTTAACACTTTTGCTTGAATGTTATACAAATATTCTGGGTATACAAAATGGTCTGATATTTGTTCTGGTATCTCTTCTTTAGAGAATAAATCTGGATATATTTTTTCATATACCATTGCAATCGGATCTGTTTTATCTGTTCTATAGAATGTTACATCTCCAGTATATGCATCTATTATTACTTTTACAGAATTTCGTATGTAATTAATTTCATCTTTCGATATACCATTTTCCTCTAGAACTGTTCTTTGTGAATATGGATATTCGTTGCTTGTTGTATATGCATCAAGCACCCAAACAAGTTCTCCATCGTTTGTAACAACCATATATGGGTCATTATCATATGTTAAATATGGCATTATTGTCTTTGCTCTTTGAATTATATTTCTGTTTGTTAAAATTTTACTATCACTCTTTACATTTCCTGAAAATACTAGCTTTGCGTCTTTTTCTCTTATTGCTAAAACTAATCTATCTAAGAAATTTGCCTTTAATCCAGCATCTCCGTCATATACATTCTCTGTATTTTTCAAAGCATCCTCTGTTGGATAATCAAACTCTTTCTTGCTATTGCTATTGGTTACAACTGTATCGTTTGTCTCCAATCCAAAATAAATTCTTGGTTCATTTATATTTAGCACTTCATCAGTTTGGTCAAATGCTTTTTGAATATGGTTTATATTTCCAGAATCTGTTGTTGTTGATGTTGCAGATGTTATTATTGCTCCGAATCCATGTGTATATTCATATGTTTTATTATTATATGTTCCCTTCGAACTTGCAATTTCTCTTGGAGTTACATATACTAATTGCTCTTTTCCAGAAATATTGTATAGCCCAATTTGAGTTGACCTAAAATTATAATATCCTTTATTTTTTTGAGAACCCTCTAAATCTTTTAAAACTGTTGACGCATTTGCAATTGGAATATTTTGAATTGTTTCAATATTTTCAGTAATATCATTTTGAGTAATTGTTCCTCCGTCTTGAACATTAACTTCATCTATATTTATTCCATATGCAATTTTTGTATTATTTATATTATTTTCGATATATTTCTTTTCCTTATCAAGTTCATTTGAATTTACAAATATTAAATTAAATCCAAGCATTACTAATAATAAAGAAACTAAATAACCTGGAACAACTAATATTGAGCCTATTACCTTTTTAGTTCTTCCTTTTTTGAATTCTTTTATTGCCTTAAATACTGAAACTATCATAATTACAGATAATGCAATATATCCCCAGAACCCGATTGTTGTTTCTGTAATTCCGGCTCCAAATATTGAATAATTCTCTGATTCATCATTATTTAATACTATAAATTTTTGTACCCCAATATCTAAAGTTCCAATAAGCATCAATATTGCAAATAAAACTATAATTACTTTTAAATAACCAAGTGCATTATTTAATAGTCCGCTCTTTTTTACCGATTCTCTCGATATTCCATCAAAACAAATATTAAACACTATTAAATAGTACAAAGTTGCATATACTACTGCTGCAATCATTGCAACTAATGCATATATAGTTATAAATTTTAAGAATGGCAATATAAACACGAAAAATCCTATATCTAAGCCTAGTGCAGGGTCTGTTGTAACAAATTGTGTATTAAAGAAACATGGTAATGCCTTTTCTACTATCATTCCAGTAGTTCCAATTGTTACTAATGTTGCAAATATAAACGAAATTGATTTTTGTGGAAGCTTTGGCATTTCTTTCTTTTCGTCTTCAAAAAATACCTTTAGGCCTCTTTTTACCTTAGTTGTTGTTGTATATGTTAATGTAAATATTGCCAAGAAATTAACTACAGCAGCTATTCCTCTATACTTCATGTTCTGCCAGAACATAGAGATGTAGTTCTCGCCAATCTCTTTTATCTCTAAGAATTCGCCTCTCTCAACTATATAAATAATTAATAAGGCAATTGCTAAAACAGCTAGAACAAGTTTCTTTCTTGTTTTTCTTTTTTTAGTAGTACTCTCTGTTTCAGTATTTACAGGCTTTACTTGTTGTGTTGTTTTTGTTTCTTCTTGTTGCTCTGCTTTTACTTCATTATTAGATTTTTCTTGTTCATTACTGTCTTGCTTTTTATCATTCTTTTTTTCTTTAGCTTCTTCTTTTTTATTCTCTTTAATTTCTTCAGTTTTTGGTATTTTTTCTTCTGCTTGTTTTACTTCTTTCTTTTTCTCTTCCAAGCTATATTCCTCCAATCCTTAAATTAAAGCCTTTACAAAATCTTCGCTATTAAATATTTCCATGTCGTCAACTTGCTCTCCGACGCCTATAAATTTTACAGGCACTTTGTTTTCATTTACAATTCCTATTACAGCTCCACCTTTTGCAGTTCCATCAAGCTTTGTAAGAACTATTCCTGTAATGTCCACTGTTTCTTTAAAAGCCTGAACCTGTGAAATTGCATTTTGACCAGTCGTTGCATCAAGCACCATAAGTACTTCTTCTGATGAATCTGGTAATTCTTTGTCTATTACCTTTTTTATTTTAATTAACTCGTCCATCAAATATTTCTTATTGTGAAGTCTTCCTGCCGTATCACAAATTAAAACATCTGCATTCTTTTCTTTAGTAATTTTAATTGCATCATATACAACCGATGCAGGGTCAACTCCCTCTTCTCTTTTTACTATATCGCATCCAACTCTATTTGCCCAGATTTCTAACTGTTCAACAGCTGCTGCCCTAAATGTATCTGCTGCTGCGACAACAACTTTTTTACCATCTTTCTTTAATCTGTTTGCAATCTTACCAATCGAAGTAGTCTTTCCAACTCCGTTTACTCCAACTACTAAGATAACTGCTGGCTTAGTTTCTAGCTTTAGAGTGTTATCTGTAGCATCAAAAATCTCTTGAATTTCTTTTCTTAGAGCCTCTCTAACACCTTGCTCGTCTTTAATATTTTCTTTCTTAACTCTTTCTCTTAAATTATTTATAATTGTAGCAGAAGTATTAGCTCCAACGTCAGACATAATTAATGCTTCTTCTAATTCTTCAAGCAAATTTTCATCAACTTTTCTAAAGTTACTAAATATATCATTCATCTTCTCGTCAAAAGATGTTTTTGTTTTATTTAATCCATTTTTTAATTTATCAAAAAATCCCATAAAAAAATCCTTTCATTTAATGTATTCATACCTTTCTATTATACATTAAATTTAAGGAAATTTCAATGGGCAGTTTTAGTGTATTTTCAGATTAGAATAAACATTTCCAAAGCAATTTCTTTGTGAATATAGTAAACTTTTACAATATGTAGTATAATTACTTCATAAATATTTTTTTAAGATTAAAGAACGGAGGTAGTTAATGGAAAACGAATTACTTAAAAATGATACTGAAATTAATAACATATTTGATAACATTAAGGAGTTAGTTATTAACAGTAGAAATAAAGTATATAGTGTTGTAAATACTGAAATGCTTAACTTGTATTGGAATATAGGAAAAGCAATTATGGAAATACAACAAGGCGATGAAAGAGCAAGTTATGGTGATGCTGTGCTTGAAAAATTATCGCAAAAATTAACAAATGAATTTGGCAAAGGATTTTCCAAAAGAAATTTAGAAAGAATGAGAAAATTTTATATTTATTTTCCAATTGCGACAACAGTGTCGTCGCAATTAAGTTGGTCTCATTACCTAGAACTAATTAAAATTGAAGAAGAACCCAAAAGAAACTTTTATTTGAATGAATGTATAAATTCGAAATGGAGTGTCCGTGAATTACAAAGACAAAAAGACTCTTTATTATATGAAAGATTAGCTCTATCAGCTGATAAAGAAAAAGTACTTGAACTATCTGAAAAAGGACAAATTTTAAAAACTAGTAAAGATTTAGTAAAAGATCCTTTTGTTTTAGAATTTTTGGATATAAAGGAGAATACAAACTATCTTGAAGGTGACTTAGAGAAAAACATATTAGAGCATTTAAAGGAGTTTTTGCTTGAGCTTGGTAAAGGGTTTAGTTATGTTGGAAATCAAGTAAGGTTAACCTTAGGTGAAGACCATTTTTATCCTGATTTAGTTTTTTATAATAGACTTTTAAGATGTTTTGTAATAATTGATTTAAAAATTGGTAAAGTAACACACCAAGATATCGGGCAAATGCAAATGTATGTTAATTATTATGATAGAGAAATTAAACAAGAAAATGAAAATTCAACAATTGGAATATTATTATCAACTAATAAAAATGAAACAGTTGTAAAATATACTCTTCCTGAAGATAATAAAACAATATTTTCATCAGAATATAAACTTCATATGCCAACAGAACAAGAATTAATTAGTGCTGTTGAAGAAGAAAAGAAAAATTTTGAATTAAATGAAAAAATCTAATTACGGTAAATTCGCCATAATTAGAATATACATGGAGCCAATAAGCAGAATCGAACTGCTGACCTACGGGTTACGAATCCGTTGCTCTACCAACTGAGCTATATTGGCATTTTCTCTTGCAAAATCTATTGTAACACATATCAAAAAAAAATGCTAGCCTATTTTTATAGGCTAGCATACTTTTTATGTTTTATCTGCCACCACAGCATCCGTTGTTTGTAAATAATAGTAAGAATATTATTATGAAGAATAAAATTCCGCTATCTCCGCATCCACAATTGTTTCCGCCAAATAGTCCACCAAATGGTCCGCATCCACAACCTTCATTGCGTCCACATCCTCCTCTTGGTCCTTCGTCACATCCGCAACTTCCACTGTTGCATCCACCTCTATTGTCGTCTTGCATTTTAGATTCCTCCTTTTTTGTTTTATATAATATAGTATGAATTTTTCGCAAAGTGTGTTACAATATATAGAGTTGTAAAATTGAGGTTGAAATTTATTAACTTTCTACCTCGAAGGAGGAATAAATTTATACATGAATAACGAAATTAATATAGTTCCAGAGTTATTGGTTCCTGCTGGTGATTTTGATTGTGTTAGAGCCGGAGTTCAAAATGGTGCTGATTGCATTTATTTTGGTGCTAACAGTTTTAGTGCAAGGGCCAGTGCGAAGAATTTTTCTTTGGAAGAAGTCGCAGAAGTCGTAAAATATTGCAAACTAAGAAATGTAAAAACTAATCTAACATTGAATACTTTAATTACGGATGATGAGTTTGCCGATGCCATTAAAGTTGCCGAATCTGCCTATAAATGTGGAGTAGATGCAATTATTGTTCAGGACCTTGGTCTTGCTAAATATTTAATTACTCATTTCCCTGGTATGGAAATTCACGGAAGCACTCAGATGTCTGTTCATAATTTAGAAGGCGTATTAGAACTTGAGAAACTTGGATTTTCAAGAGTCGTTTTATCTAGAGAAGTTCCAATTAATGAGATTGAATATATTAGAAATAATTGTAAAGTTGACCTAGAAATATTTGTACATGGTGCACTTTGTATATCATACTCTGGTCAGTGTTTATTTTCTAGCTTGGTTGGAGGGCGTTCTGGTAATAGAGGGAAATGTGCTCAGCCATGTAGACTTCCTTATGAATTGCTAGAAGATAAAAACGGTACTGAAAGCGTTCTTGATAAAGGCTATTTACTTAGTCCACGAGACCTTTGCTCTCTCGACACCTTGCCTACTCTAGTAAAATTAGGTATAAATTCTTTTAAAATTGAAGGCAGAATGAAAACTCCAGAATATGTTGCAACTGTTACAAGAATTTATAGAAAATACATAGACCTAGCTTTGTCTGGTAACAAATACGTGGTTGATGAAGCAGATAAATTAGACTTACAGCAAGTGTTTAATAGAGGCGGATTCTCTAGCGGACATTTATTATCAGAGTCAAACAGAAAGTTAATATTCAAAGACAAGCCAAATAATATGGGATTGTATTTAGGAAATATATCAAACTATAATGCAAACAGAGGTCACATCACATTAAAATTAAATCAACCTGTTGGAATCGGAGATACCATAAGCATTGACGGTGAAACAGGAACTTACACTATTTCTGAACTGATAAAAGGAAATACCAATTTGAAAAATGCAGAAATCGGCCAAATTGTAAAACTTGGACGAATGAAAGGAAAAATTAGAGCTGGAGCAAAAGTGTATAAACTTTCTAGCAAAGCTTTAAATGACCAAACAGCTAAAACATTTGCGCCAAATTGTGAAAATAAAAAAATTCCTGTAACCTGCTCTGTATCTGTAAAAAAGGACAAGCCTATCTCTATAACTTTAGAAACAAATACTGCCCCATTTTATGATAATGTTGCAATAAAATTTGTTTCTGACATTATACCAGAAGTTTCGATTAACTCGCCAATAACAGAAACAAGAATTGCAGACCAATTAAATAAGCTTGGAAATACCCCATATACATTTGAAAAATTGAATATCAACTTAGATGAAAATTTGCACATTCCTAGTATAAGTGCTTTAAATAATGCACGTAGAACAGCAATTAATATGTTGCAAGAAAAAATAATGAATAAATTCTTAGAAAAAAGATCTGATGTAACATCTAATCAAACTGAAAATATTACTACTTTAAATAGTAAAAATACTAATAATGTACTTCAAAGAAAAATTAGTATTTTATTAGAAAATATTAATTTAGAATATGATTACACTCAGCTTGAAAATGTTGATAACATATATGTTCCATTAAAATTTTTCTTAAGTAAAAAATACAATACATTATTATTCAATTTATCGAGAAAATTTGATTTGTACATATATATGCCAACAATAATAAAGCCAAACTATAAAAATCTATTACTAAACAATATTGATAGCATCGTGTCAGACTATGAAGTTAAAGGCTTTGTAATATCAAACATTTCTGGTTTTGAGCTTTTGAAAAAATATATTGGTAATGAAAAATATACATTTATTGCAAACTACACAATGAATATATTTAATGAGTACAGCATTCAAGAACTTCAATCACTTGGAATAAATGTAGTAACACCATCTGTAGAATTGAATAAATCTATTTTGCAGAACTTATGTAGCAACAGTCCTCTACCAGTAGAATTAATAGCATATGGAAGAAATGTGCTAATGAATTCATCTTATTGTCTACTTGGAAAAAGCAATAAATGCTATCCAAAGTGTGACATGAAATGTAAAAACTGTACATCTTCTGCATTTGCAAGTCTATCAGACAATTTAAATACGTCAGTTACAGATAATTCATGCACTGCAAAATACTATATAAAAGATCGTCTTGGATTTAAATTCAGAATAATTCCAGACAATATCCAAACCGTTACATCAATTTACAATAGCAAAATAACTTCGATAGATACACATGATTTTAAGATTTCAGCTGTCAGAATAAATATACTTGATGAAAATATTGAGGAAATAAATAATATAATAATTCCAGTGAAAAATGGTAATAAATTAGAAGGAAAAGAATATACAAACGGAAATTTAAACAGAGAAATTTAAAACTCGCCCAATAGGGACGCCCCTATTGGGTGAGTTTATCTATAAATAATTATAAATTTTAATAATTATGCATTGCTGTTAATTTTATAATTAAATCCATGTTGTCGTCTTCTGCTGCTTTGTTTCTACGCAATTTTCCACATTTTTTACATTTAAAAATTATTACATAGCCTTTTTTACTATCTATTTCAGCTCCTACTGGAACTAAATCTCCATGGCATTCTTCTGCCCTATCTCCAGGATTTACGTCTACATGTTTTGAATGCAAGCAGTATGGGCAATGGTTTCTGCATGAGTAGCCTAGCTTTGGCACATGTTTTCCACAATTTTCACATGTAAATTCTTCGTCTATTTCTGTAAAATTTCCAGCCATTTTTATTCCATCCTTTATTAATTTTATATATTCTATTTTCTTCTGTTCTTATCATTTATTTTCTTTTTATGTTTCTACTCGCATTAGCAAATATCTAGACTTAAGCATATTGCAGAAAGCATTAATTTTAAAAAGCACATTGTAAATATTTTATCTAGTCCCCAAATATACTTCCACCAACAAATTCTCTTAATAATGAGTTTTGAGGTATTAGCCCCTCATCTACTTCTTCGAAATATTTTAAAAATTCTGCCAATCTCTTTGCTTCTGCATATTCTGGTTCTGCATTTGTTATTTCTTGCAACAATGGCAATGCTTGCTTTTTCAAAACACTTAATTCATATATTAGTGATGAATTAAACATAACATCACAATTTTCTTGATATGGGAATATATTTTTGTTTTCTCCCCTATTAACACTTGCCCATGTTCTTAATGTGTGCAATGCGCTATATCCTCTAAAATTGTTATCTCTAACAATTCTTCTAATTAATCTTGTATCTGTTGTAGATATTCTGTTACAATAATCTATATTTAAAACAGTTAAATCACTTATGTAAATCTTGTATTTTTGTTCCATTGGTATTGAACTTGTAAGTTTATCATTCAAGCAATGGATTCCCTCTATTACAAGGATTTCGTCATCTTCAAGATGCATCTTTTCGCCATTATAACGTTTTGTTCCAACTTTAAAATCAAATGTTGGTACATCTATTGTTCCACCATCTAATAATGTTTTTATGTGATTATTAAATAGCTCTAAGTCTATTGCTTCTAAGCATTCAAAGTCATAATCTCCATTTTCGTCTTTTGGATTATCTACTCTTTCCACAAAGTAATTATCGACCGAAATTGTTACTGGTTTTAAGCCATTTAATCTTAGTTCAACACCCAATCTCTTTGCAAAAGTAGTCTTTCCAGATGACGATGGGCCAGCTATTAAAACCATTTTTACATTTTTTCTTTTTGCAATATCATCTGCAATATTTGCCATTTTCTTCTCATGTAAAGCTTCTGAAAGTAGTATAACATTCGAAGTTCTACCTTCTTTAATTTCTTTATTTAATTTATACAAAGTATCTATTTGAAGTACTCTGTGAATATCTTCGTATTCTTCCAAAGTAGATAATAGTTTTTTGTTGCTCTTATAATTTGTAAGTTCATTTGGCTTTTCTGCAGATGGATATCTAACTAAGAAACCATCACCATATTTAATAACATCAAAAACGTCTGTATATGCTGTTGTTACTGGCATTACTCCAAAGAAATAATTGAAATAATCTTCACAGTAATATAAAGATACTCCCTCTTTTTGAGTATTATCAATTTGAACAATTCCTCTCAAAGTTTTCTCGTTAGAATAAAACTCTTCTGCCTCTTCTTTAGTCATAACAACTTTTCTTATTTCTAAATTTTGATTAATTATCTCCTGCATTCTAGCCTTAACATTTGCGATCATTTCATCTGTAATTTCCATGTTATCAATTTTGCAAAACATTGCACTAGATAGTTGATAATTTACACTAAGCAAAGCCTCTGGATAAACTTCGTTTAAAGCCTTTGCCATTATGTATAAAATTCCTCTTATATAAATTCTGTGTCCATCCTTTGAGCTCGTATCTAATAATTCAATATTATCACTTTCGTTTACCTCATAATTTAAAGACTTAACCTCATTATTGCACATACACGCAATAATCTTTCTTCCCTCTTTTGTAGCATTTTCTATCTCATTTTTGTATTTTTCTATAACTTTCATCTTGTTGTTTCAGTCCTTCCTTTAAAATATTGTACTTCATTTTTATATTGTATCATATTTTATGCAAATTTGGATATAATTATATTAAATTTTTTTAAATTATGGGAGGAATTTATGACTAATAAGAGAGTTTGTGAGATTTTAAAGAATAAAGACATTAAAGAAATTTATTACAATGACCAGCCTGTATGGATTCAAGAAGTACACGGAAATAAAGCAACAGTTGGGTTTGTTGGTTCTAATGACACTAAGGATTTATACGTAAAAGAATTGTATGAAGCAAATTAAGAACATTCGCCCAAAAAGGGGCGTCCCTATTGGGCGAATTTATTTTAAATAATATTCTATCATTTTTGTATATTCATCTTGTGCATTTAAACAAGTATCAATCAAATATCCTTTTTCTGTTTTATTTTGGTATTCTTTTAGTCCTCTATAGTAATATAGTTTATCTTTATCTAAAATAATAAATGGAATTATATTGTTTTTCAAACATTCTTTAAATGCAATTATTCTGCCGACTCTACCATTTCCATCTTGAAATGGATGTATTTTCTCGAATCGTGCATGAAATTCTATTATATCTTTTATTGTTACTTTTGGTAAGGAATTATACCATTCCATAAGTTTTTGCATGTCTTTTGGAGTTTGTTTCGGTAATGATGTTTTCATATTTCCTGCTTCGTTGGCTAATTTTTTGTAATCTCCAACATTAAACCACTCTTTTCTACTATTCATAGTTCCTTCTTTTAAAATTTTATGGAATTTTTTTATTATATACTCTGTCAAATTTTGGTCTGCTATATCCAGCATATAATCAACTAATTTAAAATGATTTGCAGTTTCTAATATATCATCTACACTCGCAACTGTTCCTCCTTCAAATAAAATAGTATTTGTCTCAAAAATATACCTTGTTTGTTCCTCAGTTAGTTTACTTCCTTCAATATGATTTGTGTTATACGAGAACATAATCTGTGTATTATGATACAAATTTCCCTTTAAGCCCATTGCTTTTTGTTCTCTTAGCACTTCTAATAAATTAATTTTAGAAACATCAAATTTTCCTTCATATTTTATTAATTCATCTACAGTTATATTGAACGTTTCCGCAAGCCTTTTTAATGACTCTATATTAGGTTCTATTGTTCCTGCTTCATACTTAGATATTGTTGCTGGTTCAACTCCTAATATTTCAGCAATATCTTTTTGCGTCATTTTATTTAACTCTCTATATTCTTTTATTTTATTTCCAACTTTCATAAACTAACTCCTCTATTTAAACTATATATATATTATACCATATTATTGCCATAAAAGAAATAGTATATGTAATTTTCGTCATATTATTTCCAAATAAGCAATATTTTAAACTATCAAAAAGACTAGCTCACTGTAAAGCTAGTCTTATCATCAAATTGCCACATAGCGTATTCCATTCGCTATGCGAGGCGTGAGCCTTCTTATAGCTTTCTGTTATCATTTTTATTTCTTCCTCTTGTTTCAAATTTCTCGTCTCTAGCGTTCAGCTTTTCCTAGAAAAGTGAAACACGGAATCCGATGCGGTTGATGCTGAGGACAGAGTCACTGCCGACACGGAGGGCTGCAGGATTGTTCGAGCCTGTATCGAAATAACTGCCTCCCCTACTAGCACACTGATTGATGTCGGAGGAAGGCGACTCTAAAGTCCACTCATCTACATTTCCAGCTATGTCATAAATATTCATTACTTTATTTGTCTCTGATGTTCCTGTTGTTACTAATATTCCGTTTCTATTTGAAGATTGGGCTATTTTATTTCTACTTGAATCTACAAAATTTGTAGTTGATTTTGTTGATGGATTCCATGTTGAGCTTAATGAATAGTTTGAATATACAGCATATTGTCCTGTCTGACTTAATTGGAATGTTGAATTATAATAATTTCCTATTGTTGTACTATCTGATATTAGTTCTTTTAAGTTTTCTTGATTTACTTTTGTAGTATCCTTGCTCATAAATGCTAGCACTAAATCCCATTGCACTCCAAACATTAAACTAATTGTTTTTGTTCCTGCATTTACTTTACTTGCTAAATTTTGTGCTTGTGTTCTTGTTACATATGTGTATGGATATGCATCTGCTTTTGTTACTGGTACTGTACTTGGCATAGTATATTTTCCATCTGAATTTTTATCTGTATTGCTTGTTCTATTAGTTCCTGTTGTTGTATCAATTCCAGCTTCGTATCTTCCTACATAAAATCCTCCAT
>ERZ827512.2859-NODE-2859-length-13019-cov-5.668852_pt1 | contig 13019 bp, 10 predicted proteins | sample MGYA00519916_ERZ827512 | MGnify/ENA primary metagenome ERZ827512 (study PRJEB31778, sample SAMEA3449335) | human gut metagenome | biome: human gut; feature: human-associated habitat; material: faeces | place: United Kingdom | collected 2010/2012 ... | reverse complement strand
CGTAGGCCTTGCCGATGGAGCCGGTCTCGTCGGCCCAGCTGTCCCAGATGTGGCCCCGGAGGTCGTGAATGTTGTTGGACTTCTGCTGCCAGATCCACAGCAGCTCATCGATGCAGGTTTTAAAGTAGGTGCGGCGGACGGTGAGAATGGGGAACTCCCGGCGCAGGTCGTAGCGGTTGACGATGCCGAATTTCTTCACCGTGTGGGCCGGAGTACCGTCCTCCCAGTGGGGGCGGACGTTCTGGTCTGTGTCCCACACCCCGTTTTCCAGGATGTCCCGGCAGTTCTGCTGAAATATTTCATCGGCGCGGCTCATAGACAGCCCCTCCTTATACGTTTTGGGGTTATTGTACCATAACGGGGGGAGCATAGCAATAAAAATCCCGGCAGCAAGGCTGCCGGGATTCACTGGAAGCACCCCATATAGCTCAGGCCGGATCGGATTCATCCTTGAATTCAGATCGAAACAGCAGAAGCATGATCGCAGAATAGATGAGAAAGCAGACGTTCAGCCCAAGAACAGCGGGGATGGCCGGGAAGACGTTGTGAGACACGGTGGCATACATGGCTAAGGGATAGCTCAGCAGCGGGAAAAGAAGGCCGCAGTATCTGCGCCAGCGTAGCAGCCACCACGTGTTGCAGGTAAACACCAGCGCAACGAGAAAGTAGGTATTATTGAAGATAAGGGACAATGTGCAAAGCACAATGTTGATCAATTGAAGAAGCATACCCCGCCTGAACTGTTGGACGGTATACTTTTGCAGAGGACTCCACATAGGCAACCTCCTAGGAACGTGGGCCAACGCTCTTGTAAACGTTATAGCCATCCAGTGCCTGTGCATAGCAATTCTGATAGTAACTTTCACTCTTGTTATAACTCGTAGTCCTGGACCCGCTATCGATCTCTGCTCTTCTCGTACTAGAGGGTGAGGCATCTTCATATGCCTCGTATGAAACCGTTCTTATGGTCATGTTATAGGGATACTCGGAACTGTTAACATTAACATAACGTGAAAATATTGCTGTACAGGTATAACAATTCATCGATCCGGCTGCAATGGAAGCATACACACTTACAACGACGTTAAATGCAGTACAAATGGCTTGCACAATAGTATTTGTCACAATCAGTCCCAAAACAGAGGTAATCAGAGTTGACACAAATACTGCAGTCGACCAACTCTTATTCTGTGAAAAGCGCACTTCAAACCTCATGTCCTCATAAACCCGTACAGTATTTCCGTCCATGGTCGTACTATACCTTATGATGTCTTCAAAGGGCGATGTGCCAACGTACTTCACGAGTTGCGGATAAATATCTGCTCCCGCAGAACTGAATGGCTGAATGGAATTATGCATTTCAGATGGTGTGTTGCTGACGAAAATGATTTCCTCCGCTTGACTGATGTGATCTTCCGCATAAGCAATAATGTCCGTCCAAAATGCGGAACTAGATGGCTCAAAGGGCATTGGATAATCAGAAATATACCACTGGTACACTGTATCCGGATTATGAGAATACTTAATTGAAACTGTCATGGAATGGTGAGTATCATTTGTAATTATCGTCGCATCTCGGTCTTCGGATTGTAAAATGAACATATCACCATCTTCGGCCGCATAGAGACCGGGCAGTTCACTTTTGTTCGGAAGAGCCGAGGCAACAGTTGTAGAGGATAGTGAAAAGAGAAGTACGAAAATTAGGAAAATAGATAATCTTTTTTTCATATATAACCTCCATTTCAATTTCACGCGCAGAAGTAGTGAAAATATAAGTAAACGACAAATCCTCCTTTCTGCAATAATTATATAAAATATTATCGCATATATATTTGCTTTTGTCAATTACAAACATAATTAATCAAAAAAACAGTGCGATTTGCCAAATGCAGTTATTGCGTGTGCAGAGAAGCTAAACCCTGCCATAAGCAAAATCTGTTTGCTGCCGCGGAAAATAACTGGTATACTATATATGTATGACTATGTGAATCAGGAGGAAATGACTATGCAGTATGATGTGCTGATCGTGGGCGGAGGCCCCGGCGGAATCTACTCCGCCTATGAGCTGCTGGAGAAGCGGCCGGACCTGAAGATCGCCCTGTTTGAGGCGGGCCACGCCCTGGCCCGGCGGCACTGTCCCATTGACGGCGTGAAGGTGAAGTCCTGCGTCAAGTGCCCCACCTGCGCCATTATGAACGGCTTCGGCGGCGCCGGTGCCTTTTCCGACGGCAAATACAACATCACCAACCAGTTCGGCGGCACCCTGCACGAATACATCGGCAAAAAGCAGGCCCTGGAGCTGATGGAATATGTGGACGAAATCAACGTGGCAAACGGCGGCGAGGGGACCCACCTGTACTCCACCGGCGCAACCCCCATCAAGAAGCTGTGCCTGGAGAATGACCTGCACCTGCTGGACGCCTCCGTCCGCCATCTGGGCACGGACAAGAACCTGGTGGTGCTGGAGCACCTGTATAACCGGCTGAAGGACAAGATGGACATCTACTTCGACACGCCGGTGCAGTCCGTGGAGCGCACCGACGGCGGCTACCGGGTGGTGACGGACAAGGGCAGCTACGACGGCCGCTACTGCGTCATCTCCGTGGGCCGCAGCGGCAGCAAGTGGATGGAGCAGGTGTGCCGGGAGCTGGACATCGCCACCAGGTCCAACCGCGTGGACATCGGCGTCCGGGTGGAGCTGCCCTACGAGGTGTTCGCCCACCTGACCGACGAGTTGTATGAAAGCAAGATCGTCTACCGCACCGAGAAGTTCCAGGACCGGGTGCGCACCTTCTGCATGAACCCCAAGGGCGCGGTGGTCAACGAGAACACCAACGGCATCGTCACCGTCAACGGCCACAGCTATGAGGACCCGGCCATGCACACCGAGAACACCAACTTCGCCCTGCTGGTGGCCAAGCACTTCTCCGAGCCCTTCAAGGATTCCAACGGCTACGGCGAGAGCATCGCCCGGCTGTCCAACATGCTGGGCGGCGGCGTCATCATCCAGCGCTTCGGCGACCTGATCCGGGGCCAGCGGTCCACCCCCAAGCGCATCGAGGAGAGCTTCGTGACCCCCACCCTGTCCGCCACCCCCGGCGACCTGAGCCTGGTGATGCCCAAGCGCATCCTGGACGGCATCATCGAGATGATCTATGCCCTGGATAAGATCGCCCCGGGCACCGCCAACGACGACACCCTGCTCTACGGCGTGGAGGTGAAGTTCTATAACATGGAGGTGCAGCTGGACAAGAACCTCCAGACCTGCCACCCGGGGCTGTTCGTCATCGGCGACGGCAGCGGCGTGACCCACTCCCTGTCCCACGCCAGCGCCAGCGGCGTGTATGTGGCCCGGTATATCGCGGAAAACGCGTGATAGGTGAAATAACAGTAGGAGAAATAACAGACGGAAAAAACCGTCCTGCCATAGGGCAGGACGGTTTTTCATCAGAACAGGCCGGTGATAACGCCGTTTTCGTCCACGTCGATCTTTTCCGCCGCCGGGACCCGGGGCAGGCCGGGCATGGTCATAATGTCGCCGGTATAGGCCACGATGAAGCCGGCTCCGGCGCTGACCCGCAGACTGCGGACGGTGACGGTGAAGCCCGTGGGAGCTCCCAGCAGGGTGGGGTCGTCGGACAGAGAATACTGCGTCTTGGCCATGCACACCGGCAGGTCGCCGAAGCCCAGCTCCGTCAGGCGCTGGAGCTGCTTCTGGGCGGCGGGGGTCAGCACCGCCTGAGCGCCGCCGTATACCCGGCCCACAATGGCGTTGAGCTTATATGCCAGGGAGGCGTTGTCGGGATAGGCAAAGGAGAAGGGGGCCAGCTGGGGCTGATCGCATAGGCGCACCACCTCCTGGGCCAGGGCACGTCCGCCCTCGCCGCCCTTGGCCCACACCTCAGACAGCACGGCATTGACTCCCAGGGCGCGGCATTTGTCCTCCACCAGGCGCAGCTCCGCCGCCGTATCCGTGGGAAAGGCGTTGATGGCCACCACGCAGGGCAGATGGAAGGTATTGCGGATGGTGTTCACATGGTGCAGCAGGTTGGGCAAGCCCTTTTCCAGGGCGGACAGGTCCTCCCGGCCCAGCTCCGCCTTGGGGACACCGCCGTGGTATTTCAGGGCCCGGACCGTGGCCACGATGACCACGGCGGAGGGGCGCAGACCGGACAGGCGGCACTTGATATCAAAGAACTTCTCCGCCCCCAGGTCTGCGGCAAAGCCCGCCTCGGTGACGGCGTAGTCCCCCAGCTTCAGGGCCATGCGGGTGGCGGTGACGCTGTTGCAGCCGTGGGCGATGTTGGCAAAGGGGCCGCCGTGGATAAAGGCGGGGGAGTGCTCCAGGGTCTGGACCAGGTTGGGCTTCAGGGCGTCCTTCAGCAGGGCGGCCATGGCTCCCTCGGCTTTGAGATCGTGGGCGGTGACGGGACGGCCGTCGAAGGTATAGGCCACGATCATGCGGCCCAGCCGGGCCTTCAGGTCGGTGATGTCACTGGCCAGACACAGAACGGCCATGACCTCGCTGGCCACGGTGATGTCGAAGCCGTCCTCCCGGGGGACACCCTGCATTTTGCCGCCCAGGCCGTCGATGACGTGGCGCAGCTGGCGGTCGTTCATGTCCACGCAGCGCTTCCAGACGATCTGCTTGACGTCGATGCCCAGGGCGTTGCCCTGCTGGATGTGGTTGTCCAGCAGAGCGGCCAGCAGGTTGTTGGCCGCGCCGATGGCGTGGAAATCGCCGGTGAAGTGAAGATTGATGTCCTCCATGGGGATGACCTGGGCATAGCCTCCGCCGGCGGCTCCGCCCTTGACGCCGAACACCGGCCCCAGAGACGGCTCCCGCAGGGCGGCTACGGCGTTTTTGCCGATTTTGCGCAGACCGTCCGTCAGGCCCACGGTGGTGGTGGTCTTGCCCTCGCCGGCGGGGGTGGGGGTGATGGCGGTGACTAAGATGAGCTTGCCGTCGGGCCGGTGGGCCTGCTCCCGCAGCAGGCGGTAGTCGATCTTGGCCTTGCAGCGGCCGTACTGCTCCACATACTGGGGGTCGATGCCGCAGGAGGCGGCAATGTCGCCGATGGGCAGGGGCACGGCCTGCTGGGCGATCTGGATATCTGTCATGTATTGTCTCCCTTCTGTTCCCTATCCTGTCCCCGGATGGGGACCCTATGGGAAGCATTATACGGCATCGGAGCGCAATTGTCACCAGGAAAATGGCCGGAAGGAAGAAAAAAGGAAGCGGACGAGGCTCTGCCCCGTCCGCTTTTATACCGTTATGCCTGCCGCAGAATTTCCTGGATCTCCGCCAGACCTGCGGCAAAATGGATGCCCTGCTGCCGGTCCGGGGAGGACAGGTCCTTTTCGATCATGTGCTCCAGCAGGGCCTTCAGATGGTCATAATACCCATTGAGGTTGTACAGGATGCAGGGAGCCTTCAGCTGCTTCAGGGACACCTGGGACATGACCTCGGCAATCTCCTCCAGGGTGCCGGTGCCGCCGGGGAAGGCGATGAAGGCGTCGCCCAGCTCGATCATTTTCGCCTTGCGCCGGGCCATGTCCTCCGTGACGATGAGCCGGGTCAGACCGTCGTACTGATAGCCTGCGTCCATGAAAAACTGCGGCTCCACACCGGTGACCTGGCCGCCGGCTTCCAGAACGCTCCGGGCCAGGCGGCCCATAAGACCGGTTTTGGACCCGCCGTAGACCAGGGCATTGCCGCTGGTCCCGATCCACCGGCCCAGCTCACGGACGGCGCGCTCCAGCTCCGGGTCGTTGCCCCGGCTGGCGCCAAGATAAACGGTGATGTGCATGTGCATGACTCCCTTCGATTTTTTCCCTTACTATACCAGGCTTTGCAGGGAAAGTCCAGGGAAACGCCTGCCAAAAAGGATTTTTGACAAGCTCAGCCCCTCCGGATTGGCCGGAGGGGCTGCTTTGGTGATGGCTTGTTATTCTCCGTAGCGGACGTGGAGCAGCTCATGGCAGCGCTCATGGCCGTACTCGTCCAGCAGGCGGGTGACAATGGGGTTCTTCTCCGCCCCCTTGAACATGGCGGTGGCGTCCGCCTCGTACAGACCCGCGCCGCGGCGCTTCTTCGCCGCCGTCAGGCCATAGGGCTGGCCCGCGCCGCCTACGCAGCCGCCCTGGCAGGTCATGACCTCTACCAGGTGATAAAACCGCTTTCCGGCCTCCACGTCGGCGATCAGCTCCTTGGCGTGGGACAGGCCGTTGACGATGGCGATGTGCAGCTCCTGGCCCTCCACGGTCAGGTTTACCTCACGGATGGCTCCGTCGCCCCGCAGGTCCGTGACCCGGATGGCCTGAAGGGCGTTGTTGCTCTTGTCCGGCAGACAGTACCGCACCACGGCCTCTGCCACGCCGCCGGTGACGCCGTAGATCACCGCCGCGCCGGAGCCCAGGCCGAAGGGCAGGTCCGGGGCCTCAGGCTCCAGCTCCGTCAGCTGAATACCGGCCTCCCGGATCATGTCCACCAGCTCCCGGGTGGTGATGACCAGATCCACGTCGGGCTGCCCGTCCCGGGTAAATTCCGCCCGGGCGGCCTCCATCTTCTTGGCGGTGCAGGGCATGATGGCCATGTGATACGTCCGCCGTCCGTCGGCGGCGTCCTTTGCCTGATACTTATCCCGCAGCACGGCGGCGAACATCTCCATAGGGGACTTGCAGGAGGAGATATTCCGCAGATACTTGGGGTCGTTGAGCTCCAGATACTTCACCCAGGCGGGGCAGCAGCTGGTGAACATGGGGAAGGGACCGCCGGCCTTCAGCCGCTCCAGGAACTCCTGGGACTCGCTGATGGTGGTCATATCCGCGGCAAAGTCGGTGTCGTACACCTCCTCCACGCCCATGAGCTTCAGGGCCTTTACCAGCCGATCCATGACGTTTTCTCCGGCGGGCAGGCCGAACTCCTCGCCCAGGGCCACCCGCACGGCGGGGGCGATCTGGACCACCACCCGGTTTTTCGGGTCATGGAGGGCCTGCCAGGCCTGGCCGATCTGGTTTTTCACGGTGATGGCGCCGGTGGTGCACACGGCGGCACACTGGCCGCAGCCCACGCACTTGGTGTCCGCCAGCTTCCGGTCAAAGGCGGGCATGACCTGCAGCTCGCTGCCCCGGTGGGCATAGTTCAGGATGCCCTGGCCCTGGAGCTCCTCGCAGACCCGGACGCAGTCGCCGCAGAGAATGCATTTGTTGGGGTCCCGGAAAATGGCCAGACTGGTGTTGTCCTGCTCATAGCGCTCCCGGGTGTCCGGGAACCGGACCCGGCTGACGCCGAAGCGCTGGGCCAGGGCCTGCAGGCGGCAGTTGCCGCTTTTGGCGCAGGTGGTGCAGCTGCAGTCGTGGGAGGCCAGCATCAGCTCCAGGATCATCCGCCGGTGCCGCAGCAGCCGGGCGGTGTTGGTGCGGATCTCCAGCCCGTCCCGGGGCTCCATGGAGCAGGATGCGTCGATTTTACCGGTTTTAACATTTTCCACGATGCACATGCGGCACGCGCCGTGGACCGACAGCTCGGAATAGTAGCAGAAGGTGGGCATGTCGATGCCCGCCTTGCGGATCACGGAGAGGACGTTCTTCTCCCCGTCGAACGGCACCCGCTGGCCGTCTACGATCATGATTCCCTTGGCCATGGTCATACCTCCTCCTCAATGGCGTCGATAGCGCCGAAGGGGCAGGCTCCCCAGCAAGCGCCGCAGTGGATACACTTGGTGGTGTCGATGACGTGGGGCATGCGGATCTGGCCGGAAATGGCGTCCATGGGACAGTTCTTGGCGCACTTGCCGCAGCCCTTGCACAGCTCGGGAATGATCTCCAGATGGCGCTTGCGCCCGTTGCAGATGGGACAGTGGTGGTCCACCACATGGGCCAGATACTCGTCCCGGAAATAGCGCAGGGTGCTCTGGACGGGCTTGCAGGCGCTCTGGCCCAGGCCGCACAGAGCCGTCTCGGTGATGGTATTGGACAGATTCTCCAGCAGCTCCAGGTCCTCCATGGTGCCCTCGTTGCCGACGATGCGGTCCAGGATCTCCAGCATGCGCTTGGTGCCCTCCCGGCAGGGAACGCACTTGCCGCAGCTTTCATTCTGGGTGAAGCTCATGAAGAAGCGGGCAGTCTCCACCATGCAGGTGTCCTCGTCCATGACCACCAGGCCGCCGGAGCCGATCATAGCCCCGATCTTCTTCAGAGAGTCGAAGTCCAGGGGCAGGTCCAGGTGCTCACTGCTGGCGCAGCAGCAGCCGCCGGAGGGGCCGCCGATCTGCACGGCCTTGAACTTCTTGCCGTCGGGGATGCCGCCGCCGATGTCAAAAATCACCTCGCGGACGGTGGTACCCATGGGCACCTCGATCAGGCCGGTGTTCACCACATTGCCGGTCAGGGCGAAGGCCTTGGTGCCGGGGCTCTTTTCCGTGCCGATGTGCCGGTACCAGTCCACGCCGTTGCGGATGATCAGGGGGACGTTGGCAAAGGTCTCCACGTTGTTGAGCACCGTGGGCTTGCCCCACAGGCCGTGCTCAATGGTGCGGGGGGGCTTTACCCGGGGCATGCCGCGCTTGCCCTCGATGGAGGAGGTCAGGGCGCTGCCCTCGCCGCAGACAAAGGCGCCTGCGCCGCGGTTCACATGGAGGTGGAAATTGAAGCCGCTGCCCAGAATGTCGTCCCCCAGCAGGCCCAGCTCCTGGGCCTTTTCAATGGCGGTTTTCAGCCGGGACACCGCCAGGGGATACTCGGCCCGGACGTAGATATAGCCCTCGTCGCTGCCGGCGGCCAGGCCGGCGATCATCATGCCCTCCAGCACGGAGTGGGGATTGCCCTCCATAATGGAACGGTCCATGAACGCACCGGGGTCGCCCTCGTCGCCGTTGCAGACGATGTACTTCTTGTCCGCCTGCTGCCGGCGGGCGCCGTCCCACTTCTGCCCGGCGGGGAAGCCGCCGCCGCCCCGGCCCCGCAGGCCCGAGTCGATGATATCCCGGCAGATCTGCTCATCCGTCATCTCGAACAGGGCCCGCTCAAAGCCGGAGTAGCCGCCCTTGGCGATGTACTCCTCAATGTCCTGGGCGTCGCTGGTGCCGCAGTTCTCCAGCACCACCCGGTGCTGCTTTTTGTAGAAGGGGATGTCCTCCTGCCGGGGATAGGCCACCCCGTTCAGCCGGTACACCAGCCGGTCGATGATCTCCCCGCCCAGAACGGTCTTTTCCAGGATCTCGTGGCAGTCCTCGGGCTTCACATGGATGTACATGATGCCCATGGGCTCAATGTGGACCAGGGGGCCCATTTCGCAAAAGCCGTGGCACCCGCTCATCTTGGTGTGCAGGCTCTTTTCCTCGTCACTGTCGTGCTTCAGGCCGATATACACCGGCAGGCCCCGGCTTTCACACTCGTTTTTCAGGTTTTCATAGATTTTCAGCGCGCCGCCGGCAATGCAGCCGGTGCCGGCGCAGATCAGCACGGAGGGGGTCTCCTTGCTGCGGCGCAGGGCCTGCTGGGCCTTATGGCGCAGATCGCAGAACGCGTCGCGGGTCAGTTTCATTGGGCGGCCTCCTCCTTCCGGATACGCTCCAGCAGCTCCAGGGCGCTGGTGGGGGTCATTTTGGCGTGGACCTCGCCGTCCACGGTCATCACCGGGGCCAGGCCGCACGCGCCCAGGCATGCCACCGTTTCCAGGGTGAACATGCCGTCGTCGCTGGTCTTACGCTTGCCGGACAGGCCCAGGTACTCGTATATGGCGTCGTAAATGGGGCCGGACTTCCGGACGTGACAGGCCGTACCGGCGCAGACCTTGATGATGTGCTTGCCCTTGGCCTCCAGGGAGAAGTTTTCATAGAAGGTGGCCACGCTGTATACCTTGGACACGCTGATGCCCAGGCGCTGGGCCACCAACGTCAGGTTGGCCTCGCTGAGATAGTTGTATGCCGCCTGGATATCCTGCAAAATGGCAATGAGATTTTCCGTTTTGCAGCCGTATTGCTCCACAATAGCGGCAGCCCGTTCGGTTTGGGGGTTCATTCCTTTCCTCCTCTTTGCTCCGTTGAAGATTTTCTATCGAACCAGTTTCGTTAAATGATTCATCTAATATTTTATCATACACAGAAAAAATTCGCAACAGGAAATTGTGAAAATTTTGATAAAGGATTTCCGGCTTCATGCATAATAATTGAAACGAACGAAATACGGCACTTTCCGCAGGGAGCTTTCCTATCCGCCGAGGGCAGTGCAGGTTTGCCGGCTTCCCATCCATAGGAGACAGTGCCAGGACAAAAAAGGAGGGCGGACCGGGAAACCCCGTCCGCCCCCAAGTGAGGAGAAAAATGGTAAGAAAATAGCAATGGTATCAAATCAGCATGGCCAAAAGCCACACCGCGCCGATGACCGCGCCGCCCAGAAGGGCCGCCAGCCACGGGGACATGCGCAGCCGCCGCCGGGGCGGCGCGCCGTGGGACCGGGCATAGTCCTTGGCAATGCGGATGGCCTGGTCCACCACCTGCTGGGAGGTGACCCCGCCGCTGCCCACTGCCGCGTCGTTGCGCACGATGAAAATTGCCTGCTCGAATATATGCGGGTCCGGGGAATCCACCACAATGACCCGGCGGGAAAGTCCTTTTACCAAGAGTTATGCCCTCCTCTGTTGCGATTTCGTCTGACAGGTTCAGTATGCCCGCCCATAGGGGGAATATACCCGCTAAACCGGCTTTTTTTCGCCGGAGGACAGGTGCAGTGCCAGCACGGCGCAGTCGTCCTCCAGGCCCTTGCGCCCCCGGGACTCCGCCAGGATCAGCGACACCAGAGCGTTGACGTCCCGGCCGCTCCAGCCTGCCAGCAGATTTTGCAGCCATTCGTCGTTTCCCGCGTCGGCAATGCCGTCGGACACCATGACGAAAAAGCTCCCGGCAGTCAGCTGGAGCCGGGTGCACTCCGGCGCATCCCGGACGGCCTGGAGCCCGGCGGGCAGGGACTGCCCGGCATAGCGGCTGACGCTGCCGCCCCGCTTGCAGTAGGACGGGGCAGCTCCGTATTTATACAGGGCCGCCTGGCCGCTGGACCGCTGCAGGGCCAGCAGGTCGATGGTGGTGAAGCCTCCGCCGCTCTCTCCCCGCAGGGACAGGGCGGTGTTTAAGGTTTTCAGCGCCGGACCCGGCTCAATGCCCGCCTCCAGAAACTGCCGCAGCAGCCGGACGGTCATGGCGGCCTCCCGGTGGGCGGCCTCGCCGCTGCCCATGCCATCGGACAGCAGCAGATACACGGCGCCGCCTACCTCGAAGGAATCCAGCTGATCGCCGCAGACATTCTGCCCCTCCCGGGGCCGCAGAGACGACGCCACCCGATAGCCCATGGCCTGGGCGCTGGCGGGGACGGCGGGACCGGCACTGGCCAGCAGGTCCCCCAGCTGGGCATACTGCTCCCGGGCCTGGTCCCGGACCTCTGACAGCCGCCGGTGATACTGCTGCCGCAGCAGATAGGACCGCAGCTCCAGATTCACCGCCTCCACAAATTCCGTCAGATGGACGCAGCGGGAGGTGAAATACAGGGGAAAATCCCCGGGCAGCGCCTGACCCCGCCGCAGCAGCTGGGGACAGGCGTCATTGAAGGCGTTGTAGGTGGCGCCGTAATTCTGCCGCCAGCAGGTATCCCGCAGAATACACCGGCGGCACACCTGCTCCGCCGCCCGGTCAAACAACACAGAGGGATTTTCCGGCTTTTCCGGGGCGGTGCCCCGGAAAAAGCTGTCGTACAGATCCCGCAGGGCGGCGGCAGGCTTGGCGAAGCGGTCCTGCAGGGGCCGCTTTTCCGGCTGGGGTTCCTTTTTTTCCGCCGCCGGAGTCAGCCGGGGCAAGGGCAGAAGGGACAACATTCCGCCCGAGGCCAGCTCGATCACGCGATACAGCGGCTCCTCCATTCCCAGAAGCAGAACGCAGCCCGCGCCCACGGCGCAGAATGTCCCGATGCGCACCGGGACAGGGGCGGGACGGACCCGGGACAGGGCGGCGCAGGACAGGGACAGCACCGCCATAGGCGCAGGGTCCGGCGCATCCCCCAGAAGGCCCATACACAGCCCCACTGCCGCCCCCCAGGCGCCTGCCCGGACCGGCTCCAGCTCCCGGACGCTGCGGATGAGCAGAGCGGCCGCCAGACACATGCCCGGCGACACGCCGCTCAGGCTTACCCGGCCTGCCGCCAGACACACGCCCACCGCCAGCAGCAGGGGCAGACGGTCCCGGCGGCGCAGCAGCAGATCCGTGACCGCGGCGGCCGCAGCCATGCAGAATCCGCACAGGCCCCACAGCTGGGCCGGCCGGGCGAGGAGATACGCCGACTGCACCAGCAGCAGCAGCGCCGCCGCCAGACCGGGCCGGAAGGCCCGGCGGGCAAACAGCCTGGTATCATAAAAGGCGATGCTGCCGGAAAAGATGAGAATGGCCGCCGCCAGCTGGCGCAGGCCTGCCTGAAACGGCAGAAACAAAAAGGCCCCCGCACCGCAGCCCAGCACGCAGCAAAGCCCCGGCAGGCCCGGGCCTGCCGCCGCCGTCAGAGCCAGGGGCAGCGGGGCGCACAGGCCGCCGAAGCTGCCTGCCGTCAGCAGGCACGTCAGGGCCGTCCGGCCCAGGGGGTCAAGCAGCCGCCGTTTCTCCCGGGGCAGAGGCAGAAATTTCATGGACAAGCCCTCCTTTTCCCCCATTGTAGCCGGGGACAGGGAGAAAACCTGTCGGGAAATAGCAGGGACGGCGTATTTTCAGGGCGGACTGGGCTATACGCAGTGAAATGTTAAAAATATGTTACGGAAATCGGCGGATTTGTTTAAAATATTCTTCTTGTTATTGGCGGTCAAATGGTATATAATCAACTATATTATGTCCTTATGCCGCTTTTCCCGCGGCAGCCTATAGAAAGGAAGTTAGCTATGATTAAGGTCCGAACCGATCAGGGCGAGATCACCATCAGCAGCGCGGTATTCACCACCATCACCGGCGCGGCCGCCACCAACTGCTTCGGCGTCAAGGGCATGG
>ERZ827512.2858-NODE-2858-length-13020-cov-2.850983_pt1 | contig 13020 bp, 6 predicted proteins | sample MGYA00519916_ERZ827512 | MGnify/ENA primary metagenome ERZ827512 (study PRJEB31778, sample SAMEA3449335) | human gut metagenome | biome: human gut; feature: human-associated habitat; material: faeces | place: United Kingdom | collected 2010/2012 ... | reverse complement strand
AGTTATAGAGCTATTTAGAAATGATTTAGGTTATGAATATGTTTATGGTCCAGATATAGAAAGAGATTTTTACAATCCACTATATGAGGATGTTCTGCTCGATTCGCTGTATCGTTTGAACAGAGGCATGCCTGATGATGCTATTCAGGATGCCTTATTTAAGCTTAAAAACTTTGAAAATGGAGAACTTGTGCAGAAAAATGCTGCTTTTATGGACTATCTGCAAAATGGAATTCCGGTAAGATATTTTGTGGATGGTGAGGAGCGTTCCTCTATAGTTTATCTTGTTGACTACAAAAATCCTGACAATAATTCATTTATCATAGCGAATCAGTGGACTTTCATTGAAAATAGTAATAAGCGTCCTGATGTAATTCTCTTTTTAAATGGCTTACCGGTTGTATTGGTTGAGTTGAAATCTCCTTCTCGAGAAGAAACGGACGCTTCTGAAGCATACAGACAGCTTCGTAATTATATGCAGGAAATCCCATCTATGTTTATATATAATGCTATCTGCGTTATGAGCGACCAGTTGACATCTAAGGCAGGTACAATCACTTCAGGCGAAGACCGCTTTATGGAATGGAAAACGAAAGATGGAGATTATGAGAATACACAGTTTGCACAGTTTGATACTTTCTTTGAGGGAATGTTCAAGAAAGAACGATTGCTTGATATTATAAAGAACTTTGTGTGTTTTTCAAATGAGGGTATTAACTCATTCAAAATTCTTGCAGGATATCACCAGTATTTTGCAGTCAGAAAAGCAATTGAATCCACAAAACACGCTACTGTTACGGATGGTAAGGGCGGTGTGTTCTGGCATACACAAGGAAGTGGTAAGTCACTTTCTATGGTATTTTATGCACATTTGTTGCAAGAAGCATTGGATAGTCCAACGATAGTTGTTATCACCGATAGAAATGATCTTGATGATCAGCTTTATGGGCAGTTTGCAAAGTGTAAAGAATTCTTAAGACAAGAGCCGATACATGCTGAAAGCAGAGAAAACTTAAAGTCTTTGCTTGCCGGCAGACAGGCAAATGGTATTATATTTACTACAATGCAGAAGTTTGAAGAATCTCATGAAGCATTGTCGGAGCGAAACAACATTATTGTTATGGCGGATGAAGCACACAGAGGACAATATGGACTGACAGAAACTGTTGATGCTAAAACTGGTAAGATAAAAATTGGAACGGCACGAATTATCAGAAATACCCTGCCTAATGCTACATATATCGGATTTACCGGTACGCCTATTTCATCAAAAGACCGCAGTACTCGGGAAGTATTTGGTGATTATATTGATATTTATGATATGACACAGGCTGTTGAGGATGGAGCAACAAGACCTGTTTATTATGAGAGCCGGGTTATCAAGCTTAACCTTGATGAAGATACTCTTAAGTTGATTGATAGTGAATATGACATTATGGCTGAAAATGCTGATGGAGAAGTAGTTGAGAAAAGCAAGCGTGAACTTGGTAAGATGGAAGCTGTTCTTGGCAATGATAATACTATCAATTCACTTGTCTGGGATATTCTTGACCATTATGAGAATAACAGAGAGAATCTTTTAACAGGAAAGGCAATGATTGTTGCTTATTCTCGTCCTATTGCAATGAAGATATACAAGCGTATCTTAGAACTTCGTCCTGCATGGACTGAGAAGGTTGGAGTAGTTATGACTTCTGGTAATAATGATCCGGAAGAATGGAGAAAGATTATTGGCAATAAACATCATAAGGATGAACTTGCTAAGAAATTCAAAGATAATAACAGCCCTATGAAGATAGCAATTGTTGTTGATATGTGGCTGACAGGCTTTGATGTTCCTTCACTTGCAACTATGTATGTTTATAAACCAATGTCTGGACATAATCTTATGCAGGCGATAGCTCGTGTAAATCGTGTGTTTCGTGATAAGGAAGGCGGACTTGTTGTAGATTATGTTGGAATTGCTTCTGCATTGAAACAGGCAATGAATGATTATACTTCTCGTGATAAAAAGAATTATGGTGATACTGATGTTGCAAAGGTTGCATATCCGAAGTTTTTGGAAAAGCTTTCAGTTTGTAGGGATATGTTCCACAGATATGATTACTCGAAGTTTACAGGTGGAACAGACCTTGAAAGAGCAAAAACTATCAGTGGTGCAGTCAACTTTATTATGGACAGAGAGAAAGCCGATGACAAAGATTCATTTGTAAAAGAAGCGCTTATGCTGCATCAGGCATTGTCGCTTTGTTCTTCTCTGGCTGATGAAGAAAGTCGCTTTGAAGCAGCATTCTTTGAATCGGTACGTGTTCTCGTTCTTAGACTAACAAACACAGGAGTTGGAAAGAAGATTTCTCTTCCAGAAATGAATGCAAGGATAAATGAGCTTTTAAAGCAGAGTATTAAAAGTGATGGAGTTATCAATCTTTTCTCAGATATCAAAGAGGAATTTTCACTGTTTGACCCGAAGTTTCTTGAAGAAGTTGCCAATATGAAAGAAAAGAATCTTGCGGTTGAACTTCTGAAAAAATTGATTGCAGAACAGGTTTCAGTATATCGAAGAACTAATGTAGTTAAATCTGAGAAGTTTAGTGAAATCATGCAGCGTTCGCTTAATGCATATCTTAATGGTATGTTGACAAATGAAGAAGTTATTGAGGAAATGCTGAATCTTGCAAAACAGATTGCAACAGCCAAAAAGGAAGGTGACCAGCTTGGGCTTACTGCTGATGAGCTTGCCTTCTATGATGCATTAACGAAGCCACAGGCAATAAAGGATTTCTATGAAAATGAAGAACTGATAGCAATTACAAAAGAACTTGCAGATACTCTACGAAGAAATAAAACAATTGACTGGCAGAAGCGAGAATCAGCAAGAGCAAAAATGCGTATGCTTATAAAGAAACTGCTGAAAAAACATAAGTATCCGCCTGAGGGTATGGAAGATGCAGTTCAGACTGTTATGACACAGTGCGAACTTTGGACAGATAATAATGATATGGGAGAAGAAAAGGTTGTAAACTTTCGAGACAAATCAATATCATATGCAGAAGCAAATTATGCGCCCATGATGGTTGCTGAAAGCACAGCAACATATGGAGCGAAGAAATAAAAGGAAGTGAATTTATGGACATAAAGCAGCTAATCGGCGAAGCCACAGATTACGATAAAAAGGTTGCGCTTGTATCAAAATTGGTCGGGCAACAGACACATGATATGGAACTGGTGGAAAAGTGCTGCACACATATTTTACATATCGGAGCATAAGATTTCAAAAATCATCTGGTTTGAAGAGAAAACATCTGTTATAATACTTTTGGAAAGAAAACAGGTGATCGTTTTCCGACTAAGGAGTGGAAAAAATGAAGAAAATAAGATCTAGATGCAAAGCTGCATGTCTGGTAGCTTTTGTTTTGCTGTTTTTGTCAGCGGGGAGTGTGAGATCTTATGCCGCGGAGACAAAAAGCGGTAGTGAAAATACAACGATAACAGTGGCTTCCAATGTCTCGGAACAGGAGATGGAACCCTACTTAAACGCGTTTCGCCAGAAATATCCCGGCATACAGGTCGATTATACCTGTTATTCGGATTATGAAAACGAGATTGGGGAGCAGATCGCGTCTGGTGATTACCCGGATGTTTTGTTCATCCCGGGATCGATTTCATCCGAGAATTACGCGGATTATTTTGAGCCGCTCGGAACGAAAGAGGATCTTGGCAAAAAATATGATTACCTGCAGGGCAGCAAGGTCGTTGAAAATACGATATACGGGATCCCGTCATCCGCATATGTAAACGGGCTGATCTATAATAAGGAAGTATTTGACAAAGCGGGGATCACGGAACCGCCAAAATCCATCAGTGAGTTTCTGGAAAGTCTGAATATGATAAAGGAACGCACGGATGCGATCCCGTTTTATACGAACTATGCGGCGGGCTGGACACTGCAGGCATGGGAACAGTATCCGTTTATCGCAATGACCGGGGATCCGGATTACAAGGAAAACGGATTTGTCAATGAGCTGGATCCTTTTTTGCAGGGAACCACACATTATGAAGTATATCAGTTGTTATATGACATCGTAAAAGACGGTCTCTGTGAGGAGACGCCGGAAAACAGTGACTGGGAGCAGTCCAAGATCCTGATGAATGAGGGAAAGATCGGTTGCATGGCAATCGGTTCCTGGGCGTTAAAGCAGGTGCAGGATGCTGGAAACAATCCGGATGCCATAGGATACATGCCATTTCCGAATGAAGTGGATGGAAAACAGTACATGACGATCGTGACCGATTACTGTTATGGCATCAATAAGAACAGCACACAGAAAGAGGCGGCGAGAGCGTATATCGATTATATGCTCGATGAGTCGGGTTACGCGCTGGATCATGAGGTGCTTTCCCTCGTCAAGACGGATCCGATCCTGGAAAGCTATGGGGATATGCAGAATGTCATCTGTCTTTGCAATAATCAGGCGAGTGATGAAAATTACCGCAAAAGACAGATCTTATCGACCAATCTGAATATCCTTGACAGTACGGACGAGATCAAGCGTGTGATCGAGGCGGCAGAAGGAAAGCGCGATGAGAGCTTTGATGAGATCGCGTCCGACTGGAATGAACGATGGGAATCATCGCGGACCGAGGACATGATGCCGGGGGATGCCAAACACACCACAGTGCTTGGCAGTGCGCTCAGCAAAAACTATGAGATCGAATTTTCGGATACGGAACGCAAATATATCAGTGGCTTAAAGGAATTAAGGATCGGATATCTGAAAAACATGGCACCTTTCCAGTATGAGCAGTCAGGAGACTTTCAGGGTGTTTTAAAAAATATCATGGATATTGTGGCGGACGATCTTGAAGTTTCGCTCGTAGAAAAGGCTATGATAATACCGAGCAGATGGTGCAGGCATTAAATGACGGCGACATCGATATGGTCGTCGGGATGGACAAGTCGTCCGGCTACGGTTCGGGACTGAAATTTTCGGCAAAATCCCTGGATGTCATGAAGGTCATGGTAAAGAGCAACTCCAAAAAGGCAAATGATGCACTGAAAGGGTCAATGGCGCAGATCACGGGAGAGGATTACTCGGATTTACAGACCGAGGCGTCTAAGATCATAGAAACCGATGATCTGGTAGACAGTCTCAGCGCGATCGAGACGTTAAAGGCGGATTTTACAGTCTCCGATTATTACGGAGTGTATTACTATACGCAGGAACAGGGATTTGAACACCTTGATATCACACCGATCTCAGGAAGCAGCAGTCTGTGTTTCGCGTATGCGAAGGAGTGCGATACCAGACTGATTTCGGTGTGCAATAAAGTCCTTTACAGTATCCCGGATGAAAATAAACAGATCATGCTGGACGAGAGCATGAAAAACGGAAATCAGCAGGTTACATTAAAGCGCTTTATCGAAGCAAATACGATCCCGTGTCTGGTCGTGGTAAATTTGTTTTTCGGGATCATTCTGATCCTCATCGTGATCATGGCAAGACAGCGGGCAAAAATGGCGAGAATGGATGCGCTGACCGGGCTTTATAACCGCTATGGGATCCGCTGGCGCATGAAACAGTTTTACGACAAAAAGCATTTCCCGATGATATTTTCGATCCTTGACATTGACAGGTTCAAGTCCGTAAACGATACCCTGGGACATCTTGGAGGGGACGAAGCGTTAAAGCTGCTTGCGGATAATATGAAAGAAGTTTTCGGAAACAGGGCAGTCCTCGGAAGATACGGCGGAGATGAATTTGTGATCGGATTTTACGGAAAAGACCTTGCGGAAGCGGAGAAAAAGTTTGGCGAGCTTGTGACACGCATGGACAGACGCTTTGCGTTCGGGGAAGCGGAAGTAGATCTGTCGATCAGTGTGGGTGTCGTGATCGTTGAGGAGGAAGTGAGCTATGATGACCTGTTCAAGACGGCAGATCAGGCGCTTTATTCGGTAAAGGAAAAAGGAAAGAACAATTACCGGATGGTATCCTACAAAAGTATTTATAAGCAGAAATAATAATTGAATAATCATTAAGAACATGGTATAACAGATATGTGTTTTTGCACTGCGAAAGAAAATTCTTTAGGAAAAAGACTGGAGGAATCATAAGAATGAAAAAGATGGAAGATTATGTAAGAACGATCCCGGATTTTCCGGAACCGGGCATTATGTTCCGTGATGTAACAAGCGTACTGCAGGACCCGGATGGATTGAAACTTGCCATTGATTCCATGATAAAACTGCTTGATGGTGTGGAGTTTGACGTTATTGCGGGAGCGGAGTCAAGAGGCTTCATTTTTGGCGCGCCGATCGCTTACGCGATGGGAAAATCCTTTGTGCTGATCCGCAAAAAAGGAAAACTGCCATGCGAGACCGTATCCGCAAAGTACGACCTGGAATACGGCAGCGCGGAGATCGAGATGCACAAAGACTCGGTAAAACCGGGACAGAAGGTGGTGCTGGTCGATGATCTGATCGCGACAGGCGGAACGATCGAAGCCGCTGCAAAGCTGGTGGAAGAGTTAGGCGGAGAAGTCGTAAAAATTATTTTTCTGATGGAACTTGCCGGATTAAAGGGACGGGACAAGCTCGCGAAATATGATGTGGCTTCGGTTATCACCTACGATGGAAAATAAAAAATAAATGGGAGAGAAGAAATGCTTAATAAACTTTTTAAATTAGAAGAGAACCATACGAATGTAAAGACGGAGGTGTTGGCAGGCATCACCACTTTCATGACGATGGCTTATATCCTTGCGGTAAATCCGACGATGCTTTCCGCAGCGGGTATGGACGCGACAGCGGTACTGATCGCTACCTGTCTGGCTGCTTTTGTCGGAACCCTTGCCATGGCACTGCTCGCCAATTATCCGTTTGCGCTTGCGCCGGGTATGGGATTGAACGCGTATTTCGCGTATACGGTCTGCGGCAATATGGGCTATGACTGGAGAGTTGCCTTAATGGCAGTCTTCATCGAAGGAATCATTTTCGTAGTACTGTCACTGACCAACGTGCGTGAAGCAATCTTTAACGCAATTCCTAGTACCTTAAAGAAGGGTGTCAGCGCTGGAATCGGACTGTTTATCGCGTTTATCGGACTTCAGGGTGCGCATATCGTGGTAGCAAACAGCTCTACACTGGTATCCTATGTAAATTTCACAGAAAACTGGCACACCGAAGGAATCTGCGCACTGCTTGCGCTGATCGGCCTGCTCATTACCGTAGTGCTCTATATTAAAGGGATCAAAGGATCAATCCTGATCGGAATCATTGCGACATGGGTGCTTGGCATGATCTGTCAGGCAGCGGGAATCTATCAGGTAGATGCCGAAAGCGGATTCTATTCGCTGTATCCGGCACTTGGAATGACAGATTTCACTGCGATTGGAAAGACATTTGGACAGTGCTTTGCCGCAGATTTTGATGGCGTAGGCATATTCAATTTCATTGTTGTTTTATTCTCATTCCTGTTCGTTGATATTTTTGATACGATCGGCACACTGATCGGAGTATCTTCCAAGGCAGGTATGCTCGATGAGAAAGAAAAACTGCCGAGGATCAAACCGGCACTGCTTGCAGATGCGATCGCAACTACGGCAGGTGCTGTATTTGGAACTTCCACAACCACAACATTCGTAGAGAGCTCCGCAGGTGTGGGCGCAGGCGCGCGTACCGGACTTTCTTCTGTTGTGACCGGATTTTTGTTTTTACTTGCGATCTTCTTCGCACCGATTTTTACAGCGATCCCGGGATTCGCAACAGCACCGGCTCTGATCTTTGTCGGATTTTTGATGATCTCCGCGATCCTGCAGATCGATTTTTCCGATCTGACCGAAGCGGTACCGGCTTATCTGTGTCTGCTTGCGATGCCTATGGTATACAGCATTTCTGAGGGAATCGCGATCGGAGTTATCTCTTATGTACTGATCAACCTGATCTGCGGAAAGAGAAAGAAGATCACACCGTTAATGTATGTACTTGCGGTACTGTTTGTCTGCAAATATATCTTCTTATAAAGAAAACGATAAAAAAACAAAAAAGAGTTCAAAAAGGGATGTGCTTTTTCGGAAGTACATCCTTTTTTTGACCGCTGTTCCATGACGGAATATATGGGAGAATCCCGTTATTGTTGTGTTGACAATTTTCTGTAAAATTAATAAAATGTTATTATATAGAAACATAAAATAGAAAAAGTGGGGCGGATTGTATGGACAAAATGATTCTTGTGGTAGATGATGAACCGCTGGATCGCGGAATCCTGAAAGATATGCTGGATCGGGAATATGATGTGATAGAGGCAGGAGAAGGAAAAGAAGCATTGGGGATGCTGGCGCAGCATAAAAAGAGCATTGTGGCAGTGCTGTTAGATCTTACCATGCCGCAGATGGATGGATTTGCGCTGCTTGAGGCGATGCGGGAGGATGAAGATTACCGCAGCATACCTGCGCTGGTCCTCACCGCGAGCAGCGACGAGGCAGCCGAATTAAAAGCGTTTCAATGCGGCGCATGGGACTTTATCACAAAGCCGTTCCATAAGGATATACTGGATTTCCGCCTGAAAAACGCGATCTCACGGAGCAATCTTTCCGCATTCCGGCAGCTGACCTATATTGCGGAATATGATGTGCTGACGGATATTTATAATAAAGAAAAGTTTTTCCGCCAGACGAAAGAGCTGCTCCATGCAAATCCGGATCAGAAATATTGCTGTATCAGCTTTGACATCAACCGCTTTCAGCTGATCAATTCCTTTTACGGAACAAAAGAAGGAGACCGCATGCTAAAGCATGTTGCGCGGACGTTAAGGCAGGAGATGGAAAAGCGGCATGACGGAAGTACATACGGCAGAATAGACGCGGATATCTTTGTTTTTTGCATTCCGTTCAAAGAAGCCGAAAAGGTCGAGGAGGAGATTAAAGAATTAGATCAAAAGATCAGGGATTATGATCTGAATTTTGACATCGTGATTACTTACGGCATCTATGTGATCGAGGATAACAGCATGCCGGTGGGAACGATCTATGACCGTTCGAGGCTGGCGGCGAGACAGGCAAAGGGAAAATACATAAACAGTTACGCGTTTTATACCGAGGAACTGACAAAGAAACTGGAAACGGAGCAGAAGATCACAAACGAAATGAACGATGCGTTAAAGGAAGGGCAGTTCATCGTTTATCTGCAGCCGAAATACAATATCAGAAATAACCGGCTGTCCGGGGCGGAAGCGCTGGTGCGCTGGAAACATCCAAAAGAGGGGATGATCTCTCCGGGAACTTTTATTCCGGTGTTTGAGCGAAACGGGTTCATTACCAGACTCGATTATTATATCTGGGAACAGGTCTGCATGCTGCTGCGCAAATGGATGGACGAGGGGATTATGCCGCGTCCGATCTCGGTCAATGTTTCGCGTGTCAATCTGTATAACCCGAAGTTTGTGGAGATGCTCTGTACACTGACCGAAAAATACAGACTGCCGAGAAATCTGCTCCAGCTCGAATTGACGGAGAGTGCCTATACAGACAATCCGCAGATTATAAAAGAAGCGATGAGCCGGTTGCACGAAAAAGGTTTTACGGTGTTGATGGATGACTTTGGAAGCGGATATTCTTCCTTAAATACCTTAAAGGATATCCAGGTGGATATTTTAAAGATTGACATGAAGTTTTTTGAAAAATCAGAGATCCGGGGGAGAGGAGAGAATATCACGGCATCTGTCGTGCGCATGGCAAAATGGCTGCATATGCCGACCATCGCGGAGGGCGTAGAGGAAAAGGAACAGGTGGATTTCTTGCGGGGGATCGGCTGTGAATTTGTGCAGGGCTATTATTTTGCGAAGCCGATGCCGGTAGAGGAGTATGAGCGCATTGCAAGAGAAAACGGTGTGTTTGAGGACAGAGAGACCGAGGAAGAGGGAAAAAGGATGATGGCGGGATTTGATTCCCGTTTGGAAAAGATGTTCTCCAACGTCATGCAGGCGATCGGCATCTATGAATATTCTGAGGACGGACTCGAACTGATCGAGGTAAACAATGCGTTTTATGAACTGTTCGGATGGGAAGACCGGGCGCTGCACAGTGATAATCTCATGGAAGTGGTGCGGCCGGAGGACAGACAGTTGTTTATGGAAACGATCGGACGGGCAGCAAGAACCAAGGGAAAGGCGGAGTGCGAGTACGGACGGCTGCTCAGTGACGGGCGGTCGATCTGGGTGCAGATCAAGCTAAAGTATATCAGTCATGTCGGCAATAAGAGCATTCTGGTCGGTTCCCTTACGGACATTACGGAACAGCGGGAAGTGGAGATGGAATTGAGCCGTTACCGGACAGCAATTCTAAATCATAAGACAGAGTATGGAAAGATCCTTGTGGTGGATGATGAAAAGCGGAACCGCGACCGGATACGCGCTGTTTTTGAGGACGAATATGAAGTCATGGAGGCGGAAAACGGAGAAGCGGCGATCGGGCTGTTAAAGGAAAACAATTATGAGATCGATGTGATCTTTCTTGACCTTGCCATGCCGGTCATGGACGGGATCCGTTTCCTGGAAGAGAAGAAAAAGGATGAGGGCATGGAGGAGATACCGGTCATTGTCATTACATCGGATGACACTTCACAGAAGCAGATACAGGCGATCACACTCGGGGCGAGCGATTACATCGTAAAGCCGTTTGTAGGGGAGACGCTGCGCAAAAGAACCCGTAATGTGCTGGAATCCAAACGAAATTTAGAGAAGTATGTTCACGCGGCAAAGGAAAATATGAAAAAAGTGTGAAAAGCAAAAAAACCACTTGAAAAGTGGTTTTTTTGTCTCTATAATGTTTGATGTCAAACAAATAAGAAAAGAGATGAATCATGACAAAAGAGTATGTTTCCAGAAAACTGCATTCCCTGTCCAATCTGATCATGCGCTACTTTGATAACTCCCCGATCAAAAAGAGTCTGGATCAGGTGACCGGCACCAACGGGTGGATCATCGGTTATCTTGCGGATCATGATGACAGAGTGATCTATCAGAAGGATCTTGAAAAGGAATTCGGGATCACGCGTTCCACCGCGTCGAAAGTGGTCAACCGGATGGAGCAGAAGGGACTGATCCGCAGGGAGTGTGTGGCGGAGGATGCCCGGTTGCGCAAACTCACCCTGACACCGGAAGCGTGGGATATTTTCCACAAGATGGAAGTGGATCACACCAATCTGGAGCGGAAGCTGATGAAAGGCTTCTCAGAGGAAGAAACAGAAAAACTGCGTGGGTATATTGACAGAATGTATGAGAATATGATGCAGTAACGGGACGATATAAGGAGGGAAAGAATGTTAAAGACATTAGGATCACAGATCAGGGAATTTAAAAAAGATTCCCTTTTAACACCGGTCTTTATGATTTTGGAAGTCATCATGGAAACAGTCATTCCGCTTCTGATGGCCTCTATTATCGATGACGGTGTAGAGAAAGGAGATATCCACCATATTTACATGGTGGGAGCCGCAATGGTACTGATCGCGGCACTCGGACTTCTGTTCGGTGTCCTGGGCGGAAAATACGGTGCAAGAGCGTCTTCCGGTTTCGCGCGGAACTTAAGAAAGGCGATGTATGAAAATATTCAGACATTCAGCTTTTCCAACATTGACAAATATTCGACGGCGGGGTTAGTCACCAGACTTACCACAGATGTAACCAATATCCAGAATGCCTATCAGATGATCCTGCGTATGTGTGTGCGCGCGCCGTTCAGTATGATCTGCGCGATGGTGATGGCATTTGCGATCAACGCGAAACTGGCATCAGTCTATCTGGTAGCGGTGATCTTTCTTGGCGGATGCCTTGCGCTCATCATCCGTCAGGCAACAAAATATTTTAACCAGGTATTTGAAAAATACGATGACTTGAATGCCAGCGTGCAGGAGAACGTATCTGCGATCCGTGTGGTAAAAGCATATGTGAGAGAGGATCACGAAAAGAAGAAATTTAAAAAGGCAAGTGAGAATGTCTACCACATGTTTGTAAAGGCAGAGAGCCTGATCGCATGGAATACGCCGCTGATGCAGTTTACTGTATATGCGTGTATCTTGGGGATCAGCTGGCTCGGCGCGAAAATGATCGTTGCGGATACCCTGACAACCGGGGAACTGATGAGCCTTCTTACCTATTGTATGAACATTCTGATGAGTCTCATGATGCTCTCCATGGTGTTCGTTATGATCACAATGAGTATGGCGAGCGCGAGACGTATCACAGAAGTGTTAAATGAGGAAGCGGATATCAGAAATCCAGAGCAGCCGGTCATGGAAGTAAAAGACGGAAGCGTTGTATTTGACCATGTGAACTTTTCTTATGTTCCCGGGGAACCGGTGTTAAAACAGGCTTCCTTTACTGTGCCGGATCAGAAGCTGACCGCCATTGTGGGGGATTCCGGCTCCGGCAAGTCTACCATCCTGAACCTGATTGCAAAATACTATGAAGTATCTGGCGGCACGATTTCCATAGGAGGCAGACCGATCAATCATGTAGCTGCGGAACGGGTATTAGACCAGATTTCTATGGTGGACCAGGATGTGTTCCTGTTTGATGATACAGTTCGGGAGAATATCCGCCATGCCCGTCCGGATGCTACGGACGCAGAAATTGAAGTGGCCTGCCGAGAGGCAAACTGTGACGGCTTTATCCGCAAGATGGAGAGGGGTTATGATACGCCGATTGGGGAAAATGGAAATCTCCTGTCCGGCGGCGAACGCCAGCGCCTTTCCATAGCACGTGCCATTTTGAAAAACAGCCCGATCCTGCTGCTTGACGAGGCGACGGCCTCCCTAGACATTGAGAATGAATTGGCGGTAAAGCAGGCGATTGCGAACCTACTGAAAGAGAAAAAAACCGTGGTGATGATCGCACATACCCTATCCATCGTAAAAAATGCCGATCAGATTCTGGTGGTTTCCGATGGTCGGATCACCGAAGCTGGTACACACGAAGAATTGTTAGCAAAGGATGGAAAGTACGCTGCCATGTGGAACGCAGAACA
>ERZ827512.2847-NODE-2847-length-13069-cov-5.958660_pt1 | contig 13069 bp, 12 predicted proteins | sample MGYA00519916_ERZ827512 | MGnify/ENA primary metagenome ERZ827512 (study PRJEB31778, sample SAMEA3449335) | human gut metagenome | biome: human gut; feature: human-associated habitat; material: faeces | place: United Kingdom | collected 2010/2012 ... | reverse complement strand
TTTTATTTACTTAAAATATTAAAATGTTGGTTAATTTTACTAAAATCATGTTATATTAACTTTAGTTAGTAGTTATTACTACCTATAATTTATTGCTTATAATGGTTGCTTTACCAGAACCATAAGGGCTCCATAAAGTAAATACGCTCAAATCAAGTTTTTCGAGTGTTTTTAATACAACTAACCTAACTTTGGTTAGTTTTTTTATTTGTAACTTCCACATATTAAACTTGAAACTCCTAAAAAAAATATCATCTTATTAGTAACTTAAACAAAATTTTATCCTCTATTTTTAATTTTCCTTTTTCAGATATTTCTAATATTTCTTCTTTATCAGCTAATAGTGCTAATCTTTCATATAATAAAGAATTTCTTTGCCTTTAAAATTCATTTAAAATTGATAAATTCATATTTATAAACTTTATATTTCTTCTACTTTAATAAAAAATGAAAACTATATCAAAAAATAGGATATTTCTATCCCATTTCTAATATGTTAAACACTTAAACTCTCAGAAAAGCCAAAATTTGAATGTAACTTTCCTGATAATTATTATAGATATTAGTGTATTAATAATAGTAAAATTAAGCTTGATTAAATTGCTTGAAACTATATTTTAATAATTAAAATTATCTCGAATTAGATGAACTTATACCTTTAGTTTCGAACTTAGATATTTCCATAGTTCTTAAATATTCTTTTAAAGCATATACCATTTTTTGATATCCAGATTCACTCATATTATTAGCTACAAAATTATCATGTACATATTGTCCTCTTCTCTCAGCTAAATGATTGTCTCCAAAATCCCATATTTGATAAATGGATTGAAATTCTGAAAAACTTTTACCTTCTGAGGCTTCAACAAAACTCTTAGCAGCATCAATGAACGAACCGCCATTCTGAAGAATCCAATTTTCAATTCCAACTCCACCTAAACCACCTTGAGGTATTTCTCCACGATTAGGCTTATATACTTCTGCCTTTTTTAATACTTGCTTAGCAAGAAGAATATTTGCAACAACATATTTATATTTTTCTGATTTCATTTTCTTAATAGTTTCAAGCCTATCTTGTAATGCCATATCAGTTGAATATGATACTTTATCTGTTTTTTCAGTAAATGTAATATCAATATCTACATTAATATTATTATCAAGTTGAACACTTTTTAATCTAAAATCACCAGTTTCTGTTAATTCAGAAGAATGTTCTTTACCAAGATTTTTTAGTATTGTTTGTTTTAATTCATTTAATTTTGAAGGATTTGATAATATAGATTTATCTAGTCGCATCATAAAATCAAAATCTCCATCACCAGGTTTATTTGTTCCCCTTCCTGTTGAACCAGTATCAATTAATTCTACATAATTCTCTGTTAAATCTCCATCAATATTTGTTTTTAAATGTAATCCTAATTCTTGAAGAGATTTTTTTATAATACTATTAATTTTTTCTCTTTTTCCTTGAACCTCATAATTACTTTGTTCTATTTGACTAGCTAAATACTCAGTTTCTTCAGTTACTAAATTTTCTGAAAAAGAATAATTTTCTTCTCCAAAATATGATAAACCATTCATCTTCTTTCTTAATTCATCATAATCTTTAGGAGTAAATACAATTTTACCTTCCTTATTAGCAATAGGAATATAGAAACCGTTCATAGCTATCTCTAACCCAACTTTTGGATCATAATTTTCCATAACAATATAGTTTATTTCACTTGAAGCAAATCCTGTTCTAATTCCATAATGATCCTCTCCTAAAACGCCTGTATAAAACGCTTCCATTTTAGACCTATCTCTTTTAGAATTTACTGCTCCACTACCAGTTCTTGTAGTAACAAATCTATCATCATTTTTCAATACAAACCATATAGGGCCATAATTTGCTGCTGCTGTTGCGTTCATTTTCTCTCTTATTGAGCCTTCTGAATTCATTATCATTGATACATCAGTATCAAGTGGTGTAGAATCACTATCTGCACTTGAACCTAAATATTCTTTTGAAACACTACCATTTTGTAAAATGTTTCTTAAATATGTAATATCACCAATTCCTTTAATGAAATCACCTTTTTCTAATACCATATCTGAATTAGCAGTATTTCTATTTCTTAAATCGGCTGTTTTAACTTTTTCTTTAATATATCCTTTAGCTTGTTCTAATGTATTAATCCCAGCAAGACCACAGAACATTCTAATAACTCTATCTGCTAAATTATAATCTAATTTCCCATCTGGAGATAATTTCTTTGATAGTATCAAAATATCATTTAAGACATCATCACTAAGTATAAATGTTTCGTTTTCTTTTTTGGATTTCACTGTATTGTTATATAAAGTTGCTAAATGATTACAAAAAGTTTTTAATTCCTTTTTCTCATCTTCTCTAAGTAAATCAAATTGAATTTGGCCAGATTTTATGTTCTCATATAAATTAGAACCAATTTCTATATTTTTTAAATATGCATTGATATTTCTATTGTTTGATCCAAATGAAGCTTTAATTAAATCAGAAAAAACGATTACTTTTCTGCTAGTTGTTGATGATTTTTTTAATACAGGTGAAATAATTGAACTTTCAAAATTAAAATCTTTGAAATCAGGATGTAATATTTCAAAGCAAGAATATACCTTTCCAACGGTTGGAATATTATTTCTTATAAATACATCTTCTATTCTACTTAAACATTCCAATGGAGATGTTGATTTTAATATTTGAGTTGCAAGTTCTTTTCTAAAGGTAAATATTTCACTAGAGTTTGATAATGATAACCTTGACAATACTTCTGAAGTAAATTCTATTTTTTCAATATCAATATTAGCTCCACATTCCATAACATATTCTTTAAATGCTTTTTGAAGTTCAACATCTTGAATTTTAGAATATGCTGATATAACTTTCATACGATTATAGTTAGCTTTCTTAAAATTATTAGAATTATTAAATAACGGAATAATCCAAGACATCTTTTCTGGAAAAGCACACGCAATATTAGTATTTTCAAATATATCAAATAATTCTGGATTATCATTAAAATCTTTTAATGTAAATTCTCTATTATAAAATTTTTCTTTAATTTCTTGAGAAACATTTGAACTTAAAAATAAAGTTTTATTATTATTTTTGAAGTGACTAGGAATATTTTCATCATATTTCATATTTCCATCAATAATATTTTGTAAAATTGTTTTGTCCATTTCATTTAATAAATCATTCTTTGTAAAATCTGAATTAAATTTAAAATTTTGTAATTTATTATCATTAAATACTTGTTCAATATATTCTCCATATAAAAACATTACATTGAAAGCTTCCTTTGAACCTAGTATTGAGTTAATGCCACTAATTAAGTTAATTTCTTTTCTATCACGACTCCCCTTTGTTAAACTTACTGGCATATATTTAAATAATACTTCTAAATCAACATTTTCTAAAAATTTGATATAAGAAGGATTGGACAAAATAAATTTGGAAGAAATTTTTCTCGTGTAAAAAGCTTCTTTTAATTCTTTGGGAGCATTTTTACTCAAAAACATTGATGGATAATTTTGAATTAATTCTTCAGGAATTTGCTTAGGATAAGGTATTTCTTTTTCAATAATAATTTTTCTTAACACTTCATTAATTTTACTTGAAATTTGCTTTATATCATCATTTGTTGAAAAAACAACTTCATATTTATCAAAATGCTCACGCACTTTAGTTGAAAAAACAATATCTAAAACATCACTATATTGAGTGATAAAATTCATAATACCATTAAAATCAGTTTTACTGCTAAGAAATTTATAAATATTTTCATATGATTTAGATTTATATAGTTCGTAAAACTCCTCAAATTCATCAAAATCTTCAAAATCATCTAAATCATGCAATCCACTACTTTTTTCAACTTTTATCTCTATATTTTTAAAGCACGAAATTAAATTTTTCTCCTCTAAATATTGAATATATTCTGGATGTTTTACTAATAAATTAGGAGTAATTGATTTCGTATAAAATAATTTTTGTAATCCTTCTGGAGCTTGTTCTGAAATAAATAAGTCAGCATTTCTAACCCTAAATTCTCCAGTTATTTCTCGATAATCAGGTGCTTTATCGGCATAACTTCCATCACTCGGACCATAAATAATCATTCTTCTCATTGCTTCATAGAATTCATCTTTGGTATATGGTCTATCAATGTAATTACCATTTTCTTCTATAACTTTTTTAGTATCAATTTTTTTATTAGGATCATACTCATTTCCACTAAAATGTAAATACATAGCAAACATTAGTTTTAACATTTCACAATCATTTTTAGTAAAGAAATGACCACAATCATTATCAAAATCAACAATATTTTTTAATCCATAAGTCGATACAAAACGCAACACATCAGAATCTTTTAATACTGTTATTGGTATTGGTATATCAAGTAAATAACTTTCGGGTAAACCAGATAACTTCAATTCTTTCATAACATTATCAACGTCAAACTCTAAGCCATCAACTTTTAAATAATCTTCTATAGATGAATATCTTAAAAGAGAATTTATTTTTTCATCTGATAAATATATTTTATCTAAACTATTTTTACTCATTGATTGTTCTAGAATTTTATTTGCAATACTTTTAATATAAGAATTTTTTTCTTCAATATTACCTTGCTGTGATATATAACTTATTACAGAATATATATCATCATAAGTTGATATTAAATCAGAAATATCTTTATAATTATCCATAAAAGTTCGTATATTTTCTTCAGTAATATTTTTAGTATTAGCACTATCATGAGATAAGCAATACGATAAATCTTTATCTTTAAATAAGTTCCAATGTTTAATCATTTCGGCTAACTTAACTTTACCATTATTAAAATCACTCATAAGAGATTCTTCAAGGTGATTTAAATTGTCTGATATTTCAAAAAATCTATTACTATATTTTTCTCTCATTGCTGGAGTATAATTATATAAACTAATAATATCTTTTATTTGTTCATAAATTTCAGTATTAATATCAGTAACATTTGGAGATAATTTTATTAACAAATCTCTAATATTAATATTTCTATCATCAAAATGGACTTTAAATAAGTTCCAATCAAAATTCTTAAATTTATCTACCCCAAACTTATCTAAAAGTATTCTATCAGAACTATTAACACATGTTATTGGAATTTTATCATCTAATTCATATTTAAAATATTCCTTTACATCAAGCGTTGAATTATAAACTTTTTTCAATATAACTTTAGGAATATCCAATCTTTTTCCAAATATTTGACTTTTTTTATATTTATATTTCATTTACAGCCTCCTACAATAACATTTTATCATAAATATCTTGAAATATATAATATAATTTTATACGATAATGTAAAATATTTTTTAACAAACAAAAATAGATGTTTAGTATTTTTAGAGTTCAAATTTTTAGAAAGTAATATATAAATCAAAAAAAATTCCCTAAATAAGAGAATTTTGATTCTTTGATTTTATATTATTTTAAAATCTAAAATTATAAATAAAATTAATTAAAGTAACTATCAAATAAAGTATCACTATAATTATCTAAATTATAATAATAAAATGAAGTCTCTGTATCTTTATATTCTGTATTTATTTCGTTAGTTTTGTCACTATCAAGTATTTCTTTAAATGTATCATCTAGTTTATCAACATTTATTATCCCATTAATTAATTCAAATGTGTAATTGATATCATTTTTTTCATAATCAATTACTAATTTATCTCTAGAATATCCACCCATTCCTAAACTCCAACTCTTAGTCAAATTATAATTTTTTAGATTCTTCATTATATTGTTTACATCATTAATTGTTAAGGAAATTGTTTTGTCTACATCAATATTATCTCCTAAATCCTTACTCCTACTTCTTGAAATTTTTGCATTTAATATATGGCAAGAAACTAAATAATCTTCCCAAGTCTTTTCATTTTCAGATGAAACAGTTGTACTAGTTGTTTCTGTTTGATTTGTTTTATTAGAGCTAGTATCGCTTTTAGTTTTTATATTTGAGTTTACTTTGCTATTAAAACTAATTGTATTTGTTGCAAATAATATACATAATACTGATAGTATAACAATAATAATTGCTACTAGTATTATAATAACTATATTTGTTTTTTTATCCAATTTATTTTTCGCCTTCATTTTGAGTTAATATTAATAATTTGTAATAATAACTTTATTTATATAACCTTTTGAATCATAATTTAACGATACTTCATACTTAAGGTCTTCATTTTCAAGTCCATTATCAAATTGTTTTTTTAGATTTATTATTTCATTTGGATCAGATGTTTTTACAGAATCATAAATTACTACAATCTGGTGCCCAGGGTCTTTCTTCATTTTTATAGCTATTTCATCTAAAAGTAATGTTATATCTGAACCATCCTGTGTTCCATTATATTCTTCTATTTTCCAATTAAAATCATATGTATTAGTTGCTTGCTCATAATTAGAAATATTACTAAAAAGGAAACCTACTCCAAGTCCAACAATTATTATAATAATTATTGTTATAATAATAGAAATAACAATTTTTCCAATAAAAAATCCTCCAAATATCTTCAACACTTTTTTTGCAATATTCTTTATTTTCTTTTGATTTTCTTTATCAGATACATATTCCTTTGCACCACGATACATAGTATTCATATCATTTTTTATTTCATCATTTAAACTGTTATCAACATACTTCTCATCTTCTGGTATATATTTTTCATCAACACCTACATATTTTCCGTTTTTTTTCATAAAATCCTCCTATTCAATAACTACAGCTGTACCAGTTGCTACTACCATTATCATCATTTGACCTTTTTCGCCAACAGTTATAGATTCAACATCTACTCTTATACCTACAAGTGCATTAGCACCGATTTTTTGAGCTCGTTCTACCATTTCGCTGATTGCATCGGCTCTTGCTGAAACTAATTCTTCTTCATATTCACTTGCTCTACCTCCAGTGAAATTAGTTATTCTAGCAGTAAAATCTCTTACAAAATCAATTCCACTTATTACTTCACCAAAAACAATTCCCCTATATTCTTTAATTGTTTTACCGTTTAGTGATGATGTAGTTGATAATATCATAAAGCAATTCACCTCATTTCATATTTACTAATAACTTTTTTACCCTTAACTAAATATATAATAAACGCACCTAAAACAGCTAATATCGCAATAGAAATACCAACTATATAAAAGATTTGATAAGACATAGGTTTAACTAAATCATAATATACCGTATAATCTTTATTCTTTATTGCTGTATCTTCTATCTCTAAAGAACTAATTTTTGAATACAATTCACTTGATTCTCTTAGGCATTTAGAATGTTTTGCAAACCAATCTGAATCTTTCATATTCATTGAGTCACACTCTTGTTGCTTTTGCTCATATTGCTCTTTTAAAGGATAATATTCTTTTTCAATTTCCTTTAACCTCGCATTAGCAGAATCTATAGCAGCTTGAGATTGTTTTTGTGCCATTTTTTTCTTTTCTCATTAATTTCTTTAGAATCAATTTGTTTAAATAATCCAACACCTGCAACTATTAGTCCAATTATGCATCCAATAATAATAACTTTAATTGGTAATATTATCTTCTTTTTTGTTCCATTCCCTTTTACTCCTTTCTTATTAAATTATATCATAAATTCAAGAATATGATGGTGTAAAATATTTTATGACAAAAAAAGAAACTATATATTAAGTTCCATGTTTACACTTAACTTTAAATTTTTTATTACAGACAGGACACTTACAAGTATGTTCGCCTTTTTTCATAGGCAACCTAAGTACTGTAGCACATACTGGGCACTTTCTATAGATATGAGTTTTTCTATCACGCACCCTATTTTTAAGTAATTTAAATTTATTTTTTATTTTCTTTTTCAAATTTAAATATATACTATTTTCATATTTTCTTTTAATTATATTTTTAGAAAGCGATCTAATTATTAGAATAATTAGTAAAATAAATTCTACTATAGTTACTACTCGACTATTTATAAATATATTAAGAAAAGATAAGAGTAAACAAACTATCAGTCCAATCTTATATAACTCATCTATACCATATCTTCCATACATAAATTTATATAACTTATTTTTAAATTTATTCATAACCTACCTCTTCTTTTTCTTTTATTATTTTTTTAAAACTAAAGCAAAGCCTACTGCATGAATATCTTCCGGTCCGATATTACAGTTATATTCCATAACCCTTCCAAAAAATAATTGCCAAAGAATATCAGCAGAATCTATACCTACAATTTCTTCTATTGTATGATAACCAATTTTAGTATATTGATTGTAATAATACTCAAATGCATCCTTATAACCAGAACTATACCAATAGCCACATACAAGTTTTTCTAAAGTATTTGACATAATACCATTATACAAATAATCTAAAACTTCAAATTTTCCAAGTGCATAACCCACTTTATATTCATCAAAATATGTTAATTCCCAAGGTATTAAATTCATATCATCATTATTCATCATAAAGCCCCCAACTTCAATTACGTTTTTATAATAGCATAAATTTGAGTTAATTAAAAGAAATTTTAGAAAAAAACGCATTTAATTATCATAAATATTATACCTATTAAAAAGAAAAATGCTGTTAATTTTTTCTTTTTATAATTAGCTGAAGTTGGCAATAGCGAATTAAATGTAATTTGAATCATTATACCTGCTATTAGGGAAAATATCATACCAAGAATAACATCATTAATAAATCTTGCTAAAAATAAATAAGCTATTACTGCTCCTAGTGGCTCCGATAAAGCAGATATTAAAGTATAGCCTACACTTTTTAATAGGCTTTTAGTTGAATAATAGATAGGAACACTAATAGAAATACCTTCCGGTATATTATGAAGAGCTATAGCAATACCTAGAGAAATACCAAGATTAATATTTTTAGTTGTAGAAATAAATGTAACTATTCCTTCTGGAATATTATGTATTATAATTGCAAGCATTGAGATTAAGCCTACTTTATAAAGATTACTATTAACAGAATAATTATTATTATCAATATATTTAGAAATAAAACTAGATAAAACAATACCCATTAAAACACACAGAAATGATATTAAAACAACAAAAATTCCAATTAAATTTTTAGATAACATTGATATAGATTCGGGAATTAAATCTGTTATAGAGACACTAAACATTACTCCACCAGCAAATGCTAAGGCTCCGCATACTATATCGTTTTCGTTTTTAAATCTAAAAAATATAGGAAATAAACCAATTAAAGTAAAAATACCTGCCATAAAAGTAATTAAAAAAGCTATTTTAATATCACTCATATTATCACCAATTAATTATATGAAAAAAGAGCCCTTTTATATTAAAAAATATATAAAGAGCTAATTTTCTAAAATAGATTAAATATTATTTTTTTATTCTTCTCTTACCATGTCCAGCTACTTTTCTATCAAATTCTCCATCTCCATAATCATAATTTTTATCACTACTTTTAGCATAAGCACTCTTTAAGCCATAATAATTAATTAACATTAAAGTCATTACCATATAATTATTAATAGCCTTAGTATAATCTTTTTTTTCAATTTGCTCACTAATTAGAACTAAAGCATTATTATATAGTCCATCAGCCATTTTAGTTCTATCATTATCTTTAATTAGTTTATCAGCAATTACTGGCCCTATATTATCATATACTTTTAAAATATCATCATTGTTAGAATTTTGTGATAAAACATTATCTCTAAAATATCTTAAATTTTTCATAACCTTATCATCATCTGGCTTTTTAAGAATATCACATACAATTGTTGTTATAAAGCAACCACTAGAATCTACTTTTCTAAAAATAGGGCAACTAGAATAATTGTAATCTCTACAGTACTTTCTATATGTCTCCTCATCCACTCTACAATCATTTTTAGCACACCAATAATCTCCTCCAAAAAGACTTGATGAAAATTTATAATAACTACAACTCATAAAACCACCCTTTCAAAAGTATTTATATAATAGCACAATTATTTAAAATGTCAAATTTTTTTCTTAACATTATAACCTTTGAGAATGTCATTTTTATAATTTTCTAAACATTCCTTATATTCAGTTTCTGCCCTATAATCAAAAGGAAGAATACAAGATAAAATATTACCATCATAATCTACTGCCATAAACCAGTCTTTATTACCATAGATATATTTATAGTCTGAAGCTTTTAGATATTTATAATTATTTTTTAAATTATTTTTATCAGTATCATTTTTACATAAATATTCAATATTTGTATAATTTATACTATTGATAAGTATATCAATTCTCTCATCATCACCATCATAATCTGTTTCATAAACATATGGTTTCTTTCTAATCTGATAAAATTTAACATCCAGTTTTTCTTCATAATTAGCTTTACAATTTTCCTTATTTGCTACTATATAATTTGTGACTATATCTTTATTATAATCAGTATAAATTGGTGCATCTAAAGGAATAGCTTTTGCAAATGTTATTTTATCAAGAGACATATTTTTCATAAAATCAGAGATATGTACATCCGTGATTGTTACTAAATCTATTAAAGAATTTGGATAATTCATCCATTCCATACTAATGTTTTTAACAGCCTTTATTATTTTTTGAAGAGTCATTTCATCTTTTATTTTAGGATCAATACTATTAATATTTATCATATTGCCATTTCTACTAAATGGTAATATATATTTATCATTATTATTATAAATATACATAACACCACCATTTTCATTAGTTAAGCAATAACGTAAAAAATCTTCGCCAAGACCTCCTACTTTAAAACAATCTCCTCCATCTATACCAGCACATAATAGAGCTTCATCGTCTAAGCTTGCCACTTCATAAGACATATCATCTACTTTTCCTTTAATAAAAGGGAAAGTAGCATAAACTCGTTTTTTTCTTTCTTTATGTAAAGCGAAAACTTTTTTTATTATCTTATCAGGGTCTTCTTTTAAATATTTTCTAGAATTTAGAATTTTGGATAAAGTATTTAGAGTTATATCTAGTTCATCTGGTTTTAGTTTATATAATATTACTTTAGAAATATCAATAACATCTAAAAGAGAATATAATGATAATTCTTTATTGCAAGCTATTTCTTTTTTTATTTTAGAATAATTATTTACAACATTATATAATTCATTATTAATTCCTAAGGCTTGTTTATTAATAACCATTCTAAGTAAACAATCATTATTTTTTTTACAATTTCCTAACAAAAATCTGGTTATTTCACTATTTTTCACGACATAGCCTTTTTCATTTATTTCAGGATTAAAATGCATTTTAGAAAAAATATTATATATATCTTCAACCATTAGCTTATCTTTTCTAGAAATACTTTCATAATATTTTATATATTTATTAATATCTTTATCTTGATAATAATTTTCTCTTTTTTGTATTTCTTCAAGAATATATTTTCTAATAGCCTGCATAGTTTCTTGATTATCTAACCCATTTATTAATTTTTTTATCTTTTTAACTTCATTAAGAACATTAAAAGAATTAGTATTTAAACAAATATTTTTTAAAATATCGAAATTACCATTTTGGAGAGCAAGAAAAACATCCTGTTCCATTCCATAATAGTAAAATTTTTCTTGATTTTCAAGTCTAAATTGTCTTCTTTCATCCTTATGTAATTCTCTTGCTGAAGACTGACAAGAAAGTGGAGTTGCATAAGTAAAGAAATCATCTATTATTTTTTTACTATTATCATAGCCAAATAAGCTATATATTTTAATAGCACTAATAAATAATTTGTTATTGTCTAGGGTATTATCTTTTTCTTGTAGTGCTCTTAATAACTTTTTAATATGCTTAGGACTAATATTTTTAAGTAAATCATATTCTACAAATACATCGTTATCAAAATATAATTTTCCATCTTTTAATTCTTTAATATCTACTAAAATATTAAATTTAGCATATATATACACTTCATATTTATTCTTAGCCTTTAAAAATACTATAGGATTAAACCTTTTAGTTAGAACTTCTTTTTCATTAATATCTAATTGCAATTTATTTAAATATTCATTTTTATCTATCATAAAATTTTCACCATTTAAATTATATAAATTTATAAAATATGAAAATTTATCATAATTCATTTTTTCTAAATACATAAATAAATTTTTTTGATAATAAATAGTATTATATTTTCTCCCTACTTCAATTATATGTTCTCTAACGTTATCACTAACTAATTCAATAATAGTCTTTTTATATCTATTTGGAGGAATCATCATTACTTTATTAAATAATTGTTCATTATCTAAAATAACTTTCTTTATATCATCATTAACATTCAGAAAAAATAAAGTAAATTCTTGATTACTTAGATTTAAAGGTATACTCTCGTTATAATCATTTAAAGACATTGCTCTAAAATTTTCTATATTTTTTATTTGATTCATTTTTACTCACCTTTTCTTTTACTTTTAAAAAAATTAGATAATAACTCTAAACATTCTTCTTTTAGAATTCCTTTTTTTACTACTAATTTACCATCTTCTAATTTTCTTAGATATCCAAAAGCATAATTATCAACGCCATATACCACTCGAGAAATTCTAGCCTGCTTTATAGCTCCCATACACATCATACATGGTTCAACAGTAGTATATAAAACACAATCTTCTAAGTGCCAAGTATTAAGCTTTGAACAAGCCTCATTTATTGCTAATATTTCTGCATGATATGTAGCAATATTATCTATTTCTTTTCTATTATAGGTAGAAGATATAATAACATTGTCTCTAACAATCACACAACCTATTGGTACCTCATCTAAGTCGTATGCTTTCTTAGCATTATTTATAGCTATTTTCATATAATCTAGATCTGTCATTATATCTCCTCCATTCGCCAAATATATTGTACCACAATTAATTTTTTTCTAAAAGAAAAAAACCTGCAAGCAGGTCAATTCATTTTTATTGGTTCTATAATAAATAGTGTTGGTGAGTAAAATCACTTACACTATTTTTATTAA
>ERZ827512.2843-NODE-2843-length-13078-cov-17.087537_pt1 | contig 13078 bp, 14 predicted proteins | sample MGYA00519916_ERZ827512 | MGnify/ENA primary metagenome ERZ827512 (study PRJEB31778, sample SAMEA3449335) | human gut metagenome | biome: human gut; feature: human-associated habitat; material: faeces | place: United Kingdom | collected 2010/2012 ... | reverse complement strand
GTGTAAACTCAGTCAGAATCGACATTTTAGATGAATCAATATCTGAAATAAATAATATAATTAACACAGTAAAAACTGGTAAAAAATTAGAAGGTCAAGAATTCACAAATGGAAATTTTAACAAAATTATTTAATATTTGCATTTTGTCGAATTTTGTAGTATAATAGAAGTATCTTATTAATATGAGGAGGTTAATCTCATGATTACTGTTTTTGACCCTAAAAAGGCCATCTGCATCCGGTTAAAGGAAAATTCCTCTGACTTCATTGTCAGCGACCTCGAAACTCTTACCGAAAAGCTAGTCCCTATCATTGACTTTTATGGGAGCAGCTTCAAATACTACGGCGAGTTTGAGCGGAAGTTTTTGAAGGTTTTCCATGGTAAATATGATATCCTTATCTCTAGCGAAGCTCGCCAGAAGATTGAGGAAATCATCCACTTCAACCGTGTGGATTGGTAATCCATCAATCCTAAAAGAATATTTTATGAAACGCAGCTTAACCGCTGCACCATCCTCGCAAGCAAGGGGTACAACAAGAGGTAACATTAGGTTGTTACCCCTTGCTTTTTTTATTTTTAAATCCACTCAATATATTTTCATCCTTATATTTTCATCTTTATATATGCACCCTGCTCCCTATCATTAGACTCCAATCATTACTCTTATCAGTATAAGAAGCAAAGCTCCTGGAACACCTAATATTCCAACTAAAATTGAAGTCCACAAATTCAATCCTATATGAAAACTCCATATTCCGCCAATCACATTAATTATCCATATAAGAACTCCACCTAATATCGAATTTAAAATTAATTTTGCTATCCATTTAATAGGAACAATAAAAATTCTTCCAATTACAAACAATATGCATATACAAGAAATTATTACAAGAATACTCATATTAACATCCATTGCATTCACCTCAACATCAACAAATTAATAAACTTAAACGATCTCTTAACCTATCCTTTAGACTATCTAAGCATTTATTATAATTTGTATGTTGAACATCGGACAAATATTCTTTAATCTTTTCTATACCACATTATTATTATTTCTATATAATCTCGCCATTAGTTCATTAATTCTACTAAGCACAATTCCTTTTCTTTTTGCAATTTTAATAAGATAATCCAACTTAGATTGATGTGCTTTTATTTGATAAGTATAATAATCAATTAGTTCATCTTCTGCGTATTCAAAATTGCATCTTGCAACTTTTAATAGTTCTTTTGTTTCAATTATACTTCTCATTAATTCTAGCTCTTTTTCCTTGTCATTCTTCCCTTTTATCATCTTTTCAATCAAATATTCTTCTTGCATTTTCTTCCTCCTTTGCGAATTTGGGGTCGGTCCTTTTTTTCACATTTTATGCAAAATTTGCTATTAATATTCCAATAGATTGAATAATAAATAAGTTCATCATATTAGAAGTTAGTAAATTATTTGTAGCTTCAACAACTCCATGAATGCTGTTTTGTTCTTTAGAATGATGTTTTTGTGCTTCAAAAAATGTTATCAATTCTGGTATACTTGTAGCAAATCCTAATATAATTCCTATCATTAATTCTGGAACATTGAATTTTCTACACAAATTTTCTAATGTATTTCCTAACAATTCTCCAACGAAAAATAGCAACACCGCTGTAATTATTAGTATACAAATATTTTGGGCTACAGCCTTTTTATTGACTTGCCTTCCCTCTTGCCCTTTTTTATACGCACTTTTCGCATGCTTCGTCTTTTTCACATCCTCAACATCTTTCACATCCCCAACATCATTCGCATCTTCTGCATCTTTCAAATACAATTTATGCACATTTCTATCTATTCTCACAAATCCGATATACAACAAAAGCAGTATTGGCACCATTTTTAAATCTACTTCTACCCCAACCTCAACACCAAGTATTGGCAAAATTATTGTAATAATAACAAGAATTACATCTATAAAAATGGCTTTATTTCTAAAAACTTTTTGATTTTTATTTAATAAAATTGCTGCAAAATATTGAATTAAATTAATTACATTTGAGCTTATTATGTTATAAATACCAGCAGTATTCAAACCGCTTAGGCTTGACGCACTAATGGTTAAGAGTTCTGGTACAGAGGTTGCCACTCCTGCTATATCCCCTACTGTCTTTGGCTTTAATTTCAAATTTTCTGCTAAACTTCGCAATGTTCTAACAAGTACATATTTAGAAATGACTACTATCAATCCTGTATAAAATAAAAATTGGATAATTTCCCATAACAATTTCATATTTCCACCTCACAAACTAATTACTTCTATTATTCACAAATTATGTAATTTTTATTGATATTTCTTGAATTTTATTGTATAATTACTACATCAAAACATAGAAAGGGCGATTAAAATGATTGATATAAAGTTAATTAGAGAAAATCCAGATTTAGTAAAAGAAAATATTAAGAAAAAATTCCAAGATCAAAAATTAGTTTTGGTTGATGAAGTTTTAGAATTAGACAAAAAAAATAGAGAAGCAAAATTAAATGGCGACAACCTTAGAGCTGATAGAAAAAAATTAAGCGAACAAGTTGGTCAATTAATGAAAGCTGGTAAAAAAGATGAAGCTGAAAGCATTAGACAAGAGGTTCAAAAAATAAATGATGCTCTTGCTGAAAACGAAGAATTGGAAGAAAAATATTCTGAAGAAATCAAAGTAAGAATGATGAAAATTCCTAATATAATTGATGCTTCTGTTCCTATTGGAAAAGATGATAGTGAAAATGTTGAAGTTCAAAGATTTGGAGATCCTATTGTTCCAAGTTACGAAATTCCTTATCATGCTGATATAATTGATAGATTTAATGGTCTTGACAAAGAAAGTGCTGGACGTACAAGCGGTGTTGGTTTCTATTATCTTGTAGGAGATATCGCTAGACTACATGAAGCTATGCTTGCATATGCTCGTGATTTCATGATTGAACATGGTTTCACTTACTGCATCCCACCTTTCATGATTAGAAGTAATGTTGTTGATGGTGTTATGTCTTTTGATGAGATGGAAGCTATGATGTATAAAATTGAAGGCGAAGATTTATATTTAATTGGAACTTCTGAACATAGCATGATTGGTAGATTCAAGGACCAAATCGTTGATGAAGCTCAATTACCTATTACTCTAACTTCTTACTCTCCATGTTTCAGAAAAGAAATTGGTTCACATGGTCTTGAAGAAAGAGGTTTATACAGAGTTCATCAATTTGAAAAACAAGAAATGATCGTTCTTTGCAAGCCAGAAGATTCTATGGAATGGTACAATAAAATGTGGAAAATTTCTGTTGACTTATTCAGAAGTTTAGATATTCCTGTTAGACAATTAGATTGTTGCAGTGGTGATATGGCTGACTTGAAAGTAAAATCTTGCGATATTGAGGCTTGGAGCCCTCGTCAACAAAAATATTTTGAAGTTTGCTCTTGCTCAACATTAGGTGATGCACAAGCTAGAAGATTAAGCATAAGATATAAATCAAAAACAGGAAATAAATTTGTACATACTTTAAATAATACTGTTTTAGCTACTCCTAGAGCTTTAATTGCTCTTCTTGAATGTAACTATAACGAAGATGGAAGTGTTACAATTCCAAAAGTGTTACAACCTTATATGGGTGGAAAAGAAAAATTGGTTCCTGTTAAATAATTGTTATAATAAAGAATAAACAGAGAACCTTCATTGAAGATTCTCTGTTTATTACTTACTCAGCAAGCTTTGGAGTTCCATCAGCATTAAGCATTACCATAAGTCCTCCTCCATATCCGTGACTATCATACCAATACGTAACGTTAGTTTCAGTATCAACATAAATTCTTGCACTAGAGCTGATTTCAGTAGCATCATATTTACTTGTTTCACTGTTATAAAGCTTTGGAGTCCCATCAGCATTAAACATTACTGTAAGTCCTCCTCCATATCCATGACTATCATACCAATACATAACATTAGTTTCAGTATCAACATAAATTCTTGCACTAGAGCTGATTTCAGTAGCATCATATTTACTTGTTTCACTGTTATAAAGCTTTGGAGTCCCATCAGCATTAAACATTACTGTAAGTCCTCCTCCATATCCATGACTATCATACCAATACATAACGTTAGTTTCAGTATCAACATAAATTCTTGCACTAGAGCTGATTTCAGTTATGTTGTACACTGAATTATAAGTCCGAGTTTCAATAGGTTCTGAAAAGCATGAACATAAGGTTATGCTTAACACACATACCAATCCAATAAAGCTTGCCTTTTTCATTTCAATACCTCCAAACATTAATGGTTTATTGGTTTCAAATAAATAATCCATTTTATTATACTACATAAACCTCTTTATTGCAATAAAAAGTTGAAACTTCTTGTTTATCAAAGCTTTTGTCTCCTATTGCATTATTTTATAAATAGTGGTATAATATTTCGTAGAATTTTTGTTTTTTCGTTATAATAATAATTTATACAAACGAGGAGGAAAACTTTATGATTACCACTGTTAATAATGAAACCTTGATTCTTCCTGCTTTCTGGGTTGATGACGATCGCTTTCCTACTGAAACTCCTATCGAGACTTCTTTAGGTCAAGTATTCTATGAAGGCTATGATGGAAGTGCATCACACTTTGGTTGGATGGATTTAGTTCTATTAAATTCTCTAATCGAGAAGAATAATGTAAAGAAACTGATTATCCAAAACCTTGATGTTATTGGTAGAGCTGGATTAGTCTACGGTAATGTTATTGCTTGCACTACTTATAAGTATAAGCAAAGCATGACTCGGATTGTTCCAGAAAATGATTTAGTAAGTTGCAAACCAGTTTACTCAATCGTTTCTGTTGGTGGTTGGGATTTTGATGAAGATACTACTGAAGAGTTACCTTTAGCTGCAAAGAACTATCTTCGCTATATTTTGATGGCCACTAAAGTCCATGAAGTTTCTTATACATGTGAACATGTATCTATTACTGCATTCATTGATGAAAGGGGATTGCCTCATTTCAAGGAAAAGTACTACTAATAAGAAAGCTGATAAGTTTACTAAACTTATCAGCTTTCTTATTGTTCATTTGTGCATTTGGGGTCGGTCCTTTTTTTCACATGTTCAAAAAAGGACCGACCCCAAATTAGCAAATTTTTATAAATCAATTTTTTAATTTTTTTCGTGATATAAAATTTTATTTTAAATTTAATACCGTTACAACTTCCACATGTCCGTGTAAACGGAAACATATCAACAGGCTGAACCACCTTAATATCATAATCCTTTTCAAGCAACATCAAATTATCAGCTAAAGTATCAGGATTGCAACTAATATAAACTACTTTCTTAGGTTTAACTTTCAAAATAGTCTTAATTGTTTTAGCATCCAAACCGCTCCTAGGAGGATCCACAAAAACTACATCAGCTTTTTCCTTGTTGCATAATTTAGGCAACAATTCTTCAACTTTTCCATCCATAAAAGAAGCATTTGTAATATTGTTCATCCTAGCATTTGCCCTTGCATCAATTACAGCATCTTTAACAATTTCTATTCCATACACTTTTTTCGCCTTTGATGCAACACTTAAAGAAATCGTTCCAATTCCAGAATATAAATCATATACCACTTCATTTCCTGTAAGTTTAGCAAAATCAATTGCTGTATCATACAACTTTTTCATCTGAACAGGATTAACCTGATAAAAAGACAATGGTGAAATTTTTATTTTCAACTCCCCTAACTTGTCCATTATAAAATCAGAACCATACATTTTAAAACTCTTGTTTCCTAATATTGCATTAGTTTCTCTTATATTGATATTTTGAATAATTGATTTTATCTCTTTGAACTTTGTTGTTAAATCTTTTACAATTTCTTGTTTTTTATACAGCTTCCCATCTGTAGTTACAAATATAACCATAATTTCATCTGTATAAAATCCATATCTTATTACAATATGTCTTAAAAATCCTTTTCCTGAATCTTCATTATAAATGCTAATATGATATTTTTTTACAAGCTCAAATATGTAATCAGCAACTTGATTTATCTTTTCATTTTGAATTGCACATTTTGCATATACAATTTTATGAGTTCCTTCCTCGAAGAAACCCATTTTACCATTTTTAAAAGCATATTTTCCCTTATTCCTGTAATTGTACGGATTTTCCATTCCAATACAATAATTTACTTTCACATTTTGAGTTAATTTTTTTAGTTGCTTTTCTACATATTCTGTTTTCGTTTTTAATTGTTGTGCATATGGCATTTTCCCATATGCACATCCTCCACACTTTTCTTGAATTTTACATTCCATTGCTCTTCTCCATTTTCTTTACTTGCTCATTCCTCTTAAATATTCTTCTCTTGCATAATCTTTTTTGTCTATCTACTCTTGAATAATTATTACAGCATCTTTTTCTATGCGTTCTAATATTTCTCTCATATATTTTTTATCTATCGCTATGCATCCACCTGTTGGTTTATTATTATTACAATGTAAAAATATTGCACTGCCTTTTCCTTTGACATTTTGTGGATTTGTTTTTATTTCAATAGCATACTCATATTCAATTGGATATTCTATTAAATGTTCACCATGCTCAAGCTTATTTTCTATTGTCTTTTTTTCTATCAATTGATTATAATTCTTAGAGCTTACATCATCTATCCAGTACATATTTTCATTTATTTTTTTATATTCTAGTTTTCCTATTTTTTCATGTGTTCCAAATGCAATTCCTATTCCAAACTTGCCACTAGGTGTTTTTCCATCTCCCTCAATTTTATTCGCAGTCATTCCATTTTTTCCAATATAAGCTTCTGTTTTTATAGCCTCTACCCAAAGCTCATTTTTCTTAACCCAAAATGAAAATTGTGCTTTTTCTTTTGATTTTGATTTCCTAACTAAAATTAATTGCTTTATATTAAGAAACTGCAATTCTCCCCTCCAAAACTATTTTTTCTCTTTATTTCTCTTATCTTGAATTATTTCCATCTCTTTTTCTGTAATCAATGTTACATTATTTTCTTTTGCCCATGAAACACAGCCTTTCAATACAGTACTCAAAAATACTCTTGGAACTTTTATCAATTTTGCACATGCCTCATCTGTAAATTTTACATCTGGATCAATTCTTGATGCCGCATATTTTACAGTATCTAAGCTAATTCCTTTGCTTGCTGGAATTGGCTCTGAAATTGGTCTTTTAAATCTTGTATACCAGAAGTTTTTATTATCACGATATCCGTAATCTACTGGAACTTGTGGGAATACACTTGAACTTACACCATTTATTATTGCATCATAATATTTAGGCTTCATTAAGATATGGTCTACTTTTAATATAAAGTGTGCTCCAAATTGACTTGTTATTCCATTAAATTGATGGTATGGTGGCAAATATTCATCTTGCACTTTGTCATTTTCCGCACCATCTAATTCTCTAACCCATGTACATTCAAATACTTGGAAAGCTTCTTGAACTATCTTTGGATATTGTTCATTTGGATTTTCTCTTGCACTTTTTCCATCAACTAAATTGAAAATACAATCTTTCATTTTTTCTTCAGTTGTTTCTCCTGGATATCCTAGTCTTACCGCTTCTTTAAAATATTTTCTTTTATCTGTTATAAAATTAATTGTGCATTTTCCTGTTCTTAATATATTTTTAGCTGTATTTGAACTATTTCTACAACAAAGTAGCATTGCATAATAGTCCTTTCCTGCTATGTAATATGGGAAACATAGTGAATATGACCCCAAATTTGTTTGACCTGATTCACTTAATGTTCCTATTTCTGTTGTTGGCATTGGAAAAAAGCTTGATGTTTGATAAAAATTATCAACTATCCTCAAATCTTTAAATCCATTCAATTCCTCTATTTTCTTTTCCATCGTATCTCTTCCTTTCTATTTTCTAATCTTATGTCTGTATTACTATATTATTATAAAATTTTAAAATTGTCAAAATCTAAATATGCATATTTTTTTGTTTTAAATTCAAGCGCCTTTTGTATTTCTTCTTTTGCCACTTCTGATATTTCACTTATTCGTATTCCATTTACTAATGGATTTATATATCTTATTTTGGCATCAATACTTACACAATATTTATCTTTAAACTTTTCATCACTCTCTTTGATTTCATGAGCATTTTTCCACATATCAAATTTTTGTGAAATCTCAGCATAATCACAGTTTTCTATTTTTTCTATTACTTCTTTTTCTGATAATTCATATAAATCCTTTTTGGTTATCAAATTTTGTGAAGACATTATTTTCATTATATCTGCTAAAAACTGCATTGAGAATTTGGTTTTATTATCTATGTATGAATTTGATAATTTTCTCATTCCCCTTACAAATTTTTCTGCAATTTTGATATTCTTGAATCCTAATTCTTCAATGCCTTGTTCATTTTTCTGAATCTCTATATTTTCATAAATTTCTTTTACTTCTTCCAAGTTCCAAATATTTTTGCATGCACCTAATCCATTAGAAAGTGTATATTCTAGTCTATCTGCTGATAACATTGGAGTATCATTATCTGCTATCGGATATATATGATAATTATCAACTTCTTCTATTTTTATTCCATCTCTTTTTAATAATGACATTATCTCTTTAGATTCACTGATTATTTGAGTTGTAAGTTCTTCTGTTGATTCTTGCTTTTTATAATCTCCATTCATAAAGTCTATACTATGCTTAAATACTGGTGTTGCTATATCGTGAAATAGCCCTGCAATTGTTTGCTTTTTATCTTTTGTAAAATTCCATACAATTAGACTTACTGCTATGCTATGGTCTAAACTTGAATACCATACCATTTTGTCAAATAATTTTGTATAATATGTACCACATGACACACTTATTCCTGATAGTTTCTGCATTTGCGGTGTGTTTATGTAATCATTCAAAAAATCTGGAATTTCATTTGATAATATTTTTAAATATTCTTTCATCTCTTGCTCCTTCTCTTATTTTATATAGATATATTATTACAAAAACATTGAATTGTCAATCTGACAAGCTTCCTATTGCTTGTTTCCAGCTTTTATGGTATAATATTTGCGGTATAGTTTTTATGTAACTTTGCACGCTAAAAATTTAGAAACAAAGAAAGAAGGTTTTATTTTGAGTAACGTAACAACTATCGTTGGTTTGCAGTGGGGTGACGAAGGCAAAGGCCGAGTTTCACACTATATTTCCAATGATGCAATCTGCATTCGGTCCACTGGCGGTAATAATGCAGGACATACCATTGTTGTAGGCGGAAAAAAGTTTGCCTTGCATTTATTGCCGGCATCTATCATTAAGCCTGAAAACATCAGCATTATCGGAGCTGGTGTAGTAATTGACTTGCGTGTTCTTGCAAATGAAATTGAAATGCTTCAAAAAGCAGGTATTTCGATTACTCCTGATAACTTGGTTATCAGTCCCAGAGCACACATCATCATGCCTTATCATATTGAAATGGATAAACTCCATGAATTTATGAAAGGCAAAAATAAGATTGGTACAACTTTGAGTGGAATCGGTCCTTGCTATTCCGATAAAATTAATCGGATTGGCATTCGCATTCAAGACTTGGTTTCTTGTTCTGAAAAGGAACTTTGCGAAAAGGTGAGCATTCCGCTTGAATTATATGACATTCAGGCCCAATTCATCAATTCTAATTTCACAATTTTCGATGTAGAAGATATTGTTACACACTATCTTTTGCAGTATAAACCCAAAATCGAAAAATTTGTGAAAGATGAAAGAAGCATTCTCACACCTGCTTTATTGCACGAAGAGAAAATTGTCATTGAAGGTGCACAATCCTTGTATCTGGACATTGACCAGGGCGATTATCCTTTCGTAACTTCTTCCAATCCTTCTGCATCTGGTACACTTTCTGCTGCAGGTATTGGTCCAAAGCATGTTAAAGATGTATTTGGCGTTATGAAAGCTTATTGCTCTCGTGTCGGAGAAGGCCCATTTCCTACTGAATGTAAAAATTCTGTTGGTGACCTTATCCGCGAATATGGTCACGAATATGGTACCACTACAAAGCGTCCTCGCAGGTGTGGTTGGCTTGACCTCGTTCGGCTTAAGACAGCTGTTGACATCAATAGCGTGACTGCTCTTTGCTTGAACCACTTGGATACAATTGGTAAAATTGGCGAAACTCTTGGCTATATTGATGTTTGCACTGGATATCTTGATTGCAATGAGATACACAAAAATTGTCCTCATTCTAAGATTGATTATGTACCGAATGATATGTCGAATGTTGTTCCGATTTATGAACATTTCGTTGGTGGCTGGAATGCAACAGGCTGTACTTCTTATGAAGAACTTCCTGAAAATGCCAAGAAATTCGTAGAATTCATTGAATCTTATGTGAATGTTCCTATCAAGTTTATTGGTGTTGGTCCCAGTGAAGACGAAACTATCCGCTGCTAAATCTAGCATTTAGCAAAATCAACACGTTACTTAAAAACTTACCATGAAATTTGAGTCTGCCCTTTTTTTCGCAGTGCGAGGAAAAAGGCAGACTCTTTCTTGCATCTTTCCAGTATTCATGGTATAATTAATACATGATTTTATGAGAAAGAAGGAAAATTATGATAATAAAAAATCCTCGCTTTGAAATTTCAGCAGTTAAAGCAAATCAATATCCTAAAAATGGATTACCAGAAGTAGTTTTGGTTGGAAAATCTAATGTTGGAAAATCAAGCTTTATAAATACAATGATTAATAGAAAAAAATTGGCTCGTACTAGTAGTGAACCTGGAAAAACCCGTCAACTTAATTTTTATAATATGGATGATAAATTTTATTTTGTTGATTTACCTGGTTATGGATATAGCAAAATGTCTAAACAAGAACAAGTTAAAGTTGGTGAATTTATTGAATATTATTTGCAACATCGCAAGGAAATTTGTTTAATTATCTTTTTGGTTGATATTAGACATGACCCTACTCAAAATGATTTTTTAATGTATGATTATGTTATTAGAAGTGGCTTGCCTTGCATGATTTTAGCTAATAAAGCTGATAAAATTGCAAAAACTAAAGTAGATGATACTGCAAAAAATATTCAAAAACAACTTAATCCTATTGGAGATATCACTACTCTTCCTTTTTCTTCTGAAATAAAAGTGTATAGTGATGAGGTTTGGAAAATAATTGAATCTTATTTGTAAAAGTAAAAGAGCAAACTTATATGTCTGCTCTTTTTTCTATTTTTGTTATCATTTTTATTGCCTTCGGTCTGTCCAGAATCACAATATGTCCACAACCTTGACATTTTAATTTAAAATCTACTCCAACTCTGGTTATTTCCCATAGCTTGCTTCCACATGGATGTGGCTTTTTGGTTCTAACTATATCTCCAACTTTGTAGTCCATATTGTGTCCCTCCTTTTAATTATTTTAAATTCTCCTTAGCAACTTCGAAACGTTTAGCAATTCTATCTTTTCCAAGAACTTGCATAATTTCGTACATATCAGGAGTATTTGTTCTAGAAGTTAATGCCACTCTTAAAACTGTACTTACATCCCCAACATGAGCTTTGTACATTCCAGGATTTGCTTTAAATTCTTTAACTTCTCCTGCATATCCCATTTCAACTGCTAATGCTTTGATTTTATCAAACCAAGCTTGTTTGTCATCATTTTCATCATAATATTTTTCGATATATAAATCTAAGATTTTAGAGATATCTTCTTTGTCTGAAATTGCTGGTTGATATGGATATTCTTGGACTTTATTGTAAAACTCTGAATCATACATATAGTCGATGTTTTCTTTTACATCTGACCATTTTGCAATATCTTTTCTTGGCTTTTTGTTTCCTCTTTCAATTCCGAAAACTTTTAAAGCATATTCTTTGTCTTGTAATAATGCTTCAAGCTCACTATCATACTCTTTGGCCCATTCTAAAGCTTTTTCATAAACAGCTTCTGCTGTCATTTTAGATATTACTGTTTTTCCAATATCTAATAATTTTACCATATCGAATAATGCACCACTAACACTCATTTTGTTTAATTGAAAATCAAATTCTTCCATTGGTTTGTCTGGATTTGCTCTTCTCCAATTTTCAAATGTAGAGTTAGCAATATTTAACAAATATTCTTTAACAGCATCTGCTGGAATACCTTGTTCTTTATAGTATGAAACAGCTGCTTCTGGGTCTTTTCTCTTGCTCAATTTACGCTTTCCACCATTATCATTTTTCATAATTGGTGAAATATGTGCATATTTTGGAGCTTTAAATCCTAATTCATGGAATAATTGTAAATGTAATGGAACTGATGATAACCATTCATCACTTCTTATTACATGTGTTGTATGCATTAGATGATCATCAACTGCATGTGCAAAGTGATATGTTGGAAGTCCATCTGCTTTTATTATTACGATGTCTTGGTCATTTTCTGGAAAATCAACATTTCCTTTTATAACATCTTTATGTTTGATTTTTCTGTCTTCTCTTCCTGGTGATTTAAATCTGATTATATATGGTTCTCCTGCTTTAATTTTTTCTGCCATTTCTTCAACAGATAAATTTCTGCATTTTGCCCAAACTCCATAATATCCTGTTCTTAATTTTGCTGCTTCTTGTTTTTGTCTAATTTCATCTAAGTCTTCTGGTGTACAGAAACATGGATATGCTTTTCCTTGTTCAATCATATATTTTGCATATGCTTGATATATGTCTTTTCTTAGACTTTGTTTATATGGTCCATAATTTCCGATTTCTTCTGTATCAGAAATCATTCCTTCATCTGGTGCCATATCAAAATCTTTTAGTGAATTTACTATTCCTGTAACTCCGTTTTCAACTTCTCTTTTTTGGTCTGTATCTTCTACTCTTAAAAAAAAGACTCCACCTGTCTTTTCGGCAATAGTTCTTGCAACTAATGCTTGATATAGACCTCCTATATGTACAAACCCAGTTGGGCTAGGAGCAAATCTTGTTACAATTGCTCCTTCTGGTAAATTTCTTTCTGGGTATTTTTCTTCATAATATGATATTTCTTTCGCATCTGGAAAGATTAAATTTGCTAAATCTTTGTAATCCAT
>ERZ827512.2835-NODE-2835-length-13094-cov-5.871769_pt1 | contig 13094 bp, 10 predicted proteins | sample MGYA00519916_ERZ827512 | MGnify/ENA primary metagenome ERZ827512 (study PRJEB31778, sample SAMEA3449335) | human gut metagenome | biome: human gut; feature: human-associated habitat; material: faeces | place: United Kingdom | collected 2010/2012 ... | reverse complement strand
ACTCCAAAATATGCATAACTAAATTATGTCAGGTCCCCTCAATTTCGAAGAACCAAAATTTATAAAGTTTACTACTAATGTAATATTAAAAAAAATCTTTTATTTTACTAAAAATAATAACTATCGCTACTCCTAAATTTATATATGTGTTAATTGCCAAACTAGTATAAATATGATATCATTAACTTGATATTTAAAGAAAGAAGGATAAATTTGAAAGAACCAATTTTATATAAAATAACTAGACCAATAATTAAGTTTCTCTTTGATATAACTTTTAGGCCAACCTACAAAGGACTAAATAACATTCCAAAAGAAAAAAGATGTATTTTAGTAGGAAACCATACTAGCAACTTAGATTGTTTATTATTAATATCGTCAACCCAAAGAACTATCCATTTTTTAGCAAAAGATAGCCTAATTAAAGGAATAAAAAAACCTATATTTACCAATATGGGAATAATACCTGTAAATAGAAGTATCCATGATAAAAATGCTTTAAATAAGGCTATTAATATCCTAAATAAAGATGCTCTAATAGGCATATTTCCTGAAGGTACTATAAACAAAACCAAAGATATCATCATGCCCTTTAAAATAGGGGCTGTAAAAATGGCTAGTGAAACTAATGCTAGCTTAGTACCATTTACTATAAAAAATAAATATAAATTATTTCGAAGAAGTGTTATAATCGAATTTTATAAACCCTATAAAATAAATACTAAAAATAACGATTTAACTTGTGAAAATAACAAACTAATGAATATAATTAGTAGTGAATTAAGTAAAAAAGAAAGTAGGTAAAATATGGGAATATTTAATATGAAATTTTTTAGATTCTTAGGTTTTAAAAAGAAACCTAATGCTCCTTGGAGCAAATATTATTCATCTAAAGAGATAGATTTAGATATACCAGATACTTCTTTATATGAATATTTTAAGGAAAATAGCTATAAATATTCAAGTAAATGTGCTATAAATTATTATGGTACAAGAATAACTTATCAAAGTCTTTTAAATAAAGTAGATGAATGTGCAATGAGTTTTAAATATTATGGTATAAGATATGGAGACGTAGTAACAATTTGTATGCCTAATACCCCAGAAGGAGTAATATCCTTTCTAGCCCTAAATAAATTAGGAGCAATCTGTAATATGATTCACCCCTTATCTAGTGAAAACGAGATAAAAAATACTTTAGTAGAAACTAAAAGCATCATGATAGTAACAGTTGATCTTGATTTGGATAAAGTAAGGTCAATAATTAAAGACACTGAAGTTTTAAAAGTAGTAGTAGTATCTCCAGGAAATTCTATGCCTTTCCCAATGAATGTTGCTTACCATTTAAAAGAAGGATATAAATATAAAATACCAAAGAAAATAAATCTTTATTCTACTTGGAATGATTTCATTAAAGAACCCAAAAATACTGATTTTACAAGACCAATTCCGCCTAAAAAACATGGCCTTAAAAATAACCCAGCTGTTATGATTCATAGTGGAGGTTCAACTGGAACCCCTAAAGCTATAGTTCTATCTAACGGCAACTTTATTACTCTAGTAGAACAATCAAGAATTGTCTTTGACGAATTAACTATTGGTGATAAATGTTTAGCCATTATGCCAATTTTTCACGGCTTTGGTCTAGGAGTCTGTGTCTACACTCCCTTGTGTTTAGGAGCTGAAGTTATATTACTTCCTAAATTTAATGGTATGGAATTTGATAAATTATTAAATAAACATAAACCAGAATTTGTAATAGGTGTACCAACTTTATTTGAAGCTCTAATGAAAAATCCTAACAGCAAATCTTTAGAATTAAGCTATTTAAAATATGTAATATCAGGAGGTGACACTTTAAAAGCCTCAATGGAGAATAAGATTAATACCTTTCTTCATGAGCATGGAGCTAATACAAGAATATTACAAGGATATGGAATGAGTGAATCTTTAGCCGCAGTTTGCTTAGGATTAAAGAGCATTCCTAAAACTTCTTCTGTAGGTATTCCATTCCCAGGCTGTTATATAGGTATCTTTTCTCCAGAGGATGAGGAAGTTCCTTACGGCGAGGAAGGTGAAATATGTATAAGTGGTCCTAATGTAATGCTAGGATATTACAATAACATTAAAGAAACAAATCTAGCTCTTCATATCCATGATGACGGTAACATTTGGCTTCATTCTGGTGATCTTGGAACAATGGATAAAGATGGCTTCATTAAATATACCAGTAGATTAAAAAGATTAATTATCTCATCTGGATATAATGTTTATCCTAATCAAATAGAGCAACTCCTAGAATCGCATGAAGCAGTAATGTTATGTAGTGTAGTAGGAATACCTCATAAATATAAAATGGAAGTTCCTAAAGCCTTCATAGTCTTAAATAAAGGATATAAGCAAAGTGATGAATTAATAGAAGAATTAAAAACATTATGCCAAAAAAATCTTCCTAAATATTCTCAAGTATACGAATATGAATTTAGAAAATCTCTACCTAAAACAATAGTAGGTAAAGTCGACTTCAAAAAACTTCAGGAAGAAAATAATAAAAGGAGACAGAAAGATGAAAAAGAAAACTAGATTTAAAGGTGAATTTGGTTATAGATTATTAACTCCTCTTATGAGATTATTGTTTAGATTATATTATAATCCAACTATAATTAACAAAAAGGTAATTCCTAAAGATGGTCCAATTTTAATAGTAGGTAACCACAAACACATCTACGATCAATGTCTAACAATTATGGCTACTAAAAGAACTATTCATTATATGGCTAAAAAAGAATATTTTGATTCTAAATTAGCTTGGTTTTTCAAGTTTGTTGGTTGTATTTCAGTAAACAGAAGCATTCACGACAAAGAAGCAACTAAACAAGCCCTAGATATTCTAAAAAGTGGTGGTGCTATAGGACTATTCCCCGAGGGAACTAGAAACAAAACTAAAGATAAATTATTACTTCCCTTTAAATTTGGAGCAGTATCTATGGCTTCTAAAACAAATGCCACTATAGTACCATTTGGTATAACAGGAGATTATAAATTTAGAAGTAAAAACTTAACTATAAAGTACGGAAAACCTTTTAAAGTAGAAAATATGACACTAGAAGAAGCTAATAATAAGCTATTTGAAGAAGTAAAAAATTTAATAACAAAATAACTATTAAAGAGAGTAGGATGTATAATGATTATAGATAAACTAAAAGATAATGACATATTAATATTAAACCCCAGCCAAAAACAAAAAGTAATTGAAGAGTGTAGTAGCAAAAATTTACTAAATATAAAATTTATGACTCTAAATGATTTAAAAGAAAATTTTTATTTTAAGTATGATGAAAAAGCTCATCTTTATTTAATGAAAAAATATGATTTTACCTATGATGTAGCTAATAAGTATTTAAATAATTTATATTACTTATATTTTGCTAGTGATATAAATGATCCTAAAATTATACATCTAAAAAAACTAAAAAAAGAGTTAGATAGTGCTAAATTACTTTACTATACACCACTTTTTAAAGATTTTCTTCAAAATAAAAATATAATTATCTATAATAATAAATATCTTTCTAAGTTTTATCAAAATCTAATAGAAGAAATAAAAAAAGAAACAAAAGCTAATATTTTAATGTATAGCAACGCCAAAGAAGAATACCACCATAATAAAATTTATAAACTAAACTCTCTAGAAGATGAAATTGTCTTTGTTGCAACATCTATTTGTAAATTAGTAATTGATGGTATAGATATAAATAACATAAAAATATGTGGCATAAATAGTGAATATAACATAGCAATATCTAGAATATTTAAAATGTTTAATATTCCTATTACCTTTAATACAAGTAAACTTTATGCAACAAAAATTGCTAAAGACTTCTTATCTCACTTAGATGATGATATAACTAGTACCTTATCATTTATAGAAGAAAATTATAATTTAGAAGATGAGCATATCCTAGACATATACAATAAAATTATTAATATCTTAAATAAATATACTTGGTGCAATAGTTACCTAGAAATAAAACCATTATTAATAAATGACTTCAAAAATCAAATAATTAATAAAGAAAACTTATCTTCTAAAGTAGAAATATTAGATAATTTAAGTGATGCATCTCAGAGCGATTATGTATTTCTTATGAATTTTAATCAAGGTCAAATTCCTCAAACAATAAAAGATGAAGATTATCTTAGTGATTCTTTAAAAAGCAAATTAAATTTAGATACCTCTAATGATATAAATAATCAAAATCAGGCTAAATGGCTTGATGATATAAAGCACACTAAAAATCTAATTATAACTTATAAAACCCATAGTTTAACAGGGGACTATTACTTATCTAGTCTAAACGATATCTTAAAACTAGAGCAAGAGATTCCTCAAAAAGAATACAACTATTCTAACATTTATAATAAAATAGAATTAACTGATAAAATTGATAATTTAATAAAATATAATACTTACTCTAAAGAATTAGAAGTTCTCTTTAATAATTATAATGATATAGAATATATGACTTATAATAATAAGTATACTAAAATAGATCCTAGAACTTTAAAACGATATTTAAAGAATAACCTTAACTTATCTTATAGTGCTATTAATAATTATTATCATTGTAGTTTTAAATACTATTTATCTAATATCTTAAATATAAATATTTATGAAGAAACATTTATGACTATATTAGGTAATCTTTTTCACTACATATTATCTATTTGTTTTGATAAAGATATAGATATTGATGCTACTTATCAAAGATATATCGATAAACAAGAATATAAATTTAATGCTAAAGAATTATTTTTCTTAAATAACTTAAAAGAAGAATTAAAATTCATTATAGAGACCATTAAAGAACAATATAGCTATTCTAGTCTAAATAAAAGTTTATATGAAAGTAGAGTAGAAATAGATAAAAGTATTAATGATATGAAAATTATATTTAAAGGATTTATTGATAAAATAATGCTAGATAACGATGAACAAATGGCTGCTATTATCGATTATAAAACAGGCAGTACACAGTTTAATTTAAATAATACTATTCATGGCCTAGATTTACAATTGCCAACATATATCTATCTTCTTAAAAATAAGTTTCCAAGTATTAGAATAGTAGGTTTCTATCTTCAAAAAATTATAAATCCTATTCCCTCCTCTAATCCTAAAGTTGATTATCTAAAACAAAAGCAAGATAATTTAAAACTTCAAGGCTATACTAATATAGATGAGAGCTTAATAGAAATGTTAGATTCTAACTATCAAAATAGTAAAGTAATACAAGGAATGAGTACAACCTCTAGTGGATTTAGAACAAAAAAGGTCTTAAGTGATGATGAAATAGATAAACTATATCAAATAACGGAATCTAAAATAGATAATGCTATCCACGAGATTACAAATGCTAATTTTACTATAAATCCTAAAAGAATAGGTATGAATAATATTGGGTGTCAATTTTGTACCTATAAAGATATTTGTTTTATGAGCGAGAAAGATATAATTAACTTAAAAGAATATAAAAAGATGGAATTTTTAAAGAAAGAATAATATTCATTTAATTTAAAATAATAGCTTCTCTTACCTTAATTTTATTAGTTTTAAAGTAGATGTAATTTATTTTTCTAAGAACTAACAATTTATCAGCTAGTTCTTTTTATTATCCCATATTTTATCCAAAAAATAGCTTCATTTAAATACTAATAAATTCTTAAAAAGTTCTTGACAGAGTTAACAAAGAGTGATAGAATATGGAGCTAATTTAAGGGAGGAATTGGGATGAAAAAGAATTTTAAATTATTAGTAAGTTTTATTCTTACTGTAATTGCAACAATTGTTTTCGGAACAACTATCGTTAATGCTGAAAACATTGCAAGCAGCGTTACAATAAAAAGTACAAGCTATCATAATCCACCTATGTCTTATCCACAAACATTTCATGTAAAAAAGACTACTGGTGGAAAATTTGCATATTGTATAACATATGCTAAAAAAACACCATCAACAGGTATTAAATATACGAAAGCAGATATTGTTGATGATGCTGGTAAGCACTACATCTTAAAACAAGCTTATAAAAACGTAAGAAATAATAATGATTTCTTTGTATATCAAACTGCTTTATGGATTTATATGTCAGATAAAGGAATAATGAACAAATCTTATTCTGTATCTAAATTCAGAAACAAAGTTTATAGCAGTAATTCTGCAACTGCTAAAAAAATTAGAACTTTAGTTGCTAATGCTAAGAAAGCTCCAAAGCCTAATTTTAGTGGACCAAGTATAAAATTAAGTCCAGATAAAAGTGAAATGAGCAAAAGTGGTAGCAATTATGTTTCTAAAAAAATAAAAGTAACAAGCTCAGAGAAAAAATTTAAAGTATCTCTAGTAGGAGCTCCAAAAGGTTCAACTTATAAAGTTAGTGGAAAATATATTTATGTATATGTTCCAGATTCTAAAATTAAACCTGGAAAGACAACTTTAAAAGTAAAAGTAAGTAACTCTAAAGAAATAATTAAATCACAAAATTATAATCCAAGTAATAGTAGATATCAAAAGATGGCTGTTACTTATAAGATCGTAAAAAATGCTGAAGATACTGCAAAATTAATAATAAATAAAAAAGTTAGTGTTAATGTACCAGTAAATAAGACTGATTTTAATACTAAATCTAGTTTAAAAGGTGCTGTAATAGAAGCTAAAAACTCTAGTGGTAAAGTAATAGATAGATGGACATCTAATGGTTCAACTCACGTTATTAAAAACCTTAATCCAGGTACTTATACTGTAGGAGAAGTATCAGCACCAAATGGCTATAATTTAAACAAAAATAAAATAACTTTTGTAATAGATAACGATGGCAACATAAAAGTATCTGGCCAAAAAGTAAGCTCTATTACCATAACTAACGTAAAATCACCAAAAGTAGTAAAAATTGATGCCGACACTAAGACTGCTGTTAAAGGTGCTGTCTTAAAAATTACAAATTCAAACAATAAAGAAGTAGATAGATGGACTACAGATGGAAGTGAACACACTGTAAAAAGTTTAGCACAAGGTACTTATACTTTAAGTGAAGTATCAGCACCAGATGGCTACATCTTATCTAAAGAAACTATTAAATTTACAGTAGATGCTAGTGGTAATACAAAAAATACTAGTGGTACTAATGTAACAAAATTAGAATTAAAAAACACTAAAAATAGTGTTAAAATTAGTAAACAAGATATAACAACAAATAAAGAATTACCAGGAGCAAGTCTAGAACTTAAAGATAAAAATGGTAAAGTTATAGATAAATGGACATCTACAGATAAAGAACATTTAATAAGAGGATTAGCTGCAGGAACTTATACTTTAAGTGAAACAATCTCACCAAAAGGATATGTATTATCTAAAGAAACTATAAGTTTCACAATAGATAAAAACGGCAAACTAACCGATAAAAATGGTAAAACTATTGACAAAGTAGTTATGTATAACACTCCAGAAAAAGAAAGAAATATTGAAATTAGCAAGCAAGATATAACCACAAAGAAAGAATTACCAGGTGCAACATTACAAGTAAAAGATAAGAATAATAAAGTTATAGATACATGGGTATCTACAAACGAGTCTCATATTATAAAATATATTGAAGCTGGAACTTACACACTAACTGAAACAGTAGCTCCAAATGGTTATATATTATCCAAAGAAACTATTAAATTTACTGTAGATAAAGATGGTAAATTAACAGATGGATCTGGAAAATCTATTGATAAAGTAATTATGTATAATAAACCTAATGAAGAAAAAAATATTACAATTAGTAAAAAAGATATAACTACTAATAAAGAATTACCAGGTGCAAAACTAAAATTAGCAAATGAAAAAGGCATAGTTATAGATGAATGGACATCAACTACAGAAGAACATATAATTAAAAATATAGAAGCTGGAAATTATATTTTAAGCGAAGTATCAGCTCCAAATGGCTATGTTCTAAATACTGATTCAATTAAATTTACTGTAGATAAAACAGGTAAAATTACTGATAGTAATGGTAATACTCTAAAAGAAGTAATAATGTTTAATAAACCAATACCAAAAACTAATGTAACTATCAGTAAGCAAGATATTACAACTAGTAAAGAATTACCAGGAGCAACATTGCAAGTAAAAGACAATACAGGTAAAATTATAGATACATGGGTATCTACAAATGAAGCTCATGTTATTAAAGACCTACCAGAAGGAACTTACACTCTAACTGAAACAATAGCTCCAGATGGTTATGTATTATCCAAAGAAACTATAACATTCAAAATAGATTCTAAAGGAACTCTATTAAATAAAGATGATAAAGCTATTGATAAAGTTGTTATGTATAACGAAAAGAAACCAACTCCAGAGCAAAAGAAATATCCAATTGTTAAAATAGATGCTAAAACTAATGAAAATTTAGCTGGAGCTAGTTTAGAAATTAAAGATAAAGATGGTAAAGTAGTAGATAGCTGGGTTACTGATAAAAATGCTCACTATGTAGAACTAGTAGAAGGAAGTTATACTTTATCTGAAACAAAAGCTCCAAATGGCTATATTCTAAGTAATGAAACAATAAAATTCACTGTATCAAGTGATGGAAAATTATTAGATGAAGCTGGAAAAGAATTAAATACAGTTATTATGAAAAACACTCCAAATACAACAACAAAAGTATCTATTAGTAAACAAGATGTTACAACTAGTAAAGAATTACCAGGAGCTAAATTAGTAGTAAAAGATAAAAATGGTAATGTCATAGACGAGTGGACATCAGGAGATACTCCTCATATAATAACAAACTTAACTCCTGGAACTTATACTTTAAATGAAGTAGTAGCTCCAAATGGTTATGTATTAAGTAACGAAACAATAACTTTCACTGTAAAAGATGATGGAACTACAATCAAAGTAGTAATGTATAATAAACCTGAGACTCCAAACACTCCAGAACAACCTGATACCCCAGATACACCAAGTACTCCAGGTAAAGAAATAACCGTAGAAAATACTGGCTCATGGGCAAGTACTATTCCAAGTGTAATCGGTAGCTTATCCCTAGGAGCAGGAGCATTTACAATAATTAGAAAGAAAAAATCAATAATTTAAAATAAGTTAAAGGAGAATAAAAATGGAAAAGAATAAAAAATATAAATTAGAAAAAGATAAAAAAACTAAAAAAAGAACTAAAGGTTTATCTATAAAGAACCTAAAGACAAGAATGCTAATTATAGCCTTAGCAGGTCTTGGTGCTATTGGTATCGTTGGTGGAGCTAGAAAAGTAAAAAAACAAATATCAGAAAATAAAACAGTCAGTCAAATTGATAATGATAGTTTTAAAAAGATAATAAATAATGTTAGTAATAGCACTTGCTTAGATGAAATCTTAACTGAAGAAGAAATCAGATACTTAGATATTATAAAGAATTATATTGAAATATCTGAACGTATTAATTCCCTAGAATTAGAACGCTATGCATCTAATAATCAAAGCGATACAAATGAAGATAATATTTCACTAGAAGAAATCAAAAATGATATAAAACAATTTGAAATTTATCTAAATGATATAGAACATGGTAAATTAGATACTAATATCCCAACAGAAGAGACAACTAAATTTCTATCTTTAGCAAACAAACTAAAAAATACAGACGCTAAAATATGTAATGAAAATATTTATAATAGCACTCAAAAAATAAAAAGTATATATGAAGATACAATAGCTGCTTTATTCTTAGACTATTGTAAATTAGATGGAGAAAAAGAAAAGAATTTAGTAGTTGATTCAGATACTAAGAAAGATGATAATATATATCTAGAATATGTTGATAGATTAAATAATAAAACTTATAATTATGTTATAGAAAGCAAAAAAAATAATATTTTAGACGAAAATTATAATGATTTTGAAAAATTAAATCAAAAATATACCTCTAGCGATGAGTCTACTAGTAAAACTCAAAAGTATAATAAAAAACAAAATGAAACAATCTTAAGTGTTATAAATACCATAAAGAAATTATGCTATTACAAAATTACTATTAAAGATAATTGTATGTCTGGAGAGCTTGATCAAAATAAATATAAGGCTAAAACAAGAAAGAACTAGTTAAATGCTAGTTTCTTTTCTTTTTAACTAAAGGTTAAATTACATTAACTTTCTAAAAAAACATTGTCAAAATTTATAAAAATATGTTACAATTAACAAGTAATAGAGAGGAGTCTTATGAGAATAGGTGTAGATATAGATGGCGTTTTAAACGACATAGGAAGTTGGCATTATTCATGTGGCTTCAAATTTTGTATAGATAATAAAATAGATAGAGGATTTAATCCTAATAAATATATGATAGAAGAACAGTTCTTTTTAACTGATGAAGAAAATAATAAATTTTGGAAGGAATATATTTTTGACTTGATGGTTTCAATTCCGACTAGACCATATGCTGCTAAAGTTATAAGTACTCTAAAAGATATGGGACATGAAATTGTAATATTATCAGCCCGTGATAATAGATATTTAACCAATCAGTATGCTAATACAATGAATTTTTATGTAGAAGAGTGGCTAAAGAAAAATAATATAGAATATGATGAAATATTAGCAGGACCAGGTAATAAAAAAGATAAATGTATCAAAAATAATATAGACATAATGATTGAAGATAAAGAAAATAATGTTGAAGAAATAAGTGACTATATTCCTGTTTTATGTTTTGATGCTCCTTATAATATGAATGTCGATAAAAAAAATGTTCATAGAGTATATAGTTGGTATCAAATTTATAAATATTTTCTAGATAATACTAGTTCTAAGTAGGTGATAATATGAGATATATGGGCCTTGATTTAGGTTCTAAAACATTAGGAGTAGCAATATCAGATCCCACCAAGACAATCGCTAATGTTTTAACAACAATAAGATTTAAAGATGAGAACTATGATTTATTAATCTCACCATTAGCTGATATTATAAAAGAGTATCAAATATCTAAAATAATTTTAGGCTATCCTAAAAATATGAATAATACAGTAGGAGAAAGGGCTATGATAACTTTAGCTTTTAAAGAAAAACTAGAAAATAACTTTAATATAGAAGTTATCATGGAAGATGAGAGATTAACATCCGTAATATCAAATAATGTTTTAATAGAAGCAGATTTATCAAGAAAAAAAAGAAAACAAAAAGTTGATGGAATAGCCGCTGAAATAATATTACAAGGCTATTTAGATAGGAAAGGTGAATAAAATGAAAGAAAAAACTAATTTTACAGTATTAGATGATGAAGGAAATGAAGTAGTATGTGAAGTGTTATTTACATTTGATTCAGAAGAAACTAAAAAAAGCTATATAGTATACACTGACAATACAACAGATGATGAAGGAAATACTAAAGTATATGCCTCTATTTTTAATCCAAATGATGAAAAAACAGAACTAACTCCTATAGAAACAGACAGAGAATGGAAAATAATTGAAACAATTCTTGAGACAATTCAAGAAGAAAATAACAAAGAGTCAAAATAAAACAAAAAAATTCTAAAGTTGGTGTTCATGATGAAAATTTATCGAAATATATATTTAGCAATAATTGCGCTAACCCTCAGCACAGCAATTTTTATATATTCCCTTTATAATTTAGGACTGTCAAAAGTAAGTGATGACAGTATACCTAGACAAGTAACAATTAAAAGAGGTAATATTAACTCAATAGCAGAAACTTTATATAACAATAATATGATAAGAAGTAAACTTGCTTTTAATATATACGTCAGATTAAATAATAAAAAAAAGTTATTAGCCTCTACTTATAATCTAAGTGAAGATATGGGAACTAAAAAAATAGTAGAAATCCTAAATGAGGGAAAAAATAGCAAAAGAGAAGTAAATTTAACTTTTAAAGAAGGAATTAATATTAGAAAAGTGGCAGCAGTAATATCTCAAAATACAAATCATTCAGAAGAAGAATTTTATACTCTATTAAAAGATGAAAATTATTTAAATACACTAATTAATAAATATTGGTTTTTAGGTGATGAGATAAAAAATCCTAATATTTATTACTCATTAGAAGGTTACTTATATCCTAATACTTATGAAATCGCTAATAGAGATGCTAGTATAGAGAGTATTATTGAAAAAATGCTAGACGAGACAAATAGAAAATTATCTAAATATAAACTTGCTCTTGAAAAAAATAATTTATCAATTCATCAAATAATGACTTTAGCATCAATAGTAGAATTAGAAGGAACAAATTCTGAAAATAGAAAAACAATAGCAGGTGTATTCTTTAATCGCTTAAATAATGATATGAATTTAGGAAGTGACGTAACAACTTATTATGGAGTCAAAGTAGATATGGGAGAGAGAGATTTGTATTCAAATGAAGTTAATGCTTGCAATGACTATAACACTAGATGTGCTAAATTTAAAGTATTACCAATCTCTCCAATATGTAACCCATCAATTGATTCTGTAGAAGCAGCATTATATCCTAAAGAAAGTGAATACTACTATTTTGTAGCTGATAAAAATAAAAAAATATATTTCAGTAAAGATCAAAAAGAACATGCTGATATAATAAAAGAATTAAAAAAAGAAGGACTATGGTATGAATACTAAGTTCTTCTTTTATATAATAATTTTGGCTCTTTGTCAAATAGTGGGTGTGTCCCAAATCTTGATAAGAAAATTTGAATAAGTCAATGCTAATATGTGTTGGCTTTTTTCATATGTAATAAATTTTTACATATCATGATTCTTGCCTTAAATCTTCTAAACGATTTAAAGCCAAAGGCAATTCTTTTTAATACTTTTATAAAATTGTTATTTCCTTCTACAAAACCATTGCTATATGGGTTGGATAATGTATTTTTAATGTGAGGTAAATATTTCTTTAAAGTTTGAACAGCAGTTTTCATATAACTTGATAATTTGTTGCTTTTGTAATTTAAAGTTATTTCTAATCGTTTATAATCTTTATTTTTTAATGAATATCCTAAATTACAAGTAGAAACTGGAATTTTTACTAAAAAAGTGTAAAGTAATGTT
>ERZ827512.2827-NODE-2827-length-13124-cov-26.243094_pt1 | contig 13124 bp, 8 predicted proteins | sample MGYA00519916_ERZ827512 | MGnify/ENA primary metagenome ERZ827512 (study PRJEB31778, sample SAMEA3449335) | human gut metagenome | biome: human gut; feature: human-associated habitat; material: faeces | place: United Kingdom | collected 2010/2012 ... | reverse complement strand
TGCAAAACGAGGTGGAGCGCCTGCAAGCACAGGTGCGGGACTACGAGAAGCTATTTGAGAGATAACGCCCCATCGTGGGCGGCGAGAAATGAGAGAAAGCGAGGTTTTTCTGATGCGCAACACCAAACGGGAGCTGAATCCCTATTCTTTTTACGACACCGAGGGCCTTGCGCGCCACTTTGAGCGCATGGCGGCGGAGGGCTGGGCGCCCGACCGCGTGGGCCTGTTCATCCGCTACCGCCGCATTAAGCCGCAGAAGCTGCGCTTCGCCGTGGCGTTCTACCCCGACAGCGATGACACGCCCGAGGGGGAGGATGTGTTCATCGACTACTGTGAACAAGCGGGCTGGCAGCACGCTGTGGGCGCGGGAGCGCTGACATTCTGGGGGGGCAATGTGGATGGCGAGGGCGGCAGCCACTCCGGACGCTCGCGCCACGTGTTCTGCACGGCAGATGAAAACGCCGTCGAGATCGACACCGACCCTGTTTTACAGGTGGACGCGACGCACCGCGGGCTCAAGCCCTACTGCCACTGGCTGGTGGCATTTTCGATTCTGCTGATCACGCAGCTGGATACCATTGCCGATGGACTGCGGCGGGATCCGTTCTCGGGAATTGCTTCCGGCGCGAGGCTCGTAATGCTCGGGCTTTGGATGATCCTCATTGTGATCTGCCTGTCGCAGTGCATCGGCTACTACCGCTGGTATGGCAAGGCAAAGCAGATTGCGGCGAAAGAGGGGCGATTCCTCAGGCCGAAGTCGCGTCCCTGGCTTCAGACACTATGGAGATTGATCCTGCTTCTGACGATTTTCAGTGCGGTTGTTGTCATCTTGATGGGGAATGACACCAGCGGACAGGCGAGGCTCTACTATGTCACGCTGCTGATCGTTTGCGGCCCGATCGCCGCGGCGTTTTTTGCGTATTCCTCCATGGAGCGCGCGGGTGCAAAACGCGGCGAACGCTGCGTGATCACGGCCCTCGTGATGGTGCTAACTGTGGCGGCTGTGGCAGGATTGAGCTACACGATGAAGCAAAACGGCCTATTTGAAGACGGAAACGCCAACGCGGAGTGGTACAGCGAAAACGGCGATCATTTTACGATCTATCACGATCCGCTGCTGCTTTATCTCTCTGACCTTGGCGTGGAGGACGGGGGAGCGCGCTGGTCTTGCCGGAGCTGGGAGGTCTCCTCACCCCTTGGCGCGCAGCGCAGCGGCAGGCAGGAGGACGCCCTTTGCTATCCAGACCCGAATGAACCGAGACAGTACCACGGGGTCACAACGAACATGTGCTATGTGGTCAGTGATGTGTATGCCGAATCGCTGTTTGCCCTCTGTCTTGCCGCGCAGCTTGACTATCAGAAAAGATACTCATGGTCGGACGCTGTCTATCGCGAGGTCGACGCTAAGCCGTGGGGCGCGGAACGAGCATGGCGGCTCTGCGATGAAAAAGACGGGCAGTACAGGGACTACTGGCTCATTACGCGCGGGACGCGCATAGTGGAGTTTGTCTCAAATGATCTGGAAATGACCGACGCGCGCATGGCCATCGTCGGCGAAAAGCTGCTGAATGCAGACGCAAAGTAACGCAAAAAAGGAGCACCCGAAAGGGTGCTCCTTTTTCATACCGTAGGAACAGCAATTACTGCTTGTCGTACAGGTCGATGAGCTTGGTGAGGTGCTCGTAACGCTCCTTGGCCGCGTCCTCGTTGCGGGTGAAGAGACCCTCCGCACGCTCGGGGAACTCGCGGGTCAGGCGGCTGTAGCGCGCCTCGTTCATCAGGAATTCACGGTAACCGCCGGCAGGAGCCTTGGAGTCGAGCGTGAACTTCTTGTCAGCCGCGGGATTGAAGCGGAACAGGTTCCAGTAGCCGCACTCGACAGCCTTCTTCATTTCCTTCTGGCAGTTGATCATGCCGCCCTTGATGGAGTGCATCTCGCAGGGGCTATAGCCGATGATCAGGGACGGGCCGTTGTAAGCCTCAGCCTCGGTGATGGCCTTGATGGTCTGGGCCGGGTTGGCGCCCATGGCGATCTGAGCGACGTAGATGTAGCCGTAGCTCATCGCGATCTCGGAGAGGCTCTTCTTCTTGGTCTCCTTACCGGCAGCCGCGAACTGAGCGACCTGACCGATGTTGGAAGCCTTGGAGGCCTGACCGCCGGTGTTGGAGTAGACCTCGGTATCGAAGACGAAGACGTTGACGTTCTTGTTCTGAGCAAGCACGTGGTCCACGCCGCCGAAGCCGATATCGTAAGCCCAACCGTCGCCGCCGAAGATCCACACGGACTTCTTGGAGAGGTAATCCTTCTTGTCGAGGATGTCGCAGGCCAGCTTGCAGGCGTCGCAGTCGCAGAACTTCTCGCCCTTGGCCTTGAGCTCGGCGGCGTGCTCAGCGAACTTGGGCACAGCGGCCAGCTCGTCGACGGTGGCGATGTTCGCCTGCAGAGCCGCGACGTATTCCTTCGTGGCCTCGGCGTTGGCGTTGCCGTCGTCCTTGGTGTCGAGCCACTTCTGAGCGGCTTCCTTCAGCGCGGGCTGTGCCCACTCGATGGCAAGGAGCTGCTCGGTCTTGGCCATCAGATCCTCGCGGATCTTCTCCTGGCCGACATACATACCGAAGCCGTGCTCGGCGTTGTCCTCGAAGAGGGAGTTGCACCATGCCGGGCCGTGGCCGTTCTTATCCGTGCAGTACGGAGAGGTAGCGCCGGGGCCGCCCCAAATGGACGAGCAGCCGGTGGCGTTGGAGATGTACATACGGTCGCCGAAGAGCTGAGTGACGAGACGGGCATAGCTGGTCTCGGCGCAGCCTGCGCAGGAGCCGGAGAACTCGAGCATGGGCTGCTTGAACTGGCTGCCCTTGACGGTGAGATCCTGCATATCCTTCTTGTCGGAGACCTTGGAAACGCAGTAGTTGAACACATCCTGCTCAGGCAGCTCGGACTCCTGGCCAACCATCGTCAGAGCGCCGACCGGGCACTGGCCGACGCAGACGCCGCAGCCCATACAGTCGAGCGGGGAGATGGCCATCGTGTACTTGTAAACACCCTTGCCCTTGCCGGCCTTGATGTCGACGATCTTGGCATTGGCAGGAGCATTCTTGGCCTCTTCCTCGGTGAGAGCGAAGGGACGGATGGTGGCGTGCGGGCAGACGTAAGCGCAGTTGTTGCACTGAATGCACTTCGTCTCGTCCCACGTGGGAACGGAAACGGCAACGCCGCGCTTTTCGTAAGCGGCAGCGCCGAGCTCCCACTGGCCGTCCACGTGAGGCATAAAGGCGGAAACGGGCAGGCTGTCGCCGTCCATCTTGTCCACGGGATCGAGGATGTTCTTGACCTGCTCGACGAGCTCGGGCTTGCCCTCGTAGGAGATGGCCTCGTCAGCGTCGACAGCGTTCGCCCAATCGGCGGGAACGTCGATCTTGGTGTAGGCGGTGGCGCCGAGGTCGATGGCCTTGTGGTTCATATCGACGACGTCCTGGCCCTTCTTCAGGTAGGAGTGCGTCGCGGCGTCCTTCATGTACTGGATGGCCTGCTCTTCGGGCATGACCTTCGCCAGGGAGAAGAACGCGGACTGGAGGATGGTGTTGTTGCGCTTGCCCATGCCGATCTTGATGGCAAGGTCGATGGCGTTGATGGTGTAGAGCTGGATGTTGTTCTTGGCGATGTAGCGCTTGGCATCCGCCTTGAGGTGGTGGTTCAGCTCATCAAAGTCCCACTGGCAGTTGATCATGAACACGCCGCCGGGCTTGACGTCGTTGACCATCTTGAAGCCCTTGATGATGTAGCTGGGGTTGTGGCAGGCGACGAAGTCGGCCTTGTTGATGTAGTAGGGGCTGCGGATGGGCTTGTCGCCGAAGCGCAGGTGGGAGATCGTCACGCCGCCGGTCTTCTTGGAGTCATACTGGAAGTAGGCCTGGACGTACTTGTCGGTGTGGTCGCCGATGATCTTGATGGAGTTCTTGTTCGCGCCGACGGTACCGTCGCCGCCGAGACCCCAGAACTTGCACTCGATGGTGCCCTCGGCTGCGGTGTTCGGGCAGTTCTTGTCTTCGGGCAGGGAGAGGTTCGTCACGTCATCGACGATGCCGATGGTGAACTGACGCTTGGGCTCCGCCTTGGCAAGCTCGGTGTAAACAGCGAACACGGAAGCGGGCGGGGTGTCCTTGGAGCCGAGACCGTAACGGCCGCCGATGATGGTCTTGTCGGTGATGCCGGCGTTGGCCAGCGCGGTGACGACGTCGAGATAGAGGGGCTCGCCCTGTGCGCCGGGCTCCTTGGTGCGGTCGAGGACCGCGATCTTCTTGGCGGTGGCGGGGATGGCCTCGATCAGGCGCTCAGCCTTGAACGGGCGGTACAGACGGACCTTGATGAGACCGACCTTCTCGCCGTGGGCGTTGAGGTAGTCGATGACTTCCTCGGCCACGTCGCAGATGGAGCCCATCGCGATGATGACGCGGTCAGCGTCGGGCGCGCCGTAGTAGTTGAAGAGCTTGTAGTCGGTGCCGAGCTTCTCGTTGATCTTGCCCATGTACTTTTCCACGACTTCGGGGAGAGCGTCGTAGTACTGGTTGCAGGCCTCGCGGTGCTGGAAGAACGTATCACCGTTCTCATGGGAGCCGCGCATGGCGGGATGCTCGGGGTTGAGGGCGTGCTCGCGGAACGCTTTGACAGCGTCCATGTCGCACATGTCGGCGAGATCCTTGTAATCCCACACGGCGATCTTCTGGATCTCGTGGGAGGTGCGGAAACCGTCGAAGAAGTTGATGAACGGGACCTTGCCGGAAAGCGCGGCCAGGTGTGCCACGGGGGAGAGATCCATCACTTCCTGCACGTTGCCCTCGCACAGCATGGCGAAACCGGTCTGGCGGCAGGCCATGACGTCGGAGTGATCGCCGAAGATGTTCAGCGCGTGGGTCGAAACAGTACGGGCGGAGACGTGGAACACGCAGGGGAGCTGCTCAGCTGCGATTTTGTACATGTTCGGGATCATCAGCAGCAGACCCTGAGAGGCCGTGTAGGTGGTGGTCAGAGCACCGGCACCGAGGGAGCCGTGCACTGCGCCGGCAGCACCGGCTTCGGACTGCATCTCGACGACCTTGACCTGGCTGCCGAAGATGTTTTTCAGGCCATTTGCAGACCACTGGTCGACCAGGTCGGCCATCGGGGAGGACGGCGTAATGGGATAAATTGCCGCAACTTCACTGAAAGCATAGCTTACGTGAGCCGCAGCATTATTGCCGTCCATGGATTTCATTTTTCTTGCCATAAATGAACCTCCTATTTATTTCACCGTCAAAAAACGGTTCTTCTGCGTGTGAACGCAAAATTCAACGATGACACTATAGCACACTTTTTTCGCTATGTAAACGCCTTGTTCCCGCAAAAACATTCACTATTTTGCAACAATAGGTTCAATTCCTTTTATTTTTCGAGAGCTTTTGCGAGGATTTATTGATTTTGTGCAAAATGTGCAAAAATGCGCGGAGGGGGATTTGCCTGATGCAAAAAATGTGCTATACTAATTGCAAACTGTACGATTCGATGCGAAAGAGGGAGGAAAACAGTATGGTCACAGCGGTGCGCTCGCTCGGCCTTCAGGGCATCTCGGGCTACGAGGTCACGGTGGAATGCTTTTTATCCGGGGGTCTGCCTGCGTTTGACATCGTCGGCCTTGGCGATACGGCCGTCAAGGAATCGCGCGAGCGCGTGCGCGCGGCAGTGAAAAACTGCGGTGTGAAGTTCCCTGTCTCGCGCATCACGGTGAACCTCGCCCCCGCGGGTCGGAAAAAGGAGGGCACGCTCTATGACCTGCCCATCCTGCTCGGCATCCTTGCCAGTGCAGAGGAGATCAAGCCCCCCGCGAAGGACGCGGCCTTTGTCGGCGAGCTCTCGCTGACCGGCACGCTTCGCGCGGTGAACGGCGTTTTGCCGATGGCGATGGCCGCGGTGCGCGCGGGCATCAGGACGCTCTACGTCCCCGCGGCGAACGCAGCGGAGGCGACGCTTGCCGACGGCGTGACCGTTTACGGCGTGCCGGACGTCGTGTCGCTCGTGCAGCATTTGAAGGGTGAAAAGAAGCTCTCGCCCCAGCCGAAGTGGCAGGCGGAGCAGACGAGCGAGACCGGCCCCGACTTTTCCGACGTCATGGGACAGGAAAATGTCAAGCGCGCGCTGGAGATCGCCGCTGCGGGCGGACACAATATCCTGCTCATCGGCTCGCCCGGCGCGGGCAAATCCATGCTGGCGCGGCGGCTTCCGTCGATCCTGCCCGACATGACGCGAAAGGAAGCACTTGAAGCGACCGAGATCTGGTCAGTCGCGGGATTGACCGACAGCTCGCACCCGATGCTGCTGCACCGCCCGTTCCGCGCGCCGCACCACACGCTTTCCGCCTCCGCGATGACCGGTGGCGGGCAGACGCCCAAGCCCGGTGAAATTTCGCTCGCGCACCACGGCGTGCTTTTTTTAGATGAGCTCCCCGAATTCCACCGCGACGTGCTCGAGGTGCTGCGCGCGCCCATCGAGGACGGCGAGGTCACCATCACCCGCGCCGCGGGCAGTATCACGCTGCCGAGCCGCTTCATGCTCGTCGGCGCGATGAACCCCTGCCGCTGCGGCTGGTACGGCCACCCCTCGGGGCGCTGCCACTGCACCAAGCAGCAGGTGGAAAAATACGTCGAAAAGATCTCCGGCCCGATGCTCGACCGTATGGACTTACACGTCAACGTGCCGAGTGTCGAGTTCGAAGCCATGCGCCGGCGCGAAAAGGCGGAGTCCTCCGCCGACGTCAAAGCGCGCGTGAACGCCGCGCGCGACATCCAGAAGCAGCGCTTTTCCGGCACGAATATCACCTGCAACGCGCAAATGACACCCGCGATGGTGGGCGAGTTCTGCACGCTGGACGCCGCAGGCGAAAAGCTGCTCAAAGGCGCGTTCGAGCGCCTCGGCCTCACGGCGCGAAGCCACGATAGATTACTGCGCGTTGCGCGCACGATCGCCGACCTCGACGGCAGCGAGAAGATCGAGGCGCATCATCTGGCCGAGGCCATCCAGTACCGCAACACGGATATTTTACAGGGGTGAATGAGATGAAAAGGTATGACTACATCCAGTTTGGCGCGCTTTCCATTTTGAGCCATATCGCCCAAGGGGCGGCTTTTATCCTGTTGTTCGCGGCGTTTGGAGGCACGGGGACGACCTCGTCCTTTACGTTTGCCACGCCCGTCGGGCTCGCGCTCGGCGTCGTCTATGTGTCGGCGCTTTCGTTCCTGTTCGGCTGGGGCCTGCGGCCGGAGCGGGGCATCGACAAAAATTGCTGCTGGAACGCGGCGATCGTGCTCTATGTGCTGAATCTTGCCTCGCTTCTTGTGATGCCTGTCCCGTTCGGCTCGGGGAGCATCCTTGCGATGATCTGGGAGCTGCCGATGGCGCCCGCCATGGTCGGGATCAACGGGGTGAGCGGAGAGGGCACGATGTTCAGCTATGCGCTCTTTGCCCTGCTGGCCGCCGTTGAGCCGCTGTGCTTTACACTGGGGCTCACCCGCAAAGGGAAAAAGCCTGCCAAATCCGAAGACAACGAAAATTCAGCCGCATTTTCCACCGATGCGGAAGCGGCCATAACAAATGAGGAGAACAATACCAATGCATGAAATGATCCTGTGCAAGCTCGGCGAGGTCGTGCTCAAGGGCCTGAACCGCCGCAGCTTCGAAGATAAGCTGATGTCGAACGTCAACCGCCGCGTGTCGAAATGCGGCAATTTCCGCGTCTACTCCAAGCAGAGCACCATCTACGTCGAGCCGAAGGACGACGAGTGCGACATCGAGGCCGCGTTTGAGAGCTGCAAGAAGATTTTCGGCATCATCGCCGTTTCAAAGGCGCTGCCGTGCGAAAAGGACATCCAGAAGATCATCTCCGCGGCGAAGGAGTACCTTGCGTGCGAGATGCGCACGGCCAGGAGCTTCAAGGTCGAGAGCAAGCGCGCCGACAAGACCTTCCCCTTGACGTCGATCCAGATCTCCCAGCAGGTCGGCGGCGCGCTGCATCAGGCGTTCCCGACGTGCGAGGTCAACGTCCACGACCCCGAGCTCGTCGTGCATATCGAAATTCGCGACGATGCGGCCTATGTCCACGGCCCCGCTGAAGAGGGCGCGGGCGGCCTGCCCATCGGCATGGGCGGCGTGGCGGTCAGCCTGCTCTCCGGCGGCATCGACTCGCCCGTCTCGTCCTACATGATCGCCAAGCGCGGCGTCAAGCTCGAAATGGTGCACTTCTTCTCCCCACCGTACACGTCCGATGAGGCGAAGGAGAAGGTGCTTTCCCTTGCCAAGCTCTTAGTCCCCTGGTGCGGGCGGCTGACGGTGCAGATCGTGCCGTTTACCGAGATCCAGGAGGAGATCAGAAGAAATTGCCCCGAGGAATTCTTCACGCTCATCATGCGCCGCTTTATGATGCGCATCTCCCAGCGCGTGGCCGATCAGGTCAAGGCCAAGGCGCTCGTCACGGGCGAGAACCTCGGTCAGGTCGCGTCTCAGACGATGGAGGCCCTGCGCGTGACCGAGGATGTCGTCGACCTGCCCGTCCTGCGCCCGCTCATCGGCATGGATAAGGAAGAGATCGTGCGTTTGTCCCGTAAGATCGGCACGTTCGATACGTCGATCTTACCCTATGAGGATTGCTGTACGGTCTTCACCCCGCGTCATCCGCGCACGAAGCCGAACCTCGACGAGGTCCGTGAGGCCGAGGCTGTCCTTGATATCGAGGGCCTTATCGACCGCGCGATGACGAATCGCGAGTTCGTGCGCATCAAGTTCTGAAAGGAAGTCTTATTATGGCGGAAAAAACTGTCGAACAGCGCTGCTATGAAGCGCTCAAGGCGCGCGGCGTGACCTTCGCCGCGGCGGAGAGCTGCACCGGCGGCCTCATTGCCAAGCGCATCACGGATGTGCCGGGCGCGTCGGGCGTCTTCATGGGCGGCATCGTGAGCTATACGAATATCGTTAAGCACCGCGTGCTCGGCGTTCCGGCGGACATGCTGGAAGAGTACGGCGCGGTGTCCGCGCCCGTCGCCCGCGCAATGGCCGAGGGTGCGCGCAAGGCGACGACGGCGGACTGCGCCGTCAGCGTCACGGGCGTCGCTGGACCCGACCGCGACGAGCGGGGAAATCCCGTCGGCACGGTATTCATCGGATTTTCGTCGCCCAAGGAGACGATCGCCGAGCGCTTTGACTTCGGCGCGGCTTCCCGCGAGGAAATTCGCGGGGAAGCGGCGGATGAAGCCTTCAAGCTGCTCGAGGAAAAGTTGAAGGAAGCGTAAAAAAACAAAATCAAGGAGGAGACCGATATGAGACGGAAAAATACAGCGCAGCTGCTTGCGGCGCTCTTGGCGGCGCTGACGCTTTTGGTGTCAGGCTGCGGAGAAAAGCAGGAAGCGTCGGACGGCGCACCGGACGAGCCCCTGATGCGGGAGGAAGATCTGACGGTCGAGCCGCAGCCGGACGCGAACTTTACGCTGGAGCTGCCGGGCGGATTTTTGAGCCTTGGAGCGGACTACGAGCCGAACGGGAAAACGGAGAATACGACCTACGACAGCGACGGGATGCTGCCCTACGACTTTGCGCGCCATTACGACGCGGACGCGCAGCTCGTCGTCGGGACGGACTACTACCCTGAAACGGGGCGCGAGGTCATCAGCTATCTGCGCACCAGTGCTGTGGGCGTGGGAACGCCGCGCGGCGTCAAGGTCGGCGACAGCGAGAAAGCGCTGCTGACGGAATACCCGGAGGCGCTTTACTGCATCGCGGCAGACGAGTCCGAGCTTTATGACGGCTACAGCGACGAAGGCGGCTACAGCGAGCCCGCCTATGACTTCGACCGCGCCTACGTCTGGCAGCCGCAGACGCCGCAGGACGACGGGAACTACGACGTCCGCGACATTGCGTTTTACCTGAAGGACGGCACGGTGAGCGCGATCACGATGACAAAGCCGTATGCGTTCCGTTTTGCCTACGGTGTGGACCGAGACGCGGCGCTGCGCCTTGCGGAAGAAAACCGCAGCGCGCTGTGCGGGCAGTAAAAAAGCAAAACAAAAAGCGAGGGATGCCTACGCGTCCCTCGCTTTTTACTGTGTTTAATAGTTGCCGGGATCAAAGCTCGAGCGCGAGCTGCGCGTCGTCCGGCGCGGAAACATCCAGCCCGAATTCGCTCGGCAGGTAGCGCGGGCAGACGTTTTCGCCCGTCGTGATGACGGACGCAGCAAGGCGCGTGCCGATCTCGCAGGATTCCATCATCGTTTTGCCGTAGGTCTGGCCGATGACAGCGCCGGCGATGCGCAGCGTGCCGCTGCCACAGATGACGACCGTGCCGAAGCCTGTGAAGCAGGCGACGTCGGCTGTGCCGCCGTCGGCCCAGCAGTCGCCGCTCACTTCAAGCAGCAGGATACCGCCGGGGATGTTGGGGGAGATGTTGGGAATGCAGCTGTCCTGCGCGGTCAGGTGCGCGCAGTGGTAGCGCTCGCCGTTCCAGACGACGAGCCCCGCGCCGTAGTCGAAGACTGCGCTGCCGCCGGTCATGTCGGCGACGGAAATGCCGCTGTCGCCGTCCTGTAAGGCAAGGTCTTGATACTCCCCGTCGTACCACACGCTGTAAGAGGTCTGATACCCGTCGCCCGCGTTCTGCGCGAGCGGGAGGGATTTGTCCTCCGCGAGAATGCTTACATTGCCGAGGTCGTAGTAGAGCAGGCAGCTCTCGGGCAGCGACGTTTCCTGCGTGTTGTCGACAGGGTTTGGCTCAGACGTGTCCGGCGGCGTCGTTTCGCCGCAGGCGGTCAGGAGAAACGCGAGGGAAAGGGCGAGAAAAAGCGCTTTTTTCATGGCGGGCCCTCCTATTAAAATATGGCGGTCAGAATTCGAGCGCGATCTGCGCATCGTCGACGGTGGAGACGTCCAGCCCGAATTCGCTCGGCAGGTAGCGCGGGCAGACGTTTTCGCCCGTCGTGATGACGGACGCAGCAAGGCGCGTGCCGATCTCGCAGGATTCCATCATCGTTTTGCCGTAGGTCTGGCCGATGACCGCGCCGGCGAAAAATGCGTCGCCCGCGCCGGTCGTGTCCTTGACATCGACCTTCTTCGCGGGGCAGTAGCCGTCCTCGCCGTCGAGCGTGGCGAACACCGCACCCTGAGCGCCCATCGTGACGACCATGCGGCGGATCTGCGCGCCGCGAATTTTGTCGCGCAGGATGGGGAGCATTTCGTCGGGCGAGAGGCCGTCGTAATTTTCCGAAAACAGGATGCCCGCCTCCTGCTGGTTGCAGATGAAGCAGTGCACCGAGCGCAGAAAGTCGCGCCGCTCGATGGCGATGCTCATGTTGGACACGACCGCGTAGACGGGCTTACGGTGCTTTTCCGCCAGCGCGAACGTGCGCTTGACGATGTCCTTTTCCATGTCGATCTCGAGCAGAATGCTGTCGGCCTGCGAAAAAATTTCATCGCCCTGCTCGTCGAGAATGTCGGCAATGAGGCTCAGGTCGGGGCGCTTGGAGATCGACGCGGTCACGTCGCCCGTGTTGTCGAAGATCGCAAGCCACATGCCCATGCCGTCGGGCATTGTGCGGATGTAGCGCGTGTCGACCTTGTGGCTCTGGAGCTTTTTGACGACGTCCGCGCCCGCGCTCGTGTTGTCGACAAGGCTCACGAACGTCGGGCGCAGCTCGACGTTCGCGATGTCCTCGACGATGTTGCGGCTCACGCCGCCGTGCACCTGCACGACGCGGCCCGCGTTGCGCCCGCCGGGGATGTAGGAAGAGAGGGGATAGCCCTTGATATCGACAAACACCGCGCCCATCACGACAATACTCATGGAAACGTCCTCCGAAGTTAAGTGTTATACTCAGTATACCATGCTTTTTAGGGATTGCAAAGCGGAGAATATAAGGGGGAACGGGGCGAACCGACCGGTTCGCCCCGTTCCTATGAGAGAAAAGAGAGTGGAGAGCAAGTTAATCCTTGATGCGCGCCTTCTGCGCCTCGACATTGCGAATGGCGAAGAGCGTGCCGACCGTCAGCACGACGCCGATGGCGAGGCAGACGATCCAGTTCTGGATAAAGCCCGCGAGCACAAAGCACACAAAGCTCAGGCACGCGACCGTGATGGCATAGGGCAGCTGCGTGGCGACGTGGTTGACATGCTCCACCTGCGCACCGGCGGAGGACATGATGGTCGTGTCGGAGATGGGAGAGCAGTGGTCGCCGCACACGGCGCCCGCGCAGCAGGCGGAAATACCGATGTAGAGCAGCGCGCTGTCGCTGGGGAAGATGGCTGTGACAATGGGGATCAGGATGCCGAACGTGCCCCAGGACGTGCCGGAGGCAAAGGCCAGCACGCACGCGACAAGGAAGATGACGGCGGGCAGCATATTGTAAAGGCCCTCAGAGGCAGCGTACATCAGATCGTGCACATAGTCTGCGGCACCCAGCGCGTTGAGCGTGGTCTTGAGGGAGACGGCCAGTGTCAGGATGATGATCGGGGAGATCATGGCCTGGAAGCCCTTGGGGATGCAGCCCATAGCCTCGCGGAAGCCGACGACGCGGCGGGCGACGAGGTAGATGACCGTGAGCACCAGCGCGATGATGCCGCCCCAGGGGAGGCCGACGAACGCATCCGTGTTGCCGAACGCACCGATGAAGTCGCCGGCGTAATCGGTGCAGCCGGACGTGTCAGCGCCGAAGAAGCCGCCGACGTAGAGCATGCCGATGGTGCAGAGGATGATGAGCATAATGACGGGAATGACAAGGTCGATGACGCGGCCCTTGGGGTTGGCGTTCTCCTCGGTGCTGCCGGCGCTGCCGGAGAGGTCACCCGTATTGCGGGCGCGTTCTTCAAAGCCGCGCATCGGGCCGTAGTCGAACTTGAGCAGCGTGAGCGTGATGATGAAGACGAATGTCAGAAGGGAATAGAAGTTATAGGGAATGGCGCGGATGAAGAGCTGGATGCCGGAAATGCCGGTGTCGAGGTCTTCGGCCGTGGAGGACACGGCGGCCGCCCAGGACGAGATCGGTGCGATCATGCACACGGGAGCGGCAGTGGCGTCGATGAGGTAGGCGAGCTTGGGACGAGAGATCTGGTGGCGGT
>ERZ827512.2820-NODE-2820-length-13165-cov-4.018917_pt1 | contig 13165 bp, 12 predicted proteins | sample MGYA00519916_ERZ827512 | MGnify/ENA primary metagenome ERZ827512 (study PRJEB31778, sample SAMEA3449335) | human gut metagenome | biome: human gut; feature: human-associated habitat; material: faeces | place: United Kingdom | collected 2010/2012 ... | reverse complement strand
TAACCATAAAAATTAGTATTACCCACTATATACTGAACAGGTATCCCACTTTCCAACTCCTTTAAAGCAGTATCTAAATCTTCTGCTATAAGAACTAGTCCTAATTGGTTATAGATGATGTTTTTATACTCATTATCAGTTGTAACTAAATCTGCTAAAACACCAATATATCCTTCTATATTTTTTAATACTGATAAAGTGTTTTCATCTATATATCTTCTTTTAATAACATTAATAGGAAAGAAAGTGGCTCTTCCTAGATTATTATTCTTTAAGTATCTAATCGCTTCTTTAGCGCTTTCTTCATCTTTAACTATAACAAAGTTTTTACTACTACTAATTGCAACATCTAAACATCTTACATATTCATCCTTGGTCTTAATAACATTACCTATAATATTATATATTCCTTGTAATTTATCTTCTTCTAATATCTTCTTAATAGCATTAGGTAAGTTATTACCTCTTTCTGCCTCTAGTCTTAATAATTCTACTTTGTGTTTATTAGTTAAAATATCCCTATCCTGTTTACCAAGAGTCTGCTCATAATTTTTTAAAGTAAGTTTTAGTCCTTTAAGATTGTTTTTGCTAGAGTTAATATCTTCATTCATACTAGAAATATCAATGTTTATAATATTTATTTCATCTTCTAATACACTAATATCTTTACTAACCTTACCCTTCTCATCAATTAAAGCTCTTAATTCTTCTTCCCCTTTACTTAAGTCTTTATTTTTTCTTTGCTCTTTTAAGATATTAAGATTTACATTTAATTTACCTATTTCTTCTGTTTTATTAAGTAGTTCTTTTTGAGTAAATTCTAAATCTTTTTCTAAATTTAATAAATCTGTTTTCTTCTTTAGAAAAACACCACTATCTTTATTTATAGTACTCTCTAAATCTATTATTTCTTTATCTAATCCACCTTTTTCTTTCTTTAATATCTCTTCATTATTAGATAGATTATAAATATCATAAGCGATTAGAGCTATTTCAAGATTTTCTAACTCTTCTTTAAGTGTTTTATATTCTCTTGCTTTTTCACTTTGTTCTTTTAAAGGCTCTACTTGTACTTCTAACTCTTTAATAATATCTTCTACTCTATCAAGAGCATCATTAGTTTTATCTAGCTTTCTTAAGGCCTCTTCTTTACGTTTTTTATATTTCAAAATACCTGCTGCTGCTTCAAAAACAACTCTTCTATCATCATTACTTTCACTGATTATTTTAGATACTTCTCCTTGCGAAATAATATTAAAGGACTCTTTTCCAACACCACTGTCTAAAAAAAGATTAACTATATCTTTTAGCCTAGCTTTATTATTATTAATAAAGTATTCATTCTCGCCACTGCGATAAACTCTTCTTTTTATGCTAACCTCGCTATAATCTACTTTTAGATAATGGTCACTATTATCAAAGATAAGTTCTACACTAGCGACATTTTTAGCTTTTCTAGAGGCGCTACCTGCAAATATTACATCACTCATACCTCCGTCACCACGTAAGTTTTTAACTGATTGTTCTCCTAATACCCAACGAACAGCATCGACAATATTACTCTTACCACTTCCATTAGGTCCAACAATACAAGTAACTTCATCATCTAATTTTATTTCCATTTTATCAGCGAAAGATTTAAAACCATTAGTTACAATTTCTTTCAAGTACATTTAAAACACCACTCTTTACTCTTATCATTTTATCAAATAATGAGTATTTAGACAAGAACTAGAATTTTTAGGCATTTAAAAAGTAGTAACCTTTAATTACTACTTAGTCTTATTTTTCACATCTTGATGGATACTTCTAGAGAAATCTTCTCCTGCCATAAACGAAAAAGCAACTTCTCTAAACACAACACCACAATTAATGGCGACACGTTGCTTTTGAGTGGCATCTAATCTTCTATTAAAATATAAATTATCAAGACTATCTTCACTTTCTACTATACCAATATATTTTTTATACTTCTTCACTAGACATACCTTTATTATGAGCTCCGACACAACATATTAAAGTTTTTGTTTCCATTGCTATTTCAACAATCAATTCACTACTCAAACTAAAATCAATAACATTATATAAATATCCAGTAAAATATTTATATTTATCACCTAAAGCCCCTTCGCCTCTTTTAGCAAGCTCTGATCTTCTTAAAAGAGCGATAGTGGCAAAAGTGTCAAGTTCTACGTCAGTTTCATAGCCTTTTATACCATTAAGGAATCCTCTTGCTTCTCTTAAAGAATCTAATGTTTTATATTTATCTTCCTCCTTTCTTTACAACATATTATATAAATTCATTATAAATTCAAGTATTTTCTACTGTTATATACATATTTTTTAAAATATTTCATATACTAAATTTGACAGATAATATTTTTTATGATATTATTTAGTCAGTGAGTGAGTAGTTCGCTGAGTTACTAAAGGGTGTGTTTAATACATACCAGCAAGCTTGCCTTGTGGGTTCCTTTAGTCAGGGGAAAGCTCACTTTTTTCTTTGTTTAAATATTCTATAAGATTATATAATTCAGTTGCTTTACTATTACTAGGTACTAGTTTTAATCCATAACTTAATAAATTATTATTTTTTATATATAGTTTATCTTTTATTTTATTTATATATTCATAATGAGTTTTATTGTTATACTTTAATGCTTGAAATAAAGCACTACAACAACAATCTGCTAATTGTAATAATTTTTTTCTTCCATTAGGTATTATTTTTATTTCTTTTATTCTACTTGTATCAATATTAAACTTCTTATAATTTTTATTATTTAAATAAGCATTTAATTTAGTTTTAGATAAATTTCCTCTTGAACTTATATTTATATTTGCAAGTCCATTAATTTTGTTCATGTACCAACATATTCTCTCATATAAATAGCCACTAAAGTAATTATAAATACTATTTGATGGTATAACTTTAATACATCTAGTATCAATAATTACGTTTACAATCTTAATATCAAGATTACTTACTAAAGTCATTATCATATTTTTATTAGGTAAGCCTTTTAATAGTTTCCAGTGTAATTGAGACTTTTTATCCATTTCTAGATTTTCTTTTATTTTATCTACAACTCTAGAAGTTTCTAAGTCTTTAGTCCTTTTTACAATGATAGCAGTTAATATAAAGTATTTAGAACCTTTATTTATTCCCTCATCCCCGCTTTCATCAATATAAACATTATATTCTTCCATATTGTAGCCTCACTTCTATAACATTTGATATTATATTACCACAGAAGAAAGTAACTGACAATATACTTTTTTAAAGCATTAATACAAAAAGATAGACAACATCATCTATCTTTTATTATTTAACATTTTATCATAATAATTAAACAGGTCTTCAAAAGCATTATAATGAACAATTTCTCTTTGTCTTAACCATAATAGAGGTCCAATAACATCAGGGTCATCTGTAAGATCTATTAAGTTTTCATAGACTGCTCTTGCTTTTTGTTCTGCAGCCATATCTTCCATAATGTCTGCTAGTGGATCTCCTGTAGTTGCAAAATAAGCAACAGTAAATGGTACACCATTAGCATCAACTGGATATAAAGCATTTTTATGTTCTGCATAATTAGATGCAAGTCCTGCTGCTTTCATTTCTTCTACAGTAGCATCTTTTAGTAATTGATATACCATAGTAGATATCATTTCGACGTGGGCTAGCTCTTCTGTACCAATATCTGTTAACAAGGCCTGTCCCTTCCCGTCTGGCATAGTATATCTTTGATTAAGATATCTAAGCGCCGCAGCAAGTTCTCCATTACTACCTCCATATTGAGTTATTAGTTGTTTAGCCATATTAATATCCTTTTTCTTAATATTAATAGGATATTGTAATCTTTTAGCATATTTAAACATTACTTAACCCCTCCATATTCCAAGGAAAGATTAATGTTTGCCATAAGAATGGGCTAGTATTTAGACTATCACTACTGATTAGAATAGGACCATATTTTTCTTCATATTCCATCATAAGTCTATTCGCTTCTTTTCTATATTTATTGAATAAATCTATAGCATTACCATCATTAGGATATAAATCTAAATATAAGTTAAGGTCATGAGCAGCGAATTCTGCTTCTGACATTCTTAAAAACATCTCCTCTTGTTCATTAGTTGGTCTTAATATAGCAGGTTCATAATTCTTATACTGACTATATAAGTTTCTAAACATATTCCCTCTTAAATAACCTTCTCTTTCTGTAAAGAGTTTAGGGTTATTCATATCTCTATCCATATTATTAGGATAGCAATTATAGTTATAATTAAAATCTCTATTCATATTTTTCTCCCTTCCCTTTATTCTATTCTAGATAGAAACCCAGGAAAGGGCTTTAACCTAACAAACTAAAATATAATTATATTAATAACAAAAAAGTCTCCGGTCCACACAAGATACCGAAGATCATCATAATTGTAACTTATATCTTATTTATAAGCCAATTTAACTATTTAATATTTTTATTTTTTCTTGTTCATACTCTTCTTTAGTAAGAATATCTTTATCTAATAGTTCCTTTAACTTTATAAGTTGTTCACACTTAGCAGTAAAGCTTATTTCTTCTTTCATTTCTTTTTCTTTATCAGTCATGTTAACACCTACTCTACTGATTTCAATGAATCTATCATATCTATTCTCTTTAAGATGAAGTATGTTATTACTTGAACTATAACACTAAATACTATAATAATTATAAATGATAGACCATAACTTAATGGTTTAATTGTTTTAATAAATAGTATTTCATCAGTCTCTGCTATCATTAGGATAAAAGTATTTAGCGAAAAGCCTAAAAATATACCAACTATTATACCAACTATTGTTAAGATAATAGTTTCTCTATATACATAACTAGATATTTCTTTATCTTTAAATCCTAAAACTTTTAGAGTCGCTATTTCTCTTTTTCTTTCATTAATGTTGATAATTGTAAGATTATATAAAACTGTTATAGCAAGAAAGCTTGAGAAAAAAATTATTAGATAGACTATATTATTCATGCCAGCGATAATATCGTTGAAGATTTTCATATTATCTTCTGTATATTGTATCGCTCCAAAGTATCCAGTACCTAATAGATTATTAGATAGATTTTCTTTATCAGTTTTAGCACTTAAATTAACAAGATAACTATTATAATTATCATTTTTAAATATTTCTTCATAATAAGTACTATTCATGTACATAAAATTACTTATATAATTTTCACATATACCTGATACTTTAACTATATATAGTTCATTATCACTATTTCTAATGCTAATATTCTCTCCTACTTTAGCATCTAATAGTTGAGCCATTTTTTCTGTAATAATAACTCCATCATCATTAAGAGTTAGAGTACTACTATCTGTTGATTTTAAAGTAACATAATCACTAATATTGTCATCTTCCATGAAAGCAATTAAGGTAAAGTTTAGGTTTTTAGAATTAGATTTAAAAGTATAACTAGATATATTAGTATTTATATAATTATCTATATCATTATCATTTAAAGTATCAGTAACTTCATCTTTATTTGCATCATCATTTAAGACCAGGGTTGCATCATAATGAATAATATCACCATATTGAATATCTAATATGTCACTTAAGCTGTCTTTAATACCAAAGCCTGTAAGAAGTAATGCTGTACAACCTGCAATACCTAAGACTGTCATAAAAATTCTTTTTTTATATCTAAATAAATTGCGAAGGGTTATTTTCCACGAAAATGATAAGTGTTTCCAAAAAGGTTTTATTCGCTCAAGTAGTATTTTCTTACCGGCTTTAGGGGCTTCTGGCCTTAAAATAGTTGCAGGGGCTAGTTTAAAGTCCTTTATAAGAGTGGTAAACACTACTAAATCCATCAAAATGATTGTTGTTAAAACTATAGTTAAACAGGCATATGGATTAACATATGTGGATAATTCTGGTATAGTAAAGGATGCTACATAGACCGTATAAAGTATTCTTGGTATTAAAGTATAACCAACAATTAATCCTATAACAAGCCCTAGAATGCAGGCAATTAAAACATATAAAAGATAACTAAAGGCTATGGTAGATTTCCTAATACCTAAAGAGATAAGTGCTCCTATTTCACTACGTTCTTCTTCTATCATTCTGTTCATTGTATTAAAAGCCATAAGGAATGCAATTAGTATAAAGAATATTGGAAATACTGTTGCTATTGAATCGACTTTAGTAGCACTTTCATAAAAGCTAGTATAACCTGTTAAGTCTTCTCTAGTTAATAAATACCAAACAGGTTTTTCTATATTTTGTATTTTTTCTTTCGCTTCATTTATCTTATTCTCATAGCTAGCAATCTCTTCAAGATAAAGATTATAATTAATATTATACTCATCGTAGCCTTTTTCTAACTCAATATAGCCCTCATCTGTTTCTTTTTTAGCATTATCTAATTCTTTTAAGGCTTTATTATATTCATTATTCCAAGTATTTAGAGAACTATTTAAGGTGTTTTCTTGTTCTTTTAAAGTATTATTAGTATTAATTAGTATCTCTATATTAGTCTTATTAATTTTTAACTCATTAACTCTAATATTTAATGATTCATATAAACTATCACTAGGATCAAGTCCATCTAACTGTTTTTCAAGTTCTATTATATTAGTATTAATAGTATTTAAGGTAGATTCTAAAGTATCTACTGTAAGTCCTGCACTGTTTAAGGCATTATTAAATTCATTTTTAGCATTATTTAAAGCATTAAATCCATTATTAAGTTCTAACTCTGTTGACTCTTTAGTTTTATTTAAAGTATTTAAATTGCTATTATATTTTGCCAGTCCTTCATCTAATTTTATCTTACTAGAGTTTAACTCTGTCAAAGCATAATTAAATTTAATTTCATTTTCATTTTTTATCTTATTTAGTTCATTTTCTGCTTTAGCAACTTTATCCATCGCTTCTTTTAATATTTCTTCATATCTCGCAGTTTCTCTTAAGGGTTTTAAATCCTGTAATTCTTTATTAACTTTACTTGTAATATCATCATATCTATCACTATATGATAACTCTTCTTTAGTATTATCTACTAATAAATATATTTCTGTATAATAATCTAGTTTAAAATTATTTTTAGGTACATAAATTAAACTATCAAGTTTACCATCACCTACTGTTGATATGCCTTTATTTTCATAAATATAACTACTACTATTAATAGTTCCTACTACTTTACATGTACTACTTTTAAGATAAGTATCATCTTCTATTGTAATAGTATCTCCTGTTTTAAATTCATTTTCTTCACCAAGACACTCATTATTATTTTTGGGCATTCTACCATTAACTAATGTAACTTTACTAATATCAGATAAGGCACTTACTTTAACTGCATTACCATCTATTAAAGTATCAAAAGAGTATGTTCCTTCTACTTCTTTTATGCCTTCAATTTCTTCTAGTGACACAATATCATTATCTGTAAGGCCCATGGTACTAACTATTTTAAAGTCATAAAGCTTAGTCTCATCATAATAATTATCTAAAGTCTTAATCATATCACTGGCAGTTTCTCTAACACCTGCAAAGAAAGATGTTCCTAAAATAACAATAAGGATTAATGATAAGAACCGTCCTCTGGACTTCCATATTTTTCGAAAACTATTCTTAAAGATTAACATTACCAATCAATCTCCTTAACTAGTTTAGGTTTCTTATTAAGAGTAACACTTTCTATTTTACCGTTTTTAACTTTAATAACTTTATCAGCAATATCGGCAATAACAGCATTATGGGTTATAATTATAGTGGTTGTTTTTGTCTTATGACAAGTATCTTGTAATAGTTGAATTATCTTTTTACCAGTTTTAGAGTCTAAAGCACCTGTTGGTTCATCACAAAGCAATAGTTTAGGATTTTTAGCAATAGCCCTGGCGATAGAAACACGTTGTTGTTCTCCACCTGAAAGTTGTGCTGGAAAGTGGTCTTTTCGTATCAATAGGCCTACTCTTTTTAAAGCTTCAGAACTATCCATGGGATTTTTACATATTTGACTTGCAAGGGATACATTTTCAAGCGCAGTTAGGTTGCCTACAAGATTATAAAACTGAAAAACAAAGCCAATATCATAGCGTCTATAATCAGTTAATTTTCTATTGTTATATTTAGCAATATCATTATTATCAATAATTACATTACCACTAGTTGCTTTATCCATTCCCCCTAAGATATTTAATATAGTTGTTTTCCCTGCACCGGATGCCCCTAAGATAACAGTAAGCTCACCTTCATCAATATCAAAAGAAACATTATCTAAAGCTTTAATAGTAACTTCACCCATTTTATAGATTTTAGTTAGATTTTTAACACTAATATAAGACACAAGTATCACCCTCTTATGATTATATTATACTATTTTAATACTAAAAAATATAGAGTTTTTTTTGTAAAAGAAAGAACTATTATTTAACCTTTTAGTTCTCTTAATATATTATGATTTCTTCTAACTGTACAACTAATATCTTTTTTAACTAATCTTTTTGTATCCATATTATATTCATCTTTAATATAGTCTATTAATTCATTAGTACTGGTATTAAAAATTGTTTCAAAGTAATTATAACCCTCTGGATATTTATCATAGAATTTATCTAAAGCCCTTACATCTTTTCTTATTAAAATATAAGGGTTAAAGTAAGTAAATTTTCTATCATTATAAAAAGCAAGTTCAAAATCTATAATAGGGGCTAGTCTTAAGGTATCATCAATAAGAAACACTTCCATATTTCTAGCATACCTATCTATTTGTTCCATCATTAAATCAATTGCTAATAATTTTAATAAATCATCTTGTAGACTAGCATCTAAACATGAGAAGTATCTATCATCAAAACTTTCAACCCTCATTTTATATTCAAAGTTATCCTCTGGTCTAAAATTTATATAATCTTTATTATGATAATTAGGCGTTAATATTTTACTTTTAAACAATCCTTTATGCTTAATGATTAAATCTGTTGTATTAAGGCTAATTTTACTACATAAATATCTGCCTATAATCTCATTATATAAAAATTCATTATCAATTTTTTTTCTAAAATAATATTTACCATCTTGTTCTATAAGATAATCTTTATAAAGTTTTAAATATTCCCATTTGCTAATACCTAGCTCATTAATAAAATAATCTTCACTGTAATCTAATAATGTTGCTACTTTTTTTCTTTCAAACATCATGTTCTCTCCTATCTAATTACTTTTAATATTTTTTAAATATTATTGGTTGTATTTCTCCTTTATATTATCTGAGACTTTTATAGAATGTTTTTATATTCTATAGGTTCATCTACATTTATAGCTTTCTGGAAAAAAATATTTAAAATCCAACTATATTCACGAAATTCTTAGATAAAATAATATAAAGATTACCATAACATAAAAAGCATTTTTAATAATATCAAAAAAAGAAAGAAATGTAAATTATTTTTTTCCTTCTTTAAATGTTTCACTTAATACTGTGCCTGCTGTTACCAAATTTTGTAATTCGCTAGGTACTATTATTTTAGTAGATTGGCCATTAGCAACACTAACCATCGCTTCATAGCTTTTTAGTTTTAAGACTGAAGCATCTGCTTTTGCTTCTTTAAGTAATTTGATACCTTCAGCTTCAGCATTTTTAATTTTAATAATAGCCTCTGCTTCACCCTCAGCTTTCTTAATTGCTGCTTCTTTCTGAGCTTCTGCTCTTAAGACTGTACTTTCTTTTTCTCCTTCAGCAATTAATACAGCTGCTTTTTTCTCTCCTTCTGCTTGTAATATTTTCTCACGTCTTTCTCTTTCAGCTCTCATTTGTTTTTCCATGGCATCTTGAATATCACGAGGTGGGATAATATTCTTAACTTCTACTCTATTTACTTTAATACCCCAAGGATCAGTCGCTTCGTCTAGAATTGATCTCATTTTAGAATTAATGATATCTCTTGATGTTAATGTTTGATCTAATTCGAGTTCACCTATAATATTACGAAGCGTTGTCGCTGTTAAATTTTCAATCGCACTAATAGGATTTTCTACTCCATAGGTATAAAGTTTAGGATCAGTTATTTGAAAATAAACAACTGTATCTATTTGCATTGTAACATTATCTTTAGTAATAACCGGTTGGGGTGCAAAGTCTTTAACTATCTCTTTTAATGATACAGAAGATGCTACCCTATCAATAAATGGTATTACATAATGAGGCCCTGTACCAAGGGTTTTATAATAAGTCCCAAGACGCTCTATTACTTTCGCCTGTGATTGTGGTATGACTTTTACTCCTAAAATAGTCACCACTATAATTACTATTAATATAATCCAAAACATATTAATCACTCTCCTTAATTTCTTCTACTTTAAGTTTTACACCATTAATAGATAATATTTTTACCTTACTATTTTCTGTTATTTCTTTATCACTATATGCACTCCACTTTTTTTCTAGAACTTTAACTTCTCCAATACCATTCTTTTCAATAGTTTCAGTAACTACTCCAACCTTGCCAATAACTCTATCTAAATTAGTAGGCACTACATCCGTTTTTTTCATTTTCTTAACAAATGGTTTTGTTAAGAGTAATAAAAGAATTGAGATGATAGTAAATACTGCAAGATGTATCATAATATTATCAGTAACAAGAGATACAAATGTTGTAACAATAGCACCTATGGCAAACCAAATAGATACTAAATTTATTGTAGCCAGTTCAAATAATGATAGAACAACAAATAATACTAACCAAAAAAGTGTCATAATATTTCCTCCTTACCTAAAATATACTATAATTTTTAAAAAAATACTACAAAAATAAACTTTTTCTTACATAATTTTTAAAATTATGCTAAAATCTTTAAGGAAACAGGCTTGATGGTTAAATTGGAAACGAAACATCTTTAAAGATGATAACGAACAACACATTTTATAATGATGCTGTTTTTATATTGTAGGAAAGGAGGTTAACTATGCCAGAGACTAAATTACAAGACTTTATTTATACTTTAATAATGGCTTTTGTTATGGTATATGTAATGATTTGTTATAATATTGCTATTCATACTGGAGGATTAAGTAACTTTGTATTTTTAGAAGCTTTTAATGAATTAATATATATGTGGCCTATCGCTATTATTTTAGAGTTTTTCTTAATAGGTAAAATTGCTCATAAATTAACATTTAAAGCTCTTGATCCTAAGAAAACACCTAGTATTCTTATAACTTATGGTATATCTATTGTAATAGTTACTTTTATGTGCCCTATTATGAGTTTAGTTGCTACTATTCTTATAAATAAACCTAGTCTTGATATCTTTATATCTAGTTGGTTACAATCTATGGTCTTAAGTTTTCCTATGGCTATGTGCTTTCAATTATTTTATGCAGGACCAATCGTTAGATTTATCTTTAATTTATTTAAAAACAAACTAGTTAAAAAAGCCTAGTTTGTTTTTTTATTACTATATACTTTTACTTTCTTAATAGTGTTATGTTCTATAAAATTATCACTTATAAGGTAAGTTATTAACTCACCTGGAATATTATCTACTCCATAATAATTAATCATATTATATATTGCTAGAGTCTTATTGGGGTTATCTTTAAGTGAGCCTTTAAAGTATCCTATTTCTTCTTCATATTTTAATGAGAATCTAAAATAATCTTGAAATAACACTGGTAATAAAGTTGTAGCATCTTTATAACCATTTTGTTCTAATATTACTCTTTCAGCTTCTAAAGTATCTATAACATATCCTATTTTATCACTAGGACTAAACGACATCTTTTTATGCTTAAAATAGTCTTTTGTTGCTTGTTTTTTATATTCTTCCCATCTTTCTTTTGAAAATGATTTTCTAAATTGTTCTGGATAACAATCATAAACTATATCTTCAAATCTAAAAGACGGTATATAATCTTTATAGAAACGTTTAGGACTTTTTTCATAAATAATATCGTTTAAATATATTGATGATGCTCTTTCTTTAATAGAATAGTGATTATTATCTAAGGTAACATTACTAAATTCTATTTCATCATACTTATCTTTTAAAATGTTATATAATCTAAAGAACCTTTCACTTAATATCTTAACAGGAGCATCTTTAAAATATATTTTAACACCATAAAAATAATCTCTAAATTTTTGTTCTTTATAGTCTAACCAATCCATTTTACACATTTCTATATCTTTATCAGTTAAAGCTTCTACATTAAAGAATCCACTCTTTGGAATATTATTATTTAAATGCTGTTTAAATTTTTCGAATCTATTACTATCGTACTTATTATAGTAATATCCATATCTTTCATTAATAGATTTTTCATATAGTCTATCTAACTTATCATGATTAATGCTTTTTATTTTTTCATAAAAATATATAAAATCTCTAGTTAATAAAGCATCTCTTCTTTCTTCTTCATCACAACTATCTATTCCTTCAATAACACATCCTAAATTATAACTTCTTGCAATATTATCATTAGGATTCAAAAATAAAATTAAATCATCATGATGTAAAGGTATATTATACTTTTTAAAAATAGCAGGTAACTCTGATAATATTATCGCTTTAATATTATCATCTTGCTCACTATAAAGCAAATAATTAATAGGTGTAAACTGAGGAAAACAGATATTTTTATAATAAGTAATTTCTTCTAAATACATAATAAATATTTTATATATTACATTCTCTACTTTTCAAGGTTTCAAATTTAAACCTTGAATTTTTTTGCTTTCTATTATATAAAGAGAAACATAAATATTTAGTTTTATAATCACAATTATTAGTATCTGGCAAATTTTTATATTTTTTTGAACGCTCTCATATTACAAAGGCAAACCTTATAACAAGTTTTACAAAATCCAGACAATCCGGAATTTGTAAAAATGGGCCAATTAGTAGGTAAATTTACTAAAGGTTAATGTAACCTATAGGACAGGTATAAAGCTAATTACAGCTGTAACTTATATAACAAACTATCTAAAAGTTCTCTACTATCTATCTTAGTAATTGCAAAACATCTCTTACCTAAATCTTCAAAACTTGCTCCAGAGTGATATAGAACTTTCTTATCTAAAATGATAAATCTATCATGAAAAGGGTTATTACCTACTAAAGTAACATTATTATACTGTTCCTTATATTTCT
>ERZ827512.2815-NODE-2815-length-13174-cov-3.055797_pt1 | contig 13174 bp, 6 predicted proteins | sample MGYA00519916_ERZ827512 | MGnify/ENA primary metagenome ERZ827512 (study PRJEB31778, sample SAMEA3449335) | human gut metagenome | biome: human gut; feature: human-associated habitat; material: faeces | place: United Kingdom | collected 2010/2012 ... | reverse complement strand
CCCCATACCATTGGTCGTAAGGATATTGCGGTTTCGTGTTTCCGCTTCCCAATAATAATCCCATAGCTATAAGTTATTTAATAGTTTCACCAGCACCCCAATACACATCATATACCGAAAGGTCGATACCGTTTGGGGATATTACGGTTATCGCTCCGGGCGTCCAATCCCCGATAGGTACGGGGAACATACCAAATTCCTTATCACAAATGAGCTTGCATTTAAGCAGCGTACTTGTTTCCATCGTAACCTCTTTAGGTCGTACAAAGACGGTAAACGGAACACCACCCAAAGCAAAACCATTGGAAAGGTCTGTAACCTTACCTTTGGAAAGAATCCGTAGGCTGTACATCGTTGTTTCCATAATTCACTGAGTAAATCAAGTTTATTTAACTGCAAATATAATCATAAATGTGTTCAATAAACACATTTATGATTATAATTAAAGTATATCATCAGATAATGAGGTATAACGTGCTTCAAGTTCATTGATTTTATCTCTTAGCAACTGCCTTTCATTATGCAATTCCTTTATTTCATACGGCATTGCAGACCCCATTAGGGCGGCTTCGTAGCATTTGATTATCTTATAATCGCTACTTGCCAACACCTCCTTTGAGCGTTCAATCTCATGTGCCACCTTTTGAAAGTCGGGGACTTCTATGTATCTGAATGAAATCCTGTCCCCGGCATCGTATGGCACAATGCGCACAACATAGCCCTCCTTATCTGTGTTTTGTTTACTTTCATCTATTGCATCCACTGGCTTATATATGGTTGGCAGTTCAGCCACCTGTTCAATAACCGATACCATGCGTGTTGTTATTTCCCCCGTTTTCTCATTTCTGATTTTTTGAGGAATAGGGGCTATTTCTATACATTGTAGATAGTCGCCATCCATATATCCGTATAATACTCTTTCTTCCATATTTTTAGTATTTCCATCTACTTACTAACCATGCTTGTTTTTTAACTCCATCTACATATCCTACGGTATATACAAACATACCACCTTGACCCTCTACAAAATCGTAGTAGTCATTTACCGAAGTATCATCATAGATTAGGTAGCCGCTTCTTGGTCTGAATCTCATATAGCCTCTCCACCACTGCTTTACAAATATAACCTGCCCTTCTTTAGGAGAAGCCGGAAGATACACTACTGATGCGGCAGACGTGTACCCTATTACCACGGTATCTTCTCTATTCAAATACCATGTGTTATTCGACGTTCCTGTAATACACTTTCGACCAAAAATCAAGCCTCCGGCAAATAAATCATAGAAGAAACCGCCAAAGGCTGGTGCAGTCCCCGAATTAGAAGCCCGACCATAAACACCTGCCACGATTGTATCTACCGCATTTATATCCCATGTTCTTGCCGGAACATTTGCAAAACCAAGCCCAACAATAGCCCCACGGTGCGTATATCCGCTACTTGCTGGCATACCGTCCCTGCCATATTTGAGAATATTCCCGTTGGTGACATATAGGAAACCGCATTAGAATAGTTAGGAGCATTTTTAGCCCTTGTTTCAAAAATTCCACGGTTGGCATCTATTGTCATTTTTGCACCAAAATCAACAAGCGCATAATCACCACCACCACTTGAAGATTCAATATAAATACGAGCCATTGAAGCATCCAACTCTATCCTATTGCCATCACCCATAGTGGAAACAATCTTACCACCCTTAATAAACCAATCTCCAATATTTGCCCCCTCAGCCAATAATAAGTTTGTGGCAATAGTTTCAAATTGCGCTCCAAAAGTATTCCATTTGCCTGTATTAGTCGGTACGAACCCAGTGAAAGTTCCAGCATCTATACGGGCTATATAGTATTGATTGTTGTATTTTACAGCATCCAACCGCTTGCTATTCCCGTAATAAGTCTTGGATGAATCATAAATACCCCTGTAAACAAGTACGGGGCTATCACCTTTCTCCCCCTTATCACCCGGCTTTCCATCTTCACCTTTATCACCTTTCGACCCCGTTACACATATTGCAGCCGTAGTGTCGCTCGTTCCATTCGTATAAGTGATAACCGAGCGTGTCCATATATACCATTTGTCTTTCCAAGTTGGGCGTGTTGTACTCCATGAGCCATTAAGTAATGAGGTTGCCGAACTGGATAGGTAGTATTGTTCAATAATAGAACTTACGCCAACACCGCTATCACCCGTAGAGCCTTTGCCGCCTGTAATACAAACCGCCTTAGTGTAGGTAGTCGTGTTGTCTGAATAAGATACTTTCGTTCTACTCCATATATACCTCCCATTTATCCATGTCGGGGCGGTTGTCTGCCACCCCGTAGTAGGCGCAACTGAATTTGACGTGCTTTGTGCATATTCCACATCTGCCAATGTCACACTAACACCCGGCTTTCCATCTTCACCATCATAAGGATTTACACGAATAGGGGTACTCCATTTCTGTATCATCAGGTCTGCTTTGCCATTCATTACGGAAGCAATGTCATTCACAGGTAAAGCCCCCATCAACAAACGTATATCATCGAAATACACGGCAGAGCCGAATACATCATCATCGTAAATAGCAAAGCCTACAGCCATGATATTAACGCTACCACTATGTAATTGCTCTCCGTTTTTGAATACCGTAACGGTACGGTCATTAAAACGGAATGCAAGGTGAAACCACGTATTAGGCGTGATTGCAATACTCTTTTCCACATAGTGCCTACCGTTATATCCGTTCAACATCCACTTGACTTGATTTTGGTCTGACTTCATCCAAAAACAGAGTGTAAAACTTTCCCCAAAGGGTAAATCATAAGGAATACGGCTCTCCATTCCACCACTCAGATTGAGGGCATATCTCGTTCCGTCTTTTACTACCGTCCCACCGCCCAGCACACCATTATAACCGTTACCCGAAATATCGGCAATGCTTGAAGTGTCGTTAGCTTCAATGGGCAAATGAAATTTGGTACGGTCTGCAAGCCCGGACTTCTTAGCCATTGTACACCAAATATATTCCAACGCTCCTACTTTCGGCATTTCCGTACTCCACCCTGTAGGGTTGGAAGAATTAACATCCAAATCGGGCGGTACTAAAGTCGAGCCATTTTTAGCGTAACGATACTCGTAATATTCGCCAGCTCCGGCATCCGTTCCACCTGTACCCGATTCACCTTTAATCAAAGCCCAAGTGTAATCCATCGGATTATCACTGTCTTTCTGCACGTAGTCGGTGTATTGCCCTATGTAGTCGCCCGGCTCTTCACCATTGTTTGCAGTGAACGACATTCCCCCGTTGTCCGAATACTTGATATGGAAGTATGGAGTACGCCCATCTTCACCGGGTAAACCGGGCGTTCCGTCTTGTCCTTTCGTGTCGCTCCACTTGTAAGCACTTGGTTTGTCGCTATCGGTAGGTATCATATCCACGTACAAACCCAACCATCTTCCGGGTGTTTCACCGTTCCCAGCTGTGAACGTTTTGCCGCCATCATCGGAATACTTCTTGTGAAGATAGCTACTCTTTCCATCTTCCCCCTTAATAACTCCAACATCTTTCCAGTTCGTACCATCCCAAATATAGAGGTTGCCCCCGATTAGATAAGCATCGCCCTCTGAATTTCCAACGGTAGGCAGTTGTGAAACATTATCCTTAGAACCTTTGATATTGATTGAAGTACCATCAGCACCACGCACACGGAAAGGAATACCCCACGCACCCTCCGTATCGGTCTTGGCGTTCTTTATACTCATCCAAACCACGTTTTCGGACGAAGTTCTGTGCCAACCTCCCGTAGAGCCATCCCCCGTAGGGGTGGCAGGCTTGGTTTCACTGTCATTATAGGTATAGAATACGGATAAACCGCTTTCTCCCTTATCCCCAGTAGAACCTTTCGCCACAACCGACCAATATACGGAATTGGTAGGCAAGTTGCCCATGCTTGGCGTGGGGTTGGTGTATCGGTAGGTACACGTTTCACCATTCGCCGTGTAAGTCACCTCATCCCCAGCATAGTACACGTACTTCGGATTATATGTGCCACGGAACACCCCGATATGTGAGGTGTCCCCACTATCAGAAAGCAAACGGACGTTGTGCAACGTTAATTGGCGTTTTGCCGTTACGTTCCAATCAATAGAACTTGAAGAATCACCGATACGGAACTTGTTGCCGTCCAAATCCAAATAGCACTCCTTATCGCTTGTTATAATCTTACCCGTAGTGATAGTGTTTCCGTTGATACGGGTAAATCCGTAGGTAGTGGTAAAGTCCCTGAAATCATCATCCGAATGCACCGACCCCAATATACCCACTTGGAAATAATAGTTGTTCGGGTCTTCGGTTGGTTCAACCTTTAGTTGTTCCTGTGTCACATACCAAATGCCATCCGTGCTTTTCTTGGAGCACTTGGCAAACACATAGTACCCCTTTGGGCTTGATAGAGTGAATGAGCCAGCCGCCATGTTCCAATGCTTGATTATCTCATCATCAATAGTCAAGTGAGCCAATACCCCGGCAGAAGCATCAAAACGATTGGATATTCCGTTTACGTTGGCTTGCAGTATCACATCTATCAAAACAAATTGTTGGCTCTTAGACCCCACCGTAAGCATATTGGTGTCAATGGAATTGGGCTTGATGTTTTCGGGGTCAAAATAACCATCCGTATCATACACCATTGTACGCAGTTCCTCTGTTGTACGCCATCCCCTCCGTGCCTTAGTCAAGTCCCGAAGCCGATTGTTTTCTATGATTGTTTCGTGCCGTCCAACATCCACAACCGTTTGAGTGATTGGGGAAATGGCTGTAATGTCCGAAAGGGTCAGTGTATAGTCATGCTCCACAAGCAGGTTCTTTGTCACCTTTTGGATGCGGATATTCTTTTCAATACCGAAACGCTCATCTTTCACGGGTACATAGTTACCCACATGAAAGACGGTTGTTTCGCTATCGCTTGGCAAAGCGTTCAAAAAATAGGAACGTTCAAAGGTAAGCTGATATTGCGCCCGTGCCTGTGTGCGTGGCTTGAACTCGTTATATCCGGCATACCATAAATCTTCCTCTGCATCATCTTCATAAGATTTAGGCAGGTGAATATCCGTAATCTTATACGTGTCACCCTCCGTTATTCGGTAAGCCTCGCTTTCAGTGGTAGGAATAGTTAGCCCCCTGTTGTCCGTAAATGGAATGAGCGTAAACCTTTTTGTTGCATGGTCGTATCCTCCCTTTTGCGCCAATTCAAATTGTTGTCCGGCTAATTTACCCGAAATGAAAGTAATCTTTGCCGATACCTCGTTAATCAGATACTTTGTACCTTTATCGTCTTTCTCGTTCAGGTCAAAGTCCATTGTATCATCAATGAAGCTGTTTATATCATCAACCACCAAAGCAGTAACCGTACCCGTCCGTTTCGGGAAAATATTATCATACGTCACAGCATCCTCATCACTACCCAGTGCATCCCTCAAATCGCCATCCTCCAAATAACGCTTGTTATCATCGGATATGCCTATATATTCGCTCTGAGGCGGTACTATTGTACCGTCCCATAGTTTGTGTTCCTTTTTGTTCAAACGCACTGGAAACGGAAGCTGTAGGCGTTCTGAATAGTCCCTGTAATCACTCCGAATGTTGGTCGTGCCACCCTCCACCCAAAGTCTTGTGATAATGGTCTTATCATCTACCTTTTGCTCTTTGAGCTTGTACAAGCCGTTGCCTTTGCCCCACTCAAAGAAAGCGTTGCCACCCGGGGGCACAACTTTTGCACCGAACTTTCCTATGTGGATGGTACGCACCCCGTCCTTTTGGGTAATGAGAAACTCCAAATCAAATTCACGGTCACTGCAAAGCATTTGCAAAACCTGTAGGCAATTGTTACGGGCAAAGGAAATGGTACGGGGTTCTGTGTCCGGGCAATTAGCTTCATCGAAAGCCCATAAGCCCGGATAGTCACGGCTCACGTTGTAGATAAGCACCTTTACAAAGTCCCGGATATTATAAGTGAGGTCAAACGTGCTTTTGCTGGATTTCCCGTTTGCATCGGTGTTTCGGTACAGGCTTTTCATCAGCTCGTACATCACTCCGTAGAAAGTGGCATCATGCACATAATGGTTGTCCGAAAGCATTTCACGGTTCACCTTAGTACGGATGGTGTATTCTTCACCCTCCACTATGATTTTATCTCCCTTGCCTAAATTAAGCAACTCAGAGGAAACAATGGAAAGCTGTACGTTATCATCCCCCATTAAGGAACTGTTTTGAGCGGCTGATTTCAGCGTACAAAACGGCTCTTTGGAAAACAAGCGTACCTTTTCACCGTTGCGCCTGATTATTTCAAGAGTTCCCATATCACAATAGCATTGGTTTCAAATTTTTCAATGTCTTCAATCACGCCCGAAACGATTATCTCGTATTCACCGGGTGTAACGTAAGTGTGTTCTATCGTTTGTTCGCTGCCGGACACATCGTAAGTGTGCGTGCCGTCACCCCAATAGATATTAAGCAGCTTGGACGAAGTGACGGTAATCGTAGCCTTGCCGTTTGCAGTTCCACCTATATATCTAAGCACCTTTTTCACAGGTTCATCTTCCACCATCTTTAAACGGAATGTACCCACCATCAAATCGTTGCTATATTGTCCCCAGCTCTTTTCCGGGTCTGCCTCATCCAGCAATTCCACTTCATATACCAAAGGCTTTGCCTTTCCGTCATAGTCCACACGCAAACGGTGGTTCCCCTCCGCATCGAATTGGGAAAAGAAAAGGTTTACCCATTCCACATAGGCGGCACGTCCCGAAGCCTCAATAAAGCAATCCAGTGTAATGTTGCGTTCCTTGTAGCGTGGTCGCTTCTTATCCCTTACAATACCGTGGTAATTGTCCCAGTTCACTTGCAAGGCTTCTTTGCGCTCCAACCGTCCAACCAATCCGGCACTTTTGGAAACGAATACCCCAAACTCCTTGAAGTTCTTTCCGTCTATGAAATATTCCACATCCGTATCTTTCTGCAACTCGAATATTTCACGGGGTTCTTTCGCCACGTCAAACAGTTTCACTTCGTCCAGCAAGGCTTTCGTCCCAAAAAGTGATTGGTCGTTGATGGAAAGCCCCGTTGGTGTCTTTGGTAATATTTCGCTGAATATCCGGGTCGTGTTCTCATAGACGGTAAACATATTGCCGGACTTAACGAAAGCAAAGAAAATCCAGCCATCGGGCATTACATCAAGCCATTGCTCTTTATAATTGTCTATACCGGGCATATTCAGCACCCAGCCTAACTTTTGAGAAACAGGCAGCACCCAAAAACAAAGTGTAAAATTACCGCTAAAGGGTATGGAACGAGCTGTTTCGCATTCGCCCGTACCATTCAAAGCAAGTGATTTACCCACTTTAGATTTCTTAGAAAAATCCGCACCATCCGATAAGGTGGCATCGTTGCGATACTGTGAAAAGTCGTAAGCTATACTACCGTCCGGGTCATCGAAAGGCAGGTGTAAAATCATGTTCTTATCCATATCAGTAAGTATTTTTATTCATTTGTCTAACTTCTATCCCCACTCCCTCTATATCCGCTTTGGCATTGCCATACAGATTCACAAGCACCTTTGCATCCGTTCCGGCTACCGCCACATACAGATACGAGTTATCGAAAGCGTCTATGGTAACAATCGCATTGTCCGACACGTTTACGGCACTATGGGAATCATGCCGTGCATATACCCGTGAAACAGAATAGCCGTCATACTCCAACATAGCTTTGCAGTCACCATTCAGCACCACATCGGGTAAATTCACCTTATCCGTAACCTCATCATCCACAAACACCCCGTAAACCTCGCATTTGCCTTTGAAGTGTTCCCGTATAAAGTCAAGCGTGGGGTAATTCTCCGATATACAGAAATCTATGCCCTTAATGTAAAGCTGTATCAGTTGCTCATAGTCAAGCCCCGTTCTTAGCTTCATTTGCCACATCCGGCAAAGCCCCTTTGCCTTGCCATCCTCTTTAAGTTGTTGTACCAGTTCCATAACTATGCTATTCCTTGTGATAAAAGTGAACTATCTTTATTTTCAATGCGCTTCAAAGTAGTTTTAATCTCCGTCAGCTCTGATGCACTCAACTTCGTGTTGGCGGCTATTTCGGCTTGGTAAACAAGTGCCTGCCTCATAATAGAGGTTTGGTCGCTTTGGTTTATGACAAAGGCATTCAACCGCCCGGCTATCACACCGCCCGTTTCCTCACTCATGGAAGTAACCGCACCCGTAAGGGGGTCTTGCTGTACGGTTTCTTCCTCCACATCCTTAATCCAATCACCAATACCCTCCAATGCGGAATTGAACAAATCCCCGGCAGCGTTCACCATCCTTTCAAATTCTCGCTTCTCTACATCGGTTAGTTTCCCGTCTTTCATGGATTCTCCCAAATAGAGAACGGCATCATTGATTCCCTTTGCCAAAAACTCACGTTTCAACGCTTCCACAACCGCTTTTTTAAGGACTTCTTTTGTCTTTTCGCCCAATGCTTCCGCTGCATCCTCACCTTTGCAATAAGCATCTACCAACGCATCGGCAAATTCATCAATGGCGGTTTTTACATCCGTTCCGGCAAGCGTTTCCATCATTGACCTATCCAAATCCTCTATCTGTTGGGTAATGGATTCTATTTGCTCGTTCCACTGTTGGATTTTTCCGTTATCGGTTTTCTTCTTATCCTTTTCAGCTTGAATTTGCTTTCTCAAATCCTCTTGTTGCTGTTTGAGGTTCTTTTTCTGAGCCTCATAGATGGAAAACATATCTCCGTTTTCTTCCGCATTCTTCAACTGCTTGTTGAGTTCCTTAATCTCCTTGTTGAGTTGAGCGTAACGGGCAAAATCCCAATTCTTCTTTGCTACGTTGGCTTCTTGTTCCAAAGCCCGTATTTGGTCGTTAATCAGTTGGATATTCTTTTCGTAGGCTTCACGTTGGCTATCATTGAACACCCAATAAGTATTATTGTAGGCTCGTTCCAAACGGCTGTAGGATTGTTCCAGCGCATCTATTTCCTTTTGCAGATTTTGAATTTTCTTCTCATACTTGGAATCATGCAATTTGGCAAATATGCCCACTACAGAAGTAACGGCACTTACCATACCCGTAACGCCTCCCAATATGTCACCGCTCATCATTTTACCTACAGAGGCGGCGGCATTTCCCAACTGCCCGAACAACTCCATTGCAGTACCTAAGCCGTTTGCCAAATCATCCTGTCCCAAATCAGAAAACATGGATGCAATGGCATTGCCGCACGTGGTAGCCGTATCGGTAATCGTTTCAATGGACTTGGTTACGCCTTTGGCGGCTTTCTTCATGTCAGCCTCTGCCTTTTTCACATCCTCATCCGTACCCTTCCCAGCAGCAACATTCGCTTTGGCTTCTGCCAGCTTCTTTTTGGCTTCAATGTAATCATCATAGAACGTGCCTAAAGCCTTAAAGGGATTCTTTGAAATAAGCGTTTCCTTTGCTTGATTCAAACTATCAATCAAAGCACGGTAATCTACGGGATTCAGTTTCAAATCCGCATCTTTTAGCTTTGTTTCAATATCAGCCACCAACTTATCTATTTCAGCTACAGAAAGGCTATCCAAATCGCCAAATAACTTCTTCCAACTATCCGATTGCTTTAACATATTGGCGGTAAGGGTGCTTAACGCTTCTGCCTCCGACTTGTTTACTTGGTTAATCCGTTCTTGGTCGCCCGTCTTTTGAGCGGCAGCACGCAGCAAGGCGTATTCCTTTTGGATGTCATTTCTTTGTTCCTCAAAGGTTCTGTAAGAGGAAAGTATCTTTTGCTGTACTTCTTCCTGTAACTTTTCATCTTCTTCTGAAACAAACAAAGTGGCTTCCGCTTTTTCATCAGCACCCACAAGCCCGGAACTTCCATTAGCCAGCTTCTCTTTTGCATCGGCTATGGCTTCCAACTTCTCGGCAAGTGTTTGGGCTTGCTGAATGGTCTTAGATACAGATTCCTTGAAAGAATCCATAGCGGACTTTGCCCCCGTGATTTCATTGTATTGCATATTAAGGGAAATAAGTTGGTTACTTTCTCCCTCTGTGAGTGTTCCGGCTTGTTGTTTATCCTTTAGAGCCTTGATTTCATTTTCCACATACTCCTTGTACGATTTACCGCCTTTTAAAAGCGTGGCAAATTGGGTATTGGCTACATCTTCGCCCATGTTACGCACCCAACGGAAATACAAGGCATATTGCTGTTTCTTGTACTCTATTTCACCGTCAAAGAGTTTGTTTTGGGCTTTGTCATATTTCTTGTTTTCAAGTGTTCGCCTTTCATCGAAGCCGTCCTTTTCAGACTTAGATAAGCCACCTTTTCCGGCATCCTTACGAGCTTTAGCCAAAGCCTTTTCCTCTTTGTCTATATTATCCAATGCCTCCTTGTGTTGGAGCGAAAGGGTGCGCTTGCGTTTTTCGTAGCCCTCTTCCAAGACTGCAATACGGTCAGCCTCCAATTTGCGGTCAGCTTCAAGTTGCCTTTCACGTAGTTGCTTGGCGGCACTATCCGCTTTATCCCCCGTGGTATGCTTGGGTAAACGGGCTTCCAACTTCTTTATTTGCGTATCATAACTCTTATAGTCAGAACTACCGATAATGGCAGCTTCACGCAATTCTTTAAGCTGCTTGATACGGTCTGATATTCCCTTTTCCGTGTTAAGGTTTGTAGTCTTGGTGTTTACAGCACCATTCAATTTATCCAACAAGTCTTTCAGCTCTTTCAGTTGGGTATTATCGGCTTCCACCTTTACCTTTTTGGCATTGAGGGTATCAATACTTTTCTGAGTTTCACCTATTTTCTTATCCATCTCGTTAAACGACATAGCCACATAGTCGGTACTCTCTGTTACAGAAGTCGTATCTTTTTTACCATAGAATTTTTCAAGTTGCCTATCTACCTTGCCTATGGTTTCATCTGCCTTTTTTGCTGATTGTGCGACACTTTCAAGATAAGTTTTTATATTTTCCTTGAAAGCATCCATTTCTTTACCTGTAGCCCCGGTGGACTTTTGTACGGCAAAAACAATGCTATCCAATGAGTTGTTGAACGCATCGGTATAGGCTTGACCTGTTAGCCCTTTCAATTGGTTTGCGGATTCTACCGCCATAGATTCTACCGCATCCCATACAGCCCCCGAAGCTCCACGAATAGAACTTGAAGCCACATCAACAACCTTATTCATCATAACGGTTACACCCTCCGTGGTGGTTTCCATAACTTCTTGAATTTCTTTGTAGGTTGCATCTTCGGCATTCTCTTTCAGCTTATCAAGTGCATCCGTTTGGCTTTGTACCAGTTCTTGCATAGCTTGTTCGGTATATTTAGCCTTGATTTTTTCGGCTGTAGTTTGCTGAATGGCTGTAGTCAATTCCTCATATTTAAGACGCTGTAAATCAAGTGTAGCGTTTTCATCAAGCAATGTCTTATTATATTGTTTACATACGGCATTGATTTTTTCAATCGTATTTTTATGTGTTTGAGTTCCTTTCTCCGTATTTTGCAATACGGCAAAAAGTAAATTCAAATCGTCAATCTCTTTTTTCGTGGTATCTTGAAATTCACCCGTTGCCGTGGTCGCTTCTTTTTGTTTGCCCGTAAAAAGAGTAATTATACTGACTAATGCACCTATCAATCCCATTACCCAGCCGATAGGATTGCTCATCATGGAAGCCCAAAGAGCTTTCACCGCTACCGTTGCTTTTGTCGTGATTGCAGTCAGTACGGAAGTTACAGCCCCTTGTGTTGTCTTTGCCGTAGTATCTGCCACGGAAGCGGCTGTGGATTGCTTGGTGGCTGTAGCTTCAAGTAGTTTTTTCTTTGCGTAAAAATCGGATTGGGTGGCTAAAGCCGTCTTTCGTGCGATAGCTGCGTTATCCTCCGCTGCCTCCATCTTCTTAGTGGCAATGGCTATCTTTTCAGCGTTCCCAGTCTGTTGTGCCCTGTACACTTCCAAATAGGCACGTTCTACAGCCGCCTTTGCCGCCAGTGCATCAGCCCGTGCCGATTCCATCTTTACGGCTGCTGCCTTGACATCGGTACGCATGGCATTTAAGGTAGCCGCACTGTTTTGTGTCTTAACGGCAACCTCATTTTCTAAAGCGGCACGATACACGGCACTTTTAGCCGACAAGTCTAACTTGCTTAGAGCTTGCTTTTGTTCAACGGTAAGAACACTCAGAGCCACCGCCTCATAATTGGCAGAAGAAGCCGTTAGATTCAAATTGGAAAGGTATTCTGCTTGTTGGATGGTAAGCATTTGTTGAATGGTGGCAATGCGTAACTGCTTTACCATGTTGGCGTGTTCCTCTACCGTCAGTTGCGCTTGCAATGCTGCGACATGGCTGTTTTGGGCTGCAACCATCGCTTTTGTCTGAGCTACCATCTGCCCAGTAGCAACGGCTTCCAACTTCATTAAGGAAATCTTAGCCTGCCTTGCCGTGTTATCCAAAAGAGCAACGCCCGTATATCCCTTTGTGGCTAATGTATTCAGTACAATAGCGGCTTTCACGCTTCCATAGCCTATAGCAACGGCTTTCAAAATACGCAAAATATCATCCAAATGCTCTGCCATATAGGTAGCACTTTCAATAGCTCCGGCAAAAACATCTTGGTTATCCGCACCCAACTTGTTTAACGATTGTTCCCACGCATCACCCATGTTGGAAATCATACCCGTTAGGGACTTGCTTTGTTCTTGCATGAGGTTGTAGTAAGTCCCGGCTTTACCCGTCATGTTTTGGAAAGCCTTTTCTACTTCCGCAAAGCCAACCTTACCCTCCGTTACAAGGTTGGAAACTTCATCTTTGGTTACGCCAAGCACTTTAGCCAGTTCCTCATAGATGGGAATACCACGCCCGGCAAACTGCCTAATATCCACGGTAAATGCCCTGCCTTGTGTCCGTAGCGTTCCATAGAGGTAGGCAATATCCTGTAGTGGCGCACCCACGCCCGAAGCCACGTTACCAAGCATTACCAGCTCATCCACCACATTATCCACGGTTGAGCCGTAAGCAAGCATCTGTTTGGCACTACTCGCAATGCCCGAAAGGTCAAACGGAGTTTTGGCGGCTGTATCAATAAGCCTATCCATCAAGCCCTTTGCTTGCGTACCACTTTTGAGCATGGTTGTAAAGGCAATTTCCAAC
>ERZ827512.2812-NODE-2812-length-13183-cov-6.220064_pt1 | contig 13183 bp, 9 predicted proteins | sample MGYA00519916_ERZ827512 | MGnify/ENA primary metagenome ERZ827512 (study PRJEB31778, sample SAMEA3449335) | human gut metagenome | biome: human gut; feature: human-associated habitat; material: faeces | place: United Kingdom | collected 2010/2012 ... | reverse complement strand
GTAAGATCGGTCTGTTCGGCGGTGCCGGTGTAGGTAAGACCGTACTGATCCAGGAGCTGATCCGTAATATCGCAACCGAGCACGGCGGATATTCCGTATTCACCGGTGTAGGTGAGCGTACCCGTGAGGGTAACGACCTGTATCACGAGATGCAGGAGTCCGGCGTACTGGACAAGACCACCATGGTATTCGGACAGATGAATGAGCCCCCCGGAGCGAGAATGAGAGTCGGTCTGACCGGACTGACCATGGCAGAGTACTTCCGTGACAAGGGTGGTAAGGATGTGCTGCTGTTCATCGACAACATTTTCCGTTTCACCCAGGCAGGAAGTGAGGTATCCGCACTGTTAGGCCGTATGCCTTCCGCAGTAGGATACCAGCCTACATTACAGACAGAGATGGGTGCGCTGCAGGAGCGTATCACATCCACCAAGAACGGATCCATTACTTCCGTACAGGCAGTCTATGTGCCTGCGGATGACCTGACAGACCCGGCACCTGCGACCACATTCGCACATCTGGATGCCACCACGGTTCTGTCCCGTTCTATCGTAGAACTGGGAATCTATCCCGCAGTAGACCCTCTGGAGTCCACATCCCGTATCCTGGATCCCAGAATCGTAGGTAAGGAGCATTATGAGACCGCCCGCGGTGTACAGGAGATCCTGCAGAGATATAAGGAATTACAGGATATTATCGCCATCCTCGGTATGGACGAATTGTCCGAGGAAGACAAGCTGGTCGTATCCCGTGCCCGTAAGATCCAGAGATTCCTGTCCCAGCCTTTCTTCGTGGCAGGACAGTTCACCGGCCTGGAAGGAAAATATGTACCGATCAGCGAGACCATCCGTGGATTCCGTGAGATCCTGGATGGCAAGCATGATGATATTCCGGAGAGCTACTTCCTGAATGCCGGAAGCATCGATGATGTACTGGCAAAGGTTCATGTATAGCATGAGAGGGGAGTCCAGATATGGCAGATAAAGATTTTCAACTTCGTATCATAACCCCGGAAAGAGTGTTCTATGAGGGAACTGTGGATATGGTAGAATTCAATACCACGGAAGGACAGATCGGTGTCCTTCCGGGACACATTCCCCTGACGGTGATCGTGAAGCCGGGTATCCTGCATATTACGGAGAAGGACGGAGAGAAGGAGGCAGCACTGCATTCCGGATTCGCCGAGATCCTTCCCGAGGGAGTTACCATTCTGGCAGAGATCATCGAATGGCCCAATGAGATCGATGAGAACCGTGCGGAGGCAGCACTGCACCGTGCGGAAGAGAGACTGCGCAGCAAGACGCCGGAGACGGATATTGCCAGAGCAGAGACGGCATTGCAGAGAGCAATGGCGAGAATTCAGGTGTTGCGATAATTTTCGCAGCACCTGTTTTTCACTTTATAGAGAGAAAATGCATATGCTATAAAAAAGCATGAGGCATTTTAAAATGGTAGCAAGACCGTTTTTTATGACATTGCCCGGATATCCCGGAAGAATGGATGAAAAAGAAATATTAAATGACTTGGAATATCTGCAGCAGACCTATCCCGGAGAAGTCAGACGCTGTCAGCGCAGGATTGCGGAAATATTGGACAAATACGATTACGAAGGAAGTATGATCTATGACGAATATCCGGACCGCTTCAGCCTCTACCGGATCGCTGATACCATTGGTAAGATCCTGGAGCGGGAATCGGGAAAAGTCTCCGGAGATCTGATCCAGGTACTGGTGTGTGATGAGATCTACAAGAGAAGACACGGCGGAAAACGCGGAATGATTGCATTTTTATAGCAAAGAGGAAGCATTTATGTTACAATGAACACTGTGAATTCATCAGGCATGAAGCGTATGGAAGCAGGATAAACTATGGAAGAATTGGGAATACTTTTACAGAAAATTTTGAATAAAGATCTGCAACAGATCATTCTAAGCAACAGTCGTAATCCGGAACAGATACAGAAAGTAAAGATCCGACCGGTATTGATCCGGGACGAATTATTGTTTCAGGAGACGAGATACAAAGGAACGCAGGTATTTCATGAGAATTATACAGCGGCGCAGATGACGGACGGAATCTGTGCCGCATTGCAGGAACAGTTCCGGCAGGGAGAATTTACGGCAAAAAGCTTACAGGCTACGGCGTTAGTCAGTAAAAAAGGAAAGCTGACTCTGAAGGTGAAAAATAACGGTGCATCAAAAGCGGGGAAAAGTACCGCTCCCGAACAGGAGGATCTGCAGGTACTTTCGCATAACCGTACCAAGCATTATATCTTAGAGGAAGGAAAGCCTGTGGATTTTCTGGTGGGACTGGGTGTGCAGACGCCGGACGGCCGTGTGACGAAGGCGAGATTCGATAAGTTCCGCCAGATCAACCGCTATCTGGAATTCATCGAGGATGTGATCAATGAACTGCCGACAGACCGGACGATCCGGATCATTGATTTCGGCTGCGGCAAATCTTATCTTACTTTTGCCATGTATTACTATCTGCACGAATTACAGCATAGAGATATTCAGGTAACCGGACTGGATCTGAAGACTGATGTGATCAAACATTGCAATGAACTGGCGGAGAAGCTGGGCTATGACAGATTAAAATTTGAACGGGGAGACATCAGCACCTATGAGGGAACGGATGTCGCGGATATGGTGGTGACACTGCATGCCTGTGACCTGGCAACGGATTATGCCCTGGACAAAGCGGTAAAATGGGGAGCCAGAGTTATCCTGGCGGTACCCTGCTGTCAGCACGAACTGAACAGACAGATTAAGTGTGATTCTCTGAAGCCGGTATTGAAATATGGGATCATCAAGGAACGTATCGCGGCACTGCTTACAGATGCCCTCAGAGCGAATCTCCTGGAACAGCAGGGGTACGAGACACAGATACTGGAATTCATCGACATGGAACATACTCCGAAGAATCTGTTGATCCGTGCGGTGAAAAAGGGCAGCATGCGCCCGAAGCACAGTACGGATATCCGTACTGTGGAGGAAATGCTGCATGTGATGCCGACACTGGACAAACTGCTGAATAATAAATGAGTGAAGAAGCAAGAATGAAGAAAACGATTATTAAAATTGCCGTGTGCGTTGTGGTGTTTATAGCATCAGCGTTTATCATCGGCGGCATTATGAATCAGGGACATAATAACATGACCATGGAAATGGCTCCGGCGACACTTCCCGTGATCACCATGGAAAGCGGCGGTGTGGCATGCAACGAGCTGCATGGCAACACAGTGGAAATGGATGTCGCATACCAGAAAGATACCGTGACTATGCTGGGTGCGGGCAGACAGGCAAATTTTACCGTGGATACCTATGGCAGAGAAATCACGGGAATTTCCATGGAAGTCCGCAGCATTGACGGTTCCCGACTTATAGAGAACGGAGAAGTCACCGGATGGAAGGCGGGAGGTAAAAGCTTTCCGGTCACGCTGACTTTAAAAGACCTGATCGATACCAATACACAGTACAGCCTGACCCTGATCCTGGAATTGGAAGGGGAACAGAAGGTCTACTATTATACGACGATTCTGTGGAACGACGACCTGCATATCGCAGAGATCCTGGAGTTCGCATCGGATTTCCATGGGAAACTGTATGACAAAGAAGCGGCAAAGGAACTGACTAAATACCTGGAACCGAATTCGAAACTGACGGATAACGGTACTTTTCACAAAGTGAACATCCACAGCAATTTCCAACAGATTACCTGGGGGAACCTGGAGCCTGCCCAGGAGGGAGCAGCTTCCCTGCGCCTGGTACAGGTGAATGGGAACATTGCTTCCCTGCTGATGGATTTTGTAGTGTCTACCGGTGAGGGGAAAAATAAGATATATTATAGCGTGGAAGAATACTATCGCGTCAGATATACCTCGGAGAGAATGTATCTGCTGGATTATGAGCGGACCATGACGCAGATCCCGGATACCGGGCGGATGTATGCCAATGATAAGATTCTCCTGGGGATCACGGATGAAAATGTGGACATGATGGAGAGCACCGATGGAAATACCGTGGTATTTTCCGATAGGGGACAGCTGCTTTGCTATAACGCGGTGACCAATGGGCTCACGGTGATCTTCTCTTTCTATGACAAGGACAATGCGGACTGTCGTACGCTGTATGACCATCACGGTATCAAGATCCTCGATGTGGACGAGGGCGGCAATGTAAAATTTGCCGTATACGGCTACATGAACCGCGGAAGACATGAGGGCGAGACCGGCATTCAGATCTTAAGTTACGACAATTCGCTGAACACCATCGAGGAAGAGGTCTATATTCCATATTCCAAGAGTTATGCAGTGCTGAAAGACGAGATGGGCCAGCTTTTGTACCGGAACAGGCAGGAGCATCTGTACTTTTTCCTCGAAAACGGTGTCTATGATGTGAATCTGGAGAACCGAAGCGCAGAGCAGCTGGTAAGCATCCGGCAGGATGACAGTCTTCAGGTATCGGAGAATCATGAGATCATCGTATGGCAGGAAGGGGACGATATCAATCACAGTAATCAGCTGAATGTGCGGAACCTGAATACCGGAGAACAGACCGTGATCCGGGCTGAGGATGGGGATGCCATCCGTCCTCTTGGCTTTATGGGAGAGGACATCATCTACGGAGTGGCAAGGGAGAGCGATATCCGCACGGAGAATTCCGGACAGATCTTCTATCCTATGTATAAGGTATGTATCAGTAATTCTTCCGGTGCCAGCCTGAAAGAATACGGGCAGGAAGGAATCTATGTCGTGGGATGTACGATCGAGAGCAACCAGATCACACTGTCCCGCCTGCAGCGGACAGAGAACGGCAGCTACCAGGAGATCCTGGATGACCAGATCATGAACAATGTGGAAGAAGAAGCCGGACAGAATAAAGTGGTCACGGCAAATATCGATATTTATGAGCGCTATGTGCAGATCCAGACGAAATCTTCCATTGATGCGAAGACCATCAAGGTGCTGAACCCCAAGGAGGTTGTATTCGAGGGCGGCAGAGAGCTGGAACTGGATGCGGTCAGTGAAGTGCCCCGGTATTATGTTTGCAATGCGTATGGCGTATGCGGTATCTACAGTGCTCCGGGCACGGCGGTGAAGGAAGCCTATGACACGTCCGGCATTGTGACCAATGACCGCGGAGTTACGGTATGGCTCAAAGGAAACCGTGTCAGCAGGAATCAGATCATGGCCATCAAGGAAGAGAGCGTCACGGAGCAGAAGAACAGCTTGGCTGTATGCCTGGATAACATTCTCAGACATGCCGGAATTACCCGTAACACCGAGTACGATCTGGCGCAGGGCAAGACTGCTACTACGATCCTGTCGGAAAATATGACTGGAGTACAGGTACTGGATTTAAGTGGGTGTACGCTGGATGCGGTGCTGTATTACGTGAATCAGGATATTCCGGTACTGGCGATCCTGGAGGATGGGGAAGCAGTGCTGGTGACAGGATTTAATGAATTCAATGTGGTCATTATGGAACCTGCCACCGGCAAGCTGTATAAGAAGGGAATGAATGATGCCACAGCGTGGTTTGCTGAGAATGGCAATCATTTCATCACGTACATGAGAATAGAGAATTAAATTGCTTATTTCTGTACGTCAAAAATGTATTTGCGATATTTCTGAAGCACGGTGCGAAGCAGCATGCCCAGGATGCCGCAGGAGATCACTTCCCCGATGCCTACGGTCAGCATGAAATAAGGAATGCCACCCTCTAAATGATACACATAAGCCAGCACGAAAGGAACGATGATGGTGTTGGCGATGATGGGAGGCAGAGGAGCCAGCCATTTGTTCTTATCACGCAGCAGATAAGTGCCAAATGCACCGATCAGCGTTGCCAGGCTGCCGAAGATAATGTCAAGCAGCATGCAGCCGGTCATGGTATTGCTGATGATACATCCCAGGAAAAGTCCCGGTATGGCAGCAGGGGTAAATACGGGAAGAATCGTCAGGGCTTCCGAGAAGCGGACCTGAATGGGATAATTAGCCAGTCCCAGAGCGTTGGCTAACATGGTCAGCACAACATAGAGAGCAGCGATCACCGCTCCGTGTACGAGGTACAGTACTTTTTTGTTCATTTGTTTTCTCCTTTAGTTTTGTTTTACGAGTGGAAGGTCACGAACACTCGATTCATTTTACGCCGGGAATCGGCGAGCCCTGTAAGACCTTGTTTTTATGGGCTGTACAACTGTTTTAGTATAACAATAATCTGGGAAAAGTCAAGCCCTGTGTCAAAATATCCAATAGTTGCATTTTCTGCGTAAAAATGCGAAAATATAAGATAACGCATTGATTGCAAGAAAGTAAGGAGAAGTATATGTATATTATCGCAGGGCTGGGGAATCCCGGCAAAGAATATGAAAATACGAGACATAATATCGGTTTTGATGTCATAGACAGATTAGCAGAGGAAGAAAATATTGCTGTCATGGAGAGCAAACACAAGGCGTTGATCGGCAAAGGCTACGTGGCAGGGCAGAAGGTGATCCTGGCGAAGCCCCAGACCTTCATGAACTTAAGCGGAGAGAGCATCCGTGAGATCGTGGATTATTATAAGGTGGACGATACCTCGGAGCTGATCGTGATCTCCGATGATATCAGCCTGGATGTGGGACAGATCCGCATCCGCAAAAAGGGCAGCGCCGGCGGACATAATGGACTCAAGAATATCATCAAGATGTTAGGGCATGATACTTTTACCCGTGTCCGCATGGGCGTAGGTGAGAAACCGAAGAATTATGATCTGGCAGATTATGTATTGGGACATTTCCCGGTGGAAGAACGTAAGGTTATGGATGATGCTACGAAGACCGCCGCAGAAGCGATCCGTATGATCATCACCGAGAGCGCGGATGCTGCCATGAACCATTTTAACAGTAAGAAAGCGTGAAAAAATGCAGGCACTACTTGCACCATTGAAAGAACTGGCGGAATATGATGAGGTCCGTAAGATCGTCAGACAGGGAAAGGGAACGGTTGCCCTGTCCGGATGCGTGGACTCACAGAAACTTCATATGATCTACGGACTCAGCGATGGCCTGAAATACAAGGTCATCGTTACTTATAGTGACTTAAAGGCCAAAGAGATCTACGAGGAATACCGCTTTTATGACAGAAATGTCATGCTGTATCCGGCGAAGGACCTGATCTTTTTCCAGGCAGATATTCACGGTAATCAGCTGGTACAGGAGAGGATCAAGACCTTGCGCAGAGTCGTGGAGGGCAAGCCTGTCACCATCGTCACCACCTATGCGGCATTGATGACACCCCAGGTGCTGTGGGAGGAGAAAGACATCATCCACACCGAGCGGGGCGGAAGCCTGGATGAGAGCAAACTGGCATCCCGGCTGGTAGCTATGGGATACGAGAAAGCCTATCAGGTGGAAAGCCCAGGGCAATTCTCCGTGCGTGGCGGTATTGTGGATATTTTTGACCTGACGGAGGAGAATCCCTACCGTATCGAACTGTGGGGGGATGAAGTGGAATCCATCCGCAGCTTCGATATCTTAAGCCAGCGTTCCATTGAGAAGCTGGAGAGTATCACGGTCTACCCGGCGACGGAGTTCGTGCTGTCTGAGGAGCAGATTCGCAAGGGAATCGCCAGACTTGAGAAGGAAGCCGCCAAACAGGAGAAAATTTTCCGGGATGCCCACCAGCCGGAGGAAGCCCACAGGATCGCCACCCAGGTAAGCGAGTTGAAGGAACAGCTGTTGGAATTTCAGAGCAAAGCGAACCTGGAAGGATATATCCGATATTTTTATGAAAATACGGTGACTATGCCGGAGCTGCTGGCGGATATGGCGGGACGATCTCTGGTCTTCTATATTGATGAACCGGCGCGGGTGAAAGAGCAGGCTGATGCTATAGAACTGGAATTCCGGGAGAGCATGGAGCAGCGTGCGAGAAAAGGCTATGTGCTACCGGGACAGATGAATATTCTCTACAGCGGAGAACAGGTTGCGGCCACATTGGAGAAAAATGCCGTGGTGACACTGGCTACCATGGAGACCAAGTACGGCTATTTCCGGACGGAAAAACATGTGGATATTGCAGCCCGCAACATTGCCCCCTATAACAACAGCTTTGAATCCCTGGTAAAAGACCTGAAAAAATATAAAAAAAGCGGATATCGGGTGCTGTTACTGTCCGGCTCCCGTACTCGCGCAAGACGTCTGGCAGAGGATCTGCGGAATGCGGAAGACGGCGGTGCGGGACTCACGGCAGTATATACGGAAGACCCCATGCGGGAAGTACAGCCCGGAGAGATCCTGACCTATTATGGGCATGTGAATAAGGGATTCGAATACCCATGGCTGAAATTTGTAGTGCTGTCCGAGAGTGATATTTTCGGGTCGGAGAAACGTAAGAAGAAAAAGAAAAAACTCTACCAGGGGCAGAAAATCAACGATTTCAATGACCTGAAGATCGGTGATTACGTAGTGCATGAGACCCACGGATTGGGGATATACAAAGGCATCGAAAAGGTAGAGGTGGAAAACATTGTCAAGGACTACCTGAAGATCGAGTACCGGGACGGTGGCAATCTGTACATTCTCGCTACCGGACTGGATGTGATCCAGAAATACGCCTCCGCCGATGCGGCGAAGAAGCCGAAGCTGAATAAGCTGGGTGGCAAGGAATGGGAACATACCAAGACCAAGGTCCGCAGTGCGGTCAGCGCCGTGGCAAAGGATCTCGTGGAGCTGTATGCGGTGCGCCAGCAGAGTGAAGGCTATGCCTTCGGAAAAGACACGGTATGGCAGCGGGAGTTTGAGGAAATGTTTCCTTTCGAGGAGACGGAGGATCAGCTGAGTGCTATCGCGGACACCAAGGCCGATATGGAAAGCCATCGGATCATGGATCGTCTGATCTGCGGAGATGTGGGATATGGTAAGACAGAGATCGCGATCCGCGCTGCCTTCAAAGCAGTACAGGAGGGCAAACAGGTGGTATACCTGGTGCCTACCACCATTTTAGCACAGCAGCATTACAACACTTTTGTGCAGCGAATGAAGGATTTCCCGGTCAATATTGCCCTGATGAGCCGGTTTCGCACATCTTCGGAGATCAAAAAGACAGTAAAAGATCTGGAAAAGGGAATGGTGGATATCGTCATTGGTACTCACAGAGTATTGTCGGCGGATGTGAAGTTCAAGGATCTGGGGCTTTTGATCATCGATGAGGAGCAGCGTTTTGGCGTGGCTCATAAGGAGAAGATCAAGAAACTAAAAGAGAACGTGGATGTGCTGACCCTGACGGCAACACCGATTCCCCGTACCCTGCACATGAGCCTCATCGGTATCCGGGATATGAGCGTGCTGGAGGAGGCTCCCAACGACAGGCTGCCGATTCAGACTTTTGTCTGCGAATACAACGACGAACTGGTCAGAGAGGCTATTGTCCGAGAGATGGCCCGGGGCGGACAGGTCTACTATGTCTATAACCGTGTGAATAATATTGCGGATATTGCGGCACAGATCGCAAAACTGGTGCCGGAAGCAAATGTGGCCTATGCCCATGGACAGATGAAGGAGCATGAACTAGAACGGATCATGTTTGATTTCATCAACGGAGAGATCGATGTGCTGGTGTCCACTACTATTATAGAGACCGGGCTGGATATCTCTAATGTAAACACCATGATCATTCATGACTCGGATAATCTGGGGCTGTCCCAGTTGTACCAGCTCAGAGGCCGCGTGGGACGCTCCAACCGGAATGCCTATGCGTTTCTGATGTACAAGCGGGACAAAATGTTAAAGGAAGTAGCGGAGAAACGGCTGGCGGCGATCAAGGAATTCACAGATCTGGGTAGCGGTTTCAAAATTGCCATGCGGGACCTGGAGATCCGTGGGGCCGGGAATCTGCTGGGGATGAGCCAACATGGCCACATGGAAGCCGTAGGATACGACCTCTACTGCAAAATGTTGAATGAGGCGGTGCAGAATCTGAAGGGAATCCATACGACGGTGGATTTCACCACGGTGATCGACCTGGATGTGGATGCATATATTCCGGCGGAATATATTGTGAATGAAACGCAGAAACTGGATATTTATAAGCGCATCGCCGGCATTGAGACGCTGAAAGAGCGGGATGAGATGAAGGATGAGCTGTTAGACCGTTTTGGCAATATCCCCAAGGCAGTGGATAATCTGCTGCGGATCGCACTGATCCGCATGGCGGCACACGCACTGGATATGACGGAGATCAAGGGCAAAAACGGCCGGATCACCTTTAATTTCCGACCGGATGCAGCCATAGACCCACTGAAGATCCCCGCGTTTCTGAAAAAGCATGGAGAGGAAATGAGCTTCACCGCATACGGCAATCCTTTTTTTACCTATAAATACAAAAAAACGGGACTGGTAGAGACCGATGCGGAACTCCTGATGGGGAAAACCGAGGAATTATTGGAAGAAATGAAAGAACTGGTGCTGGAAAAATTGCCGGCTCAGGAAAATTGAGAGAATTTTATGGGACATTAAAAGAGATACCTTCTTATCAGAACAGCAAACAAAAGGCTTCTGATAAGGAGGTATTTTACGATGAAGGGATATGTAACAGCCAGCGGATACATGGGATATGTGGAGAACGAATATATCTTATTTGCCAGCGAAGATGACTATTTTGATTACATGGAGGCTATTTAGGGACAGCAACATACCAGTCATAAAAAGGTGTCAGGGTGAAGCTGTCTTTGAACAGATCGGCCTCTGTGTAGTAAATAATATAAATACTGTCAGTGGATATGGTATCGTAATTGATGCGCGTATTGACCCGGATTCCGTCAGCGGTGGTAAAGGCGGCCGGAGCCGGGGCAACATCATAGGTAACGGTAGCCAGGTACTGGGAAGGCAATGTTTGTGTATACAGAAGCAGTCTGGGCCATTGCGTTGCCTTTTCCGCGCTGATCGTAGTCAGACCGAGCGTCTTGCACTGTTTCATCGAATACGCAACACAGTCTTCTACACCTTGGGAAAAATAAGCGTTTGTAGTTTCCGCATACTTGGTGTAATAGTCCTTTTGGAACAGAACCAGACAGATGAGGAAGAATGCAGTGGTGCAGCCTGTAAAAATCCTGCCGAGAGATTGAGACTTCCCCTTCAGGAAGCAGGAACATTTCCAGATACCATATGCCTCGCATAAGACAAGCGGGATATAGAGATCATTGATCTGATGCATCCTGGCGGTGACCAGCAGCGAGGTGATTCCACCTCCCATCAGCTGGGCAAACAGGAAGAATTCCCAGCAAAACACATGCTGCCGCACAGAACGAATCAGCCGGTACAGCATACAGCCGATTCCGATCAGGATAAAGACGCGGCCGATATCGTAAAATAATCCCCAGGGCAGTAGAAAGTCATAGGGACTTCCGGTATCCTGCAATAACAATAAATGCGCTGTGTTTTTGAAATTCGCATAAACAGAACTTAGGGAAAAAGCAATCTCTCCGCCGCGATACCCCTGTGTTTTGGGAATAGTGATCCAGGGTAAGGCGATCTCCGGCAACAGTCCCTGATTGACCAGGACAAATAAAAGCAACGGTAATGCCAGGACAAACAGGAGCAGAACAGACAGAACGCTGTAACGGTTGCAATGGATTTTATGATAGCGGATCCCGTAACATACCTGCAGAGCCAGCAGGATGGGAAGCATCGGCCAGATCACTGCGTAGCAATAGAGGGAGAGACCGTAAAAAAGTGCCGCGAGCAACAGATAACGGTTGTCATTCATGCCCCGTACGAAAAAGTACAGACCAAACATGAGAAAACCGGGGGCCATATTGGCATCCAATGCCCAACGACAGGCCATGATGTGCCAGGGACAGACGCTTAAGGCGAATAAGGTCCAGAGACCCGCAGTGTGGCCGAACATTTCCTTTACCAGACAATAGACGCACCAAAGCGTTAGAATACCTACCAGTGCCTGAGGAAGCCTTCCGAGAAAAGTAGTGGGAATCCCTTTGTTCAACAGTAGGAGAGGAGTGAGAAGCCAGGAGTACATGGCACTCTGCCCGTCTCCCCAGCTGGACATATAGATGGGGAATGCATAGCCTGCGGAATCCCGGCCTTCGTGTAAAAGGTCATAGGAGTTCAGCAGGACAAAAGCCTCATCCTGATGTAGGCCACCGGGCACCCGGGACAGGTATAACAGACGCAGAAGTGCTCCCAGTAACAGAATCAGAACCGGACAATAACGTCTGTAAAAAGTGTTACTATCGGAAAGGAATTTTGAATGCATAAAAATACCTCAATTCTTAGAATGATAATACAGATTGATTATAGCAGATATTGACGGCAAATTCAGTATTTTCGTTAAATTTTTAATTTATGTCTGGCACCTTTACCGACGCCATATATTTGTGTTATAGTACAAATGTAAAGAGAAAATGTAAGGGGTTTCAATGGCACACTGTGAGGAATACCGGAGAGATTCCGATACAACATTTGGCAAAAATGCAGATGGGAGTTTATATTATGGAACTGACTGAGAAAAAGGAATTTGACCTGCTCTCCCTGGGAGAGATCATGCTGAGATTATCACCGCCCGATAACGAACGTATCACCAGAGGCGACAGCTTCAGCAAGCAGGCCGGAGGTGCAGAACTGAATGCCATCACCGGTGCGGCAATGCTCGGATTGCGCTGCGGTATTATCTCCAAGCTGCCGGCCAATGACCTGGGTGTATATATTAAGAACCGTGTACGTCTCTGCGGCGTCAGCGATGACTACCTGGTATACGACGATGATAAGGATGCGAGACTGGGCGTGTACTATTATGAGAATGGTGCTTATCCGAGAAAACCCCGTATCGTCTATGACCGTAAGAATACTTCTATCAATAAACTGAGTGTTGCGGATTATGATGACAGCCTGTATAGCGATACCCGTTGCTTCCATACCAGTGGTATTACACTGGCGCTGAGCCCCGAGCTGAGAGCAACCGCCATTGAGATGATCAAGCGTTTCAAGGCGCAGGGAGCCATCATCTCCTTCGATGTGAACTTCCGCGGCAATCTGTGGACCGGTGCTGAGGCGAAGGAATGCATCGAATCCATTCTGCCTTATGTAGATATCTTCTTCTGCTCCGAGGACACCGCACGCCTGACTTTCCTGAAGGAAGGCGATGCCAAGAGCATTATGAAGAGCTTCACGGAGGAGTATC
>ERZ827512.2804-NODE-2804-length-13204-cov-6.209217_pt1 | contig 13204 bp, 10 predicted proteins | sample MGYA00519916_ERZ827512 | MGnify/ENA primary metagenome ERZ827512 (study PRJEB31778, sample SAMEA3449335) | human gut metagenome | biome: human gut; feature: human-associated habitat; material: faeces | place: United Kingdom | collected 2010/2012 ... | reverse complement strand
TCGGCACCCTGCACAAAATTCCGGTCGGTTTTTGTGAAGGGTGCCGATTGTGATACTGAAACAATTTCCGGAGAGCCTTTCCTGCAGGGCTGACAGTCAGGAGGCTGTAAAACAGGTATGTTCTCAGCTTCGTTAAGGGTGTTTCGTTCAGCGCGGCGGTTGACGACATGGGGCATTCAAGCAAAGCCGGGGAGAACATCTTCTGGGCGATGAACCGGAACAAGCCGGGGATCATCAAACGGATTCTGAACGCTCTTGAGAGGTTTATTGCGCGTATCAGGGGCAAGGATGCCTATCTTGCGGTCGAGCAGAGGCAGGCGGCGGAGAGGCTGAGAGATATGCTGACCGGTGAGCTTAAGAGGGCTTACGGGACGGATGTCAAAGGCGAAGCTGCGGTTGAGAGCGACGGGGGAAAGAAGTACAGCATTGTGTATCTCGACGACGGAAAAACGTATGTTACTGCAAGCAGAAACGTTATCAGCGGGAATGATGTAAACCAGTGGAGAAAACAGATAACAAACTTCTTCACTGCTTTGCTTGAAGGGAACAAAAGCATATCGCGGAACAGAAAAAAGCCGCGACTCAAGCCGCGGCAGAAACTATTTTCTTCTCATCTCCGAACAGACCGACACGGACGGGAATTCCATAAACATTCCGGTATTCATTAACGAAACCGCAAAATACAATAACGTGTTTATGGATGTTAACAAGGCAGCAACGGTGTTCGGAAGAGAGCAGCTGAGGAAGTATATAAACAGCAAACTCGCGGACGGTTCTCTTGTGAGAATAAAAAGAAGAAGCACTCAGTCCAGTGAAGTGAACGCAGATATCGCGTCCCATTATAGAAAGAATGCTTCTTCAATTGACAACAGTGTATCACAAATTGATCCCATTGTCAATACACAGTCTATGCAGGACGTTGAAAAAGATTCCTCTGATAAGAGACATTCTCTTGTGAAATATGCACAAAGCGAGCTGAAAGCGCTTCAGAAAGAGAACGAAAAGCTGAGGCAGGATGTTGACGATCTGAAGCAGGAGCTGCAGCTTACGCACGGGAGAAAGCTGAGCCGGGATGCGCTGATAAGCTCGATACAGAAGATTCTTATCGACGGGTACGGTGTGAAGCTGTCGGCGAAGGAGCTTTATCCTCATGTAACCAATCTGTACGATATGTTCTACAACAACACCGTTGACGGAAAGCGTTTGAAGAAGGATGAGCGCGTTGACACGATGAGGATCATCGAAGAGATGGACAAAATCGTCGATGCGGTCATTGAAAACGCGGTCGGAGTTGACGACACGTATGTTGAGATGAAGAAACTGCTTCCGGAGCTGCGCAATACCAAGCTCGTTGTTCCCATGGACGCGAGAGCCGATGCTGCGCAGAGCGCGGGGTTTGAGAACTGGGCGGAATTCAGGAAGGCGAACTTCGGCAGAGTCGGGTTTGCGAACGAAGGGCTTCCGGTCGACACCTACTACATGGAGCTTTCGGAGAGATATCCGGAGCTGTTCCCTGACGGAATAACCAACCCGGGAGAGCAGGCGGCGCATATTGCCGACGTTGTGAACACGATACGCGAGAGCGGCATTAACGAGTATCAGCTGTATGACATCGAAGATGAGCGTATCAGAACGTCGATAAAGAATGACGTCATGGACATTATCGGGAATGCCGAAAAGCTGCAGACGTTTGCCGACAGGGCGGCGCAGAAGGTTGAGGACACGAAGCTGGCGGAGGCTATGCACTACGGTGCCGACATCGCGAAGCTGAAGAGGCTGAATGCCGAGAAGGTCGCCGATATCAAAGCCGAAAACCGGAAGCGTCTTTCGGATATGAGGCGGAAATATCAGGACAGGGTGGAAAGTGTCCGCGAGAGATATGCGGAGGCGAGAGCAAACCGTTCCGAGAAGCAGAAACAGACGGTTCTCCGGAACAAGGTTTTGCGCAAATACACCGAGGCGTCGTCGATGCTCGACCGTCCGACGACGGAGAACCACTTCACCGAGGCGATGAGGAATCCGATTATGGAATTCCTTGCGGCTGTTGACATCACGACAGGAAAGAGCGTGGCGAAGCAGGGTGTATACGACAGGATACTGAGGGTCATCGAAGCGGCTAATAAAGTAACGGCAGAAGGAGACGAAAACGGGCTTGGCATTGCCGAGACCGACCTGAATGTTCAGGAGAAGCAGCTTATCGTTGACTCCGGCTTGCTTGAGAGAATGTCGGCGTGGGTGGAAGCAAACAAGGGAAAGAAGCTGACGGAGCTTTCCTCGGCGCAGCTTTTCGATCAGATCGTATCCAATGAGCCACCGGTAGGCTACGTTCACCTCGATCTCCTTCAGCAGCCTTATTTCGCTGCGGATACCGTACGAATATCCTATGAACAGCATACGGAAAAGAACCTCCGGCTCGATAGCAGGGCGTCCGTTATTCTCGCAGTAATACGGCTTGCAGATTCTGCGGGTACGAGCTCTTCCAATACTATACTATCTCAAGCCTGACCTGCTTAACGCTTCTTTCCGTAAACTTTGCTGTCCCTCCGGGCTTCTTTTTGTTCCTTTTATACTGCTATTATACTGCTTTTTTGTTCCTTTGTAAAGGTCAAAGGGCTCAGAACTCTCGTTCTGAACCCTTTATCAGTGATCTGAGCAGTGCGGCAGACCGCACTGCTGTTTTTTTGAGAAAAAATGTCCGAACGTGCATAATTCCGTTGACTACCGCGCCGTAATGTGATAGAATATATAGTATTGTGTGAACATAATGAACGGGGGACGTCAGAAAATGAATACTATCGGCTTCAATAACGATATGTACATCAGAAAGCAGTCCGAGATGATCGGGAAGAGGATTAGCGAGTTCGGAGGAAAGCTCTATCTTGAGTTCGGAGGAAAGCTGTTCGACGATTTCCATGCGTCGCGGGTGCTTCCCGGCTTTGCCCCGGATATAAAGCTGAAAATGCTTCTTAATATGAAGGAAAGAGTGGAGGTCGTCATCGTTATCAGCGCGGAGGATATCGAGAACAAGAAGATCAGGGGCGATATCGGAATATCCTATGACGCCGATGTCCTGCGTCTTATCGATGCCTTCCGCGACTCCGGTCTGTACGTCGGGAGCATTGTCATCGGAATGTACAACGGTCAGCGCTCCGCCGATGCCTTCAGAAAGCGCCTTGAAAGCCTCGGCATGAAGGTCTACCTGCATTATCCGATCGAGGGCTACCCGCTCAACGTCCGCCATGTGGTCAGCGAAGAGGGGCTCGGCAAGAACGAGTACGTAGAAACCACCCGTCCGCTCGTCGTCGTCACTGCTCCCGGACCGGGAAGCGGAAAAATGGCGACCTGTCTGTCCCAGCTCTATCATGAGAATCTCCGCGGCGTCAAGGCGGGCTATGCAAAATACGAGACGTTCCCGATCTGGAACCTCCCGCTCTCTCACCCGGTCAATCTCGCCTACGAGGCGGCTACCGCAGACCTCAACGACGTCAATATGATCGACCCGTATCACCTTGAGGCATACGGCAAGGCAACCGTCAATTACAACCGCGACGTCGAGAGCTTCCCGGTTCTCCGCGCCATTTTCGAAAAGATCTACGGCAGGTGTCCCTATAAGTCCCCCACCGATATGGGCGTCAACATGGCAGGCTTCTGTATCGTAGATGACGGGGCAGTCAGAAAAGCCTCCTGCGAGGAGATCATCAGGAGATATTACAAGACCCTCTGCGATGTCATAAAATGCAGAGCCACAGCAGATGCCGTCAACAAGATAGAGCTTGTCATGAATCAGGCGGGACTCCAGACCGACGACAGAAGGGTAGTCCGCGCCGCGCTTGATAAGTCGAAGGAAACGGGAGACAAGCCCGCCGCAGCCCTTGAGCTTCCCGACGGCAGGATCGTCACCGGAAAGACCTCGTCGCTGCTCGGTCCCTCTGCCGCTGTGCTTCTCAACGCACTGAAGGCGCTCTCCGGGATCGATAAGGATACCGACGTTATAAGCCACTCGGTAATAGAGCCCATCCAGAAGCTGAAAACCGAGATTCTCGGCAACCATAACCCCCGCCTCCACTCCGATGAGGTACTGATAGCTCTGACTATAAGCGCCGGCTTTGACTCTCATTCCGCAGAGGCAATGAAGCATCTTCCGGATCTCCGCGGCTGCGAGGCGCATTCGACCGTCATTCTTGCCCAGTCCGACGACGGAGTCTTCAGAAAGCTCGGCATAAACCTCTCCTGCGAGCCGAAATATACCACGAAAAAGCTGTATCATAAGCAGTGAAATAATGCGCCGTCCCGGTTTATCTGCCCGGAACGGCGCATTGCGCGTTAATATGACATTATTCGCTATTGACAAATTTTTATAAATGGTTTATCATTATATTGTCCGAAAAATCTTTATGGATGGTTGCCGATATGGGAAATGACGAAAAGAACATGGTTGCGTTCCGGCTCTCCCGGAGAGGGTACGACCGGCAGGACGTGAACAGGTATATCGAGGAAATGAGCCTGCGCTTCACCGCGTCGGAAAACGCGCTGCGCAGCCGCATAAAGGAGCTTGAAGCGCGCCTTTCCGGGGAGGACTGCGAAAAATCCCCGGTCGCGGAAAAGCTGACTGCCGAAAACCGCGCCCTCCGCGAGGAAAACCGGCGTCTTGCCGAAGAAAACAGCAGGCTTTCCGAAGACTGCCGTCCGGAGGACAGCGCAGAGTACCGGGAGATCAGCGAAAAACTCGGCGATATAATCCTGAAAGCCAATCTCGATGCCGACAGGGTGAAAAACGAGGCTGAGGCAGAGGCTGAAAAGCTGATGTCGGAGGCATCGGAGCGCGCAGATGCAGTCAGGCTGAAATCCGCGGTTGACGCAAGGGTTCTTTTGTCAAACGTCCGTACAAGCCTCGGTGACCTGACAGAAAAACAGCTCTCCGCACTGAAAACCGTCTCGAAGGACACTGTTTCCGAATACGAAAAGCTGTATAAAGAGCTTGAAGAGCGCTTTGACGCGATGGGAAAGCTCACCTTATAAACCTGATGTACCCGAAAAACGGCACATCCTTTGCTCTGCACCGCGCGGCGTGTGCGGCGGCATAAATAATGTAGAATGCGGCTGTCAGCCAGAGAGCAATGCCGACAACCTTTTTCAGCACAGCAAACACCACCCCGACAGCCGGGATCATGGCAAGCAGTCCGAATATCCATCCGGTGACAAACCCGCAGATAAGACAGACAAGCTCGACAAGCAGTACGATAAGCCCCTGATTTGCCCAGTACCTGCCGTACCGCGATTCCGGAACCGATACAAGCGGCACGAAAAAGAGTATCCCGGTGCAGGCACAGATGCACTCAGGACGGCACCGCCTCATTTCGGAATATCTGAATTTGTCTGTCAGGTCTCTGCCGTCGAACCGGAGCTTCACATCGCTTCTCCTCAGTGTAATATCGTTGATTCCCGTTTAATATGCATTAATTATACATCCTTCGTGCAAAAATGTCAATACCGGATTCCGGAACTGCGGAATCGATGTATTTTCGGAAAAAACACTTTACTTTTTCGGAAAAGTGTGATATAATAATTTCCGCAATGTGTTTTCCGCCCTTAGCTCAGCTGGATAGAGTATCAGATTCCGATTCTGAGGGTCACAGGTTCGAATCCTGCAGGGCGGGCCATGATTGTGCGACTATAAAGCACAAAAGACGAAAACCCTTGAGAAATCAAGGGTTTTCAGCTTTTTCAGAGACAATTTTAACAACTTATTTTTAGGGCACAAAATTTAATATATCGCTCGACCGGAAGGACTCGAACCGGGGATAAGATAGATTCCCGATTCCAAGTCCGTTTTTTTATTCTTATCAAATCCTCTACCCCTCCACATGGATTCGAACTAAAGTTAAATATTTAAGACCGTAATTTCTTTATTACATATATAAAGAATTTGCGGTCTTTTTTTATGCCTATATCCACAGACTATTGATATTGTTTGCAAAAGTGCATTATTTCAAAGATAATTGTGCTTTTAGTATCTCGCGAAATGGTTTTGGTATGGCTCATAAATGACCGCTATATACACGATTTTTATTGAGCTGCATAACTGTGCTATATGCGAAGGTTTCCGGCTTACCGTGTCCGCAAGGACTTGAAAAAAGATAGTCGAGTCATTTAAAGGAAACCCACCGCACCAAATAATTAAGGTACGGTGGGTATTTTAGTTGGGAGAAAAATGTAGTGGATACATATACGGTTTGTTTTTTCGGACACAGAGAAATAGATAACCCCTTAGAAGCAGAAGAACAGCTTTATGATATAGTATTACATCTGCTTGAAAGCAAAGAATATGTTGAGTTTTTAGTTGGACGAAACGGAGAATTTGATCAACTTGTTTCTTCAACAGTTCGCCGTGTCAAGCGGAATTATCGTGATGATAACAGTGCCCTCATGCTCGTTCTGCCATATTTAACAGCCGAATATGAAAACAATCATCAGTCTTTTCACGAATATTATGATGAGATTGAAATCTGCCAGGACGCTGCTGGAGGTCATTATAAAGCGGCAATTCAGGTGAGGAACCGAGAGATGGTTGACCGTTCCGATTTGGTTGTCTGCTACATTGAACATAACAGTGGCGGTGCCTTTCAGACCGTGCAGTATGCAAAAAAGAAAAACAAAGAGATCGTTAATCTTTCAGACCAATAACGGACGATTTGCCAGTTTGCTTCTACATTAAAAAAGCAGGGTAGAAAAATTCAAAATTATGTGCTATAATTACTATGTATATTTATGTCCAGATACAAAAATGCCGGACAAAATAAGAATTTTGCAAAGGGATATCCCTTTGTTGGTTACTGTGTAACCAACAAACAACCCCTGTCAGTATGAATTTTCGGAAAGGAGCGGAGGAAAGTGAAAGCCAAAAGCAATAAAACCGTTTGGATTACTGTGGCTGCCGTCGTTGTGATAGCCGCCGTGATCAGGCTTTACAACAATCAAAACACCTCTGATGATGTGTTGTTCACGGACTTTATCCGCTCTCTGCTCCATATCGGGCTGATTACGGCATGGGGCTTTTCCATATACCAACGAGTGGTTCAAAAGCAGGCACGGCACTATCTGTGCGGCATTGCCTTTTTGATGATCCTTTGGCTGAACTTTAAGGTTATGAAGTATTACATTTGCGCGGATGTAAATGTCAGCCGGTATCTTTGGTATCTGTATTATCTGCCGCTGGTCGGGATACCTCTGTATACGCTGTTTGCCTCCCTGTTTATTGGAAAAACGGAGGATTACAAGCTGAAATGGCAGGTAAAGCTGCTGTATATACCGGCGATTCTGCTTTTCCTGATGGTTATGACGAATGACCTTCACAAGTTTGCCTTTTCCTTCCCTCAGCATGATTTTTCGCCGGACAATTACCAACACGGAATCGGATATTTCATGGTGTTCGGTTGGTTTGCACTATGTACATTTGCTTCGTTTTATGTGATGTATTCCGGCGGCAAAATAAAGCGTAAACCCCGAGCATTTGCACCGTTGATTGTAGCTTTAGTTTTGACGGTTTACTATATTATTACCTACATGGTTGAGAATCCTGTCACAAAACTTCTCGCAGGAGACCTGTCCTCTGCGTGTTCGCTGCTGTTTGCCGCTGTATTTGAATGCTGCATCTACTGCGGACTGCTTCCCACCAACACACGGTATGACGAAATGTTTGAGGCTTCCGTCGGCAACAGCGCACAGATTGTTGATGAAAACTATAATGTCCGGTATGCTTCCGCATCTGCCGAGCCTCTATCAGTAGAACAAATTAAACAAGCTCTTAATGCTCCTGTAGCCTTGTCCGAAGGAAAGCTGCTGCATACGGCTCCCATCGGCGGCGGATATACGGTCTGGACGGAGGATATATCCGAACTTACCAATCTGCGCCGTGAGCTGACTGAGACCAAGGAAGAACTGGAAGAACGCACCGCCATGCTGAGGCATGAGTATGTGCTGGAAAAGGATAGAAAGGTGACTGCGGAGCAGAACAGACTGTATGACCTGCTGACCGCCTCCACGCAGAAACAGATCGACCGCATTGCGCGGCTGATGAAGGAGTACGAGCTGGTGGACGGGGACGCGGAAAAAGGAAACGCCATTCTGTCCAAGATCGCCGTGCTCGGCGGCTATGTCAAACGTAAAAAGCACCTGACGCTTTCCATCCAGAACGGGTTTGACGTTCCCCAGGGCGAACTGAAAAACGCCATTGAGGAATCTGTCCGCTACCTGAAAGCCATGGGAGCGCACTGTGTGGTGTTTGTAGATGCGGAACGGGACTATTTGCCCGGCGAGATTGCGTCCGCCGCCTATGACTTTTTCGAGGACGCGGTGGAAGCGGCGCTGGACAGCATCACTTCCTGCGCGGTATCGGTGAGTGTGGTGGAAGGCGTGCTTCGTATCCGTGTAACCGTCGGCTGCAGGGAGGATCTGAGTCCGCTCGGGAAAGAGTGGCCGGACGCTTCGGTTGCGATGTCGGACAAGAACGAGTGGGAATTGATCCTGCCTCTGAGGGGAGGTGCCGGAAGATGACCTGCTTTTGCGAACTTTCTCATTACGCACAGATGGCGGTGATTATTATCACTTGGCTTGGCGTGCTGGCACAGCTTGTTTTGCCGTTGTACCGGTTTTTCCACCGCCGGTCGGTAATACATACTGTACTGGACGGATTTCTGCTGTACGGATTACTTATGCTGCTTTGCTTCCTTGTTGGGTATAATCAGCATGTTACCCAAAGTGATTTTCATCTGCCGGTGCCGGCTCTGATTTGTATCCTTGTCGCCGCCTTTGCATATTCCGTCATAAGTCTTATCGCGGAAATGCGGCGCAGCAAACGGGAAATCAACGAATGGTCGGTCAAGGAAGCGATTGACGATCTTCCGGTGGGACTTTTGTTTGCGGACGCAGACGGACATATCATTCTGATTAACCGGAAGATGGCAGAACTGTCCCACTTGCTGATAGATAGACTTCCCCGGACACTCAGCGACATGACGGATGCCCTATCTTCGCCCCCATCGGAAAGCCAAGTGGAGGCCATGACGGATGTAGCGGGTTGCTACCGTTTTAGGGACGACAGAACTTGGGAGGACAGGATTTACCGCTTTTGCCGCAGCGAACTCGACGGTGAGGGACTTTCAGGTTATGTCCAGCTTGCCGCCCATGACGAGACCGAGCTTTATGAAGGCAATGTTCGTCTGCGGGAGAATAACGAGGAACTGAAAAAGGTAAACCTCCGGCTACAAAAGATGTATGCGCGCATGGAGGACGAGGTGCGGGAAAAAGAAAGCCTAACTCTGAAGGTCTGGCTTCACGACACCCTCGGAAGCAGCTTACTCACCATTCAAGATGTCAAGAACAGCTCCTCTACCGAGACAAAGCAAAAGCTGAAGGATTTGCAGGAGGCTGTCGGGATGCTTTCGGCAAGCCGTTCCACTGCAAAAGGAACCTTTGAGGAAGCACAGCAGAAAGCCAAACAGCTCGGCGTCAAGGTAGAGCTTTCCGGCTATATTCCGCCTGACACCACGGCGGAGCAGCTCATAACGGCTGCCGTGAGGGAATGCGTCACCAACTGTATCCGTCACGCCAAGGGAGACAGAGTCAATGTCAAGATCACCGAGAAGGTCGGTTTACTGCGAGTACAGATTACAAACAACGGCGAAGTGCCGAAGGATAAAATAACGGAAGGCAGCGGCCTTTCCTCCCTGCGCAGGAGTGTAGAGGCTTCCGGCGGTGATATGAAGATTTCTCACCGCCCTGCGTTTGCCCTTACCCTGTATCTTCCGAGGAAGGAGGAAGACAATTTATGATCAATATCCTGATCGTTGAGGATGACAAATACATACAGGAGCACTTTGTCAAGCTGTTTACAGCCGACGAGCGCTTTCATCTGGTCGGCGCTGTACGGGACGCCTTTGAAGCGGAGCAGCTTTGCAATAAAGGGATTGACCTGGTGCTGATGGATGTGCAGACCCTCCACCGCCATTCGGGGCTTGCCGCCGGAAGGCGGATTAAGGAGAGCTGCCCCAATACCAAGGTGGTGATTATGACTTCACTGGTTGACCCGGAGGTGCTTTCCAAAGCAAAGACGGGCTGTGCCGACGGGTTGTGCTATAAGGATCACGGGGACGATGAAGTGATGGCGGTCATTGAGCGCGTTCTGAACGGAGAACGCAGCTTCCCCGACGAAACACCGCCCGTGGAGCTGGAAGATATCTTATCAAGTGAAATTAAGCCGATACAGCTTGAAATTCTGCGCCTGTATATCCGGGGCATGAGCTTTGCGGAGATTGGGCAGAAGCTGGGTATTACCGGCGACGCCGCACGGTGGCATATTCGCGATATGGTCAGCCGGTGCGGATTTGACAGCAAGGAGGAGCTGATGGCGGCAGCCATAGAAAGCAAGCTGATCGTCACAGCTCTGAAAGACGAATAATATAAAACATTTTCCCGGTTCATCGGATTTACGGTGAATCGGGTATTTTTTGCCCTTTTTCAAAAACCTCCGTTTTCGGAGTGAAAAATGCGAAAAAAATCTTTATAATGTACTTGACAAATTGATTTTTTTGTGTATCAGCCGAAAAGCACTTCGGTTTTCAGCAGGTCAGAGCATAGCTGCTTTATGCAAATCATACCGGGTAAACGGTACAAACACGCTTTAGGCAGTCTATATATAAGCGCCTTGCCTTGTGTTCATAGGCAGGTAAACTAACAAGGAAGGAACGAATGTGAATATGCGCAAAATCTTATTGGATATGCAGAGCGGGCTTTTCGCAAAGGCGATACAGAGAACGCTATCACAGGAACTGGACGATTATCAGGTCATAATCTCTGAGCATCCGGACAAGACCGTGCAGCGCTGCAAAACCTTCAAGCCCTATGCCTTGTTAATGGAAGCAACCGGTTACACCCCCTGGATGCTGGAAGAGCGGCTCGCCATACGGGACAAGGTCAAGAAAATTGACCCCGACTGTAAAATCGTCATTTTAGTTGACGATCAGGCAGACAACGAGCTGGCGGAAAAGGTCAAGGAGGCAAAACGGGACGGTTTGATCGACGCCTTCCTTTTTGGAACCGTGACGGAGCAGTACATGGCTGCGGTCATGGACAGTCTGTAAGGAAAGGCGGTGGTTCGTATTGATATGATTTGAGTTCCGCTTTCAGTCAGGTTTGAAAGCATTCATGATCCGCCCGGAGGCCATACGCCGGGAGACGGAATAGAAAAAGATATGGAAAATCGATTATCAAAAGGAGAAAACCTTTATGAAACAGAAAACACATAGGCTGCTCAGTCTGCTGCTCTGTCTGGTCATGGTTTTGGGACTGATGCCGATGACGGCGTTTGCGCAGGATACCCGCGAAGAGGTTGACACCATAAAAGCCACAGCGATAATTAATGTACCATCTTATGGCGAACCGACCAATTATCCGGCATTTACAGTGACAGAAGGCAGCCCTGCATATATTGCTGCGATGACTCACTGGGAAAAGAAAAACACAGGGACAGGAAAATGGGATTATGTTTCCTCTGGGAATACGTTTACAGAGGGAACATGGAGGCTTTCTGTCCAAGTCCGCATAGACGGTGAAGGCGGCAAAACCCACAAGCTGTCGGAAAAACCGCGGTTTTTCGTCAATGAAGTAGAGTGGCAGATTGAATCGAAATCTCGTTTTGATGATCCCCACTTTGTATCTTTTGCTTATTTTCATTCTCAGGAATATGAGGTGACATCCTCAACATTGCCGCAGGTGTATGATATTACCGTAATAAACGGTGTGGCTAAAAATATAAGTTATATAGACATCACAGAAGCGAAACCCGGTGATAAAGTGGTGCTGTTGGCGGACGATAGACGAGATGAAGGTTGGGCATTTAAGAAGTGGGTTGTTACCGGTGCTACCGTTGATGCTGAAAACAACATGACTGCGAAATTCATTATGCCGGAAGGTAATGTAACCGCAGAAGCAACCTATATCCCTTGTGATATATCAATTAAGGCTGTCAAACTTACACTGGGCAACTATGCTGTTGGCAAAAAAGCCAGCGATATTTCTGTAAAAATCATTTCACCAGATGTAGTAGACTTTTCTTATGGCGATACCTATTGTCGTTATGATGAGGATGATGTTGCTTTAGGTGGCAGCTACGTGTTATGTTATCTCGAAGGCGAAACAGTAAAGCGTCTTGGTGCGGATGAGCTTATAAAGGAAGGCGTAGAATACTTCCTCGAGGTTCACATTAAGCCTGACGAAGGCTATACATTTTTGGGTTTGGAGGAAGAAAATGTAACGTTAGACGGAACAGCGGGTGTAGCTATGTTTATGCGGCCTAACAACGCAGTGTACAGCTTCCTGCCTAAACCGCTTAAAACTGTTGACCTTACACTGGATAACTATGCAGTTGGCAACAAAGCCGGCGATATTTCTGTAGAAATCACTACACCGGGTGTACTGTTTTCTGGAAGCGGCGAAGGAAGCGGCGAATATAATCAAGGCTATCAGATTGCAATTCCAGATGGTGAATGGATCGGCGGCACAATAGCGGTAAGATTTCTTGATCCAGACGAGAAGTTGGAGGCCGGGGCAGACTATGATCTTTTTGTCTTTGTTAAAGCGGCAGACGGCTCTACATTGAAGGATTTGACCGCGGCTAATGCCAAATTAGACGGCAAAGCGGCTGAAGCTGTAGATCTTTTATCTGACGGTGTTACTGCAGTGATTATCTTCAAGCTGACTCCACTTGAAGCTTCGCACACCCACACTTACGGCACCGAATGGAAATCCGACGCATACAAGCACTGGCATGAATGTTCCTGCGGCGCAAAGTCTAAGGAAGCAGCTCATACCGCAAGCGACTGGATCACCGACACCCCGGCAACAGCTACCACAAGCGGCACAAAGCATAAGGAATGCACCGTCTGCGGTTATACGATGACAACCGAAACTATCCCGGCAACCGGCGGCGGTGAGCATACCCACAACTACAGCTCTGACTGGAAATCCGATTCTATCAACCACTGGAAAGAATGCTCCTGCGGCGATAAGGCTGATGTTGCAGCACACAGCTTTAAGTGGGTGGTAGATAAGGAAGCAACTGCAACCAAAAAGGGTTCCAAGCATGAAGAATGCAAGGTTTGCGGCTACAAGAAGGCTGCTGTTGAAATTCCGGCAACCGGAACACCGA
>ERZ827512.2803-NODE-2803-length-13208-cov-4.364860_pt1 | contig 13208 bp, 10 predicted proteins | sample MGYA00519916_ERZ827512 | MGnify/ENA primary metagenome ERZ827512 (study PRJEB31778, sample SAMEA3449335) | human gut metagenome | biome: human gut; feature: human-associated habitat; material: faeces | place: United Kingdom | collected 2010/2012 ... | reverse complement strand
CGACAATACTTGTCTGGAGACGGACCGGGAAGATAGGTCAATGCCAACACAAAAGGCCGCAACCATTCGGTTGCGGCCTTTTTGCTGTCTATTGCATGGTGATTTGGGCGCAGTTTTCTTGACATTTTTTCAAGAGTAAGTATAATTGTGGCAGAATCAAGAAACGGGGGACTGCGCTATGAGAAGACATTCTTGGTCTAAGCTGGTCATGCTGCTTGCGATGGTTTTGCTGCTGGGCGCTGTGCCGGCGGCTGCGTTTGCTGGGTTTGCAGATGTACCGGCGGACGCATGGTACGCGCCTGCGGTACAGACCTGCGCAGAGCGGGGACTGTTCCAGGGAACATCTCCGACCACCTTTTCACCGGATCTATCTATGACCCGCGGTATGTTTGTGACGGTTCTTGGCCGGATGGAAAATATCGACCCGACACAGGCTGACGCTTCTGGTTTTATGGACGTTCCGGAGGACGCCTATTATGCTGGCTATGTCGGCTGGGCTGCGCGCAGCGGAATCGTTGCAGGCGTTTCGGATTCAGTGTTTGAACCGGAACGCGGCATCAGTCGTCAGGAAATCTGCACGATTGTGCACCGTTATTTGGTTTGGAAGGACGTTTCTCTCCAAACCGTACCGTCTGCGCAATTTGCGGATGATGCGCAGATTGCCGAGTGGGCAAAGGAATCGGTGTATGTGTGCCGCAGCGCGGGGATCGTCTGTGGTGTAGGCGATAATCATTTCGCTCCGGACGTGGCGGCTCGTCGCTGTGAGGCGGCACAGATTTTCAAAAATCTGCTTGCGGTTTTAGAAGATGCGCTCGAGCCGCAGCCGCCGGTTGAGCCGCAGCCGCCGGTTGAGCCGGAGATGCCCGTGATTCGCTATGTTGCGCACAGGGGTTATCATGTGCAGGCACCGGAAAATACGATGCCGGCCTTTGCGGCGGCGGCGGAGGCTGGCTATCAGTTCTTGGAATCGGACGTCCACTTCACAAAGGACGGCGTGGCAGTTTTGTGCCATGACAGCACGATCAACGCTACAGCGCGCAATGCTGACGGCAGTAAAATCGTTGGCGTGAAGTCGATCCAGTTCATGACATATGAGGAGCTGCTTCAGTATGATTTCGGCATTGCGGCGGGTGAGGCATACCGGGGGACCAGAATTCCCACATTCCGGGAGTGGATCGCGTTCTGCCGGGAAGCGGATGTGACACCCTATATCGAGCTGAAGTCCAGAATGACGACGGAGCAGGTGCAGACGCTCATGCAGCTCGTGGAGGAAGCGGGGATGACGGATCGCGTCGTGTGGATCTCCTTCACATGGAATTTGCGGATGCTGCAAGATGTGGTTGCCGCGAACCCGGAGGCGGAGGTCGGACTACTGAGCAATGGACTTGCCAACACGACCGTGGCGATGGCGAAAACGCTGCAGACAGGGCAAAACCGCGTCTTTTTGGATGTGCTGCATACCGCCGTGAACCGGCTGTCGATGCAGCTTGCTGCGCAGGCCGGGCTGGAGGTCGAGGCATATACCGTGAATGATGCGGAGCTTGCGGATGCGCTGACGTCGCTCGGCGTCGTTGGAATTACGACAAATACACTGCTGCCGGCTGCAACAACAGCAGAGCCGATGCAGCTTCAGGATGCAGAGGCGATTGTAGCGCGTTTCGCGCAGGACTTTACCATGACATCTGAACTGGAGCCATAATAGAACTATGAGCGATTCGCTCCAGTCGAATGCAAAGCCGCAACCATTCGGTTGCGGCTTTTTGCTGTCTGTGATCAGATTTGAGCCGAGGTGATCTTTATGAAAATTCTGATGATCAACGGAAGCCCGCACCCGCGTGGTGGGGACGTTTCCGGACAGCAATCGCGAAAGCCCCGCCGGAAAACCGGCGGGGCTTTTGGGGTGTTGCGAAAAGAAAGGGATCGGATCAGTGTTTCTGCAGCGGGGCGTATTTCTCGTGCAGCTGTTCCTCGCGCTCAAGGTCGGCCTCGATGCGTCTGTGATGCGTGATTTTTATGCGGCTCGTATAGGGCACAATGACCACATCCGCTGGCATGATTTTGTGTGTCTACATTTCAACTTGCGCATGTTGACAGAACTTTGCACTTATTCTGCCTGTTCTAAAGAGAATACAATAAGATGTGCTCGATAAAATGACTGTCAAAAGAAACCCTATGCGCAAAACTGTCCCCTGGGGCGAAATTGTCTTGCATGCACAGTCACGGCGGCAGTTCTTGTTATATTTGCTAAAGAAATAACGATCCGCATATGTTATGATGATGCCACAGTAAGAAAGACGATTTTTCAAAAGATCATCCTGAACAAACGGAGGTAACTACAATGAAAGAATTTGCTGGAAAAGTAGCCGGCATCACCGGCGCTGCCAACGGCATCGGCGAAGCCTTCGCACTGGAGGCCGCACGCCGCGGCATGAACCTTGCGCTGATCGACATCGAAGGCGACCGGCTGCAGGAGGTCAAGAAGGAATGTGAAGCGCTGGGCGCGCCCAAAGTCGTCACGATCACCGTGGACGTGTCCGAGTACGAGCAGGTCCGCATGAGCGTCGAGCGCATCATGGCGGAGTTTGAGCGCATCGATGTGTTCTACAGCAACGCCGGTGTTGCCGGCGCCGGCACGCTGGGCAACATCCCTGCCCAGGACTGGGACTGGATCACCAGCGTCAACTTCCTCGGCATGGCCTACTACGTCACGGAAGTGCTGCCCATCATGAAAAAGCAGGGCACCGACGCCTACTTCCTGTTCACCGTCTCCATCGGCGGTCTGCAGCCCGGCATGCGCATCCAGTCGGCCTACACCGCGTCCAAGCATGCGGCGATGAGCCTTGCCGAGAGCGTAAAGGACTATGCCGTCAACTACGCGCCGTACATTGGCGTGACCGCGTTCTGCCCGGAATACGTCAACACCACGATCTGGGACAGCGAGAAGCGCCGCCCCGAGAAGTTCCAGAAGCCGTATGATCCCTTCTACGCGACCGGCGACTACCAGGACTACAAGGCCAATTTTGAAGGCCGCATCAAGAACCAGGGCTACAACCCCCGCTTTGTCGGCCCGCGTCTGTTCCGCGCCATGGAGGACGAGCAGCTCTACGTGCACCCGCACGTGCACACCCACCAGATGCTGCGCGACCGCTTCGCGCGCATCGAGGCCGACCTGCGCAAGGACGAAGAGCTCGACGCCGAGTTCAAGGCGCTCGAGGGCTACGACGACTGAGCAGAGCCGCATCCGCATAAAGAACAGGAGCACCTCCCACCCGGGAGGTGCTCTTTTCTGTATTCCGGCAGAAGAAAACGGGCGCGGCAAAACTGCCGCGCCCGCGTCGTCGGAGTCATTCGCCTGCCGGTTTTTCGGGCAGCGGCGCGAGATCGGAATAGCGGTTTTTCAAAAACGCGTCGATGTAAAAGGAATACTGCAGCTTGAACAGCAGCGACGGGTCCGAAAAATCCACGGAGAACAGATTTTCGATCTGCTGGATGCGGTAATTGACCGTGTTGCGGTGCATGAACATGAGCTCGGCCGTGTGGTTTTTGCTGAAGCCGGTTTTGGTATAGATCTTCAGCGTTTCGTACAGCTCGGTGTTCTTGCCCGCGTCGTAGGTTTCCAGGCTGGCGAGCACCGGATGGCGGCACTGCTCAAGCAGCGGCTTGTCCTCCATACGGTCGAGCATGATGTAAAACGCATAGTCCGAGAAGAAGAACACGCCGCCGGTGTTCGACAGCCGCCGCGAAAAGGACATGGCCTGCAGCGCCTGCTGATAGTAAACGTAGAGCTTCGACGGTTTGTGGAACAGATTGCTCACGCCGACGAGGACCTGCCCGTCGGCCGCGAGGGTCTCAATGGCCGTGCGCGTCTCCTCCGGGAGCGCGCCCGCATTGTCCACGCCGACGAATGTGACGATCGCGTTTTTCTTATGCACGCGCGGCGAGGCCGGCAGGATCTCCGCGACGCGCGGCATCAGCACATCGTAAAGATATTCGTTGCCCCTGAAATAGCTCGGCTTGAGCACGACCGCGCGCATATTCGGCGGGAAGGTCAGCTTGGCGGCGTTGATGCGCTGGATCGTCTCCTCCTCGCTGGCGCCATCGATGATGTCGCTGAGCACGCTCTGGTGCATGTTGAAGCGGTAGGTGCTGTAGCTGCGGCTGCCGAGCAGGGTGGAGTGCAGGTTTTTGGCCAGCAGGTATCAGCTTGTCGCTGAACCACGGGAACTCCCCGGTGTAATTGCCCATGAACACGTAGCCGATGATCTCATTGTCGGCAATGACGCGGATGACCTTGATGTACATCTGCAGCCGGTTGCAGAACAGCACGAACGTGTTGGGCGACATGTCCATCTTATGCTTGACCCGGTACGAGAGGATGTACTCGATCAGGTAGTTATCCAGATAGCCGACTTCGATGCTGTGGATCCAGTGCGGGTGGTTGACCCTGAACGGCTTGGAATAGGCCAGCACCTTGCCGGAAATGTCGATGGCCAGCAGCTGTGAGCCGGTGCCTTTGGAAAATTCGCAGAACACCGACGTCAGATCCGCGCCGTTGAGCAGCATATAGATCAGGTTGGAATACAGCTTCTGCTGCTTGAAGGAGTCGCCGAAGAGCGACATGATGTAATACACCACGTCCACGACCGAGACCTGCGGGATGATGATATAATTGCTGTCGCTGTAAGCGATCTTGTCGTGCGCCGCCTGGTCGGGCGTGCCCGCGCACACAAAGCAGAGCGGCAGTGTCATGTCCTGGCTGATCTGCCGGGCGGTATAGATGCTCAGCGAATCGACCGGCGGGACCGCCCCGCTCGGGTCATACAGCTCCACATTGCTCAGTTCGCAGTCCATGGGGTAGGCCGTTTTGACCTCCGGATATTTTTCCGCCACGCGTTTGGCCAGCTCTGAAAACAGCATGGGACGCCTCCTTTTTACAGCAAGTGTCAATTAATTAACAAGAACATTATACATGGAACACCGCCGCTCCGCAAGTGCATTGTGAACAAAATTTGCGGTGTTTTTGTTCATTTCGACAGCGGGGGTTGTCCGCCGCCGAAACCGCCGGACCGGCGTGCGTGCACATTGTGCATCGTGCATGGTTTGCTTGCTGTTTTTTTCACAAATGACATAGGCACGGCCGCCGGTACCCGATAGAATGAGGGCAGCAAAGTTGATATGAGCCGAATGCGTTTTTCTACCTTTTCGCCGTCCGGGTGAGCACCGGACGGCAGAAACGCAGAAAGTTGAAAGTTGAGGTTTACTGCTTATGCATTACGAAAAACTATTTGAAAAGGGAACCATCGGCCGGCTCGAGCTGCGCAACCGCGTCGTCATGACGGCCATGGGCACGATGCTCGGCGATTGGAACGGCTGCTCCACGCCGGAGCAGGTCCGGTTCTATGAGGAGCGCGCTAAGGGCGGCTGCGGCCTCATCATCCCGGAGTTCACGTCGGTCGATCCGGACAGCGGTCACTGCAACCGCATCCAGCTCGGCATCTGGGATGCACGCCAGATCTCGAGCTTTGAGCGCATCTGCGACGCCGTGCACCGCCACGGTGCCAAGATCTTTGTCCAGCTGCACCACGGCGGACGCGAAGCGCCTCCGGCGATCAACGGCGGCCGCCAGGCCATGGCGCCGAGCGTGGAGCTCAACAGCGTGATCGGCCGCGACACGATCCTGCCGCGCGAGATGACCATTGAAGACATTGACCGGCTGGTCGGCCTCTTCGTTCAGGCCGCACTCAATGCGCAGGCCGCCGGCGCCGACGGCGTGGAGATCCACGGCGCGCACGGCTACCTGCTGCAGCAGTTTATGAGCCCCTACACGAACAAACGCACCGACGAATACGGCGGCTCCATGGAAAACCGCTGCCGCTTTATCGTGCGCATCCTGAAGGGCATCCGCGAGGTCGTCGAGCCCGGCTTCGTTGTCGGCGCGCGCATCAACGGCAACGACTTCGTCGAGGGCGGCAACGACCAGGATGCCTGCGTCGAGATCGCCAAGTACCTGGAGCCGTATGTCGATTACTTCAACGTCAGCTGCGGCGTGTACGCGAGCGCGGCGACCATGATCGAGCCCTGCTACAGCCCCGAGGGCTGGAGAAGCGGCTTTGTCAAGGCCATCAAGAGCCAGGTCAGCGTTCCGGTCATCGCGGTCAACACCGTCAAGCATCCGCAGTTTGCCGAGCAGCTCCTGCAGGAGGGCGTGAGCGACTTTGTCGGCATGTCCCGCATGCACATTGCCGACCCCTATCTTGTGCAGAAGACCATGGCCGGGCGCGAGGATCTCATCCGTAAGTGCCTCGGCTGCATGAACTGCAACAAGTCCGTCGTCGCGGGCCGCACGCTGCACTGCGCGCTCAACCCCGTCGCCGGCCACGAGGTCACGTTTGGCGATGACAAGCTCGTCAAAAACGGCAACGGCCGCAAGGTCGCCATCGTCGGCGGCGGCCCGGCCGGTATGCAGGCGGCCCTGCTGATGAAAAAGCGCGGCTTCGAGCCCGTGATCTTTGAAGCGAGCGGCACGCTCGGCGGCAGCGCCATTCTTGCCTCCAAGGCGCCGTGCAAGCACATGGCGCAGGAATTTGTGGACACGCAGATCGCCGAGATGCAGGAATACGGCATCGAGGTGCACCTCAACACGCCGGGCACGGTCGCGCGCATTCAGACGCTCGAGCCGTACTGCGTCGTGGTCGCCTGCGGCGGCAATCAGATCATCCCCGGAGTCCCCGGCGCCGACCGCGACAATGTCTATTATATTGAGGACGTTCTGCTCGGCAAGGTGCAGTTTGCCGGCAAGAAGATCGCCGTCATCGGCGGCGGCCATGTCGGTCTCGAGGTCGCGCACTATCTGTGCGCCGACAACCAGGTCACGGTCGTCGAGATGCAGAAGGAAGTCGGCACGTCCATCTACCGCACGGCAAAGTACAAGCTCTTGTCGCTGCTGCAGGAAAACGGCGTCGAGATCCTGACGCAGCACGCGCTCGCCGGCGTCGGCGAGGGGACCGTTGCGCTTAAGCAGATCCCCGGCGGCGAGACCGTCAGCGTCGATGCCGACATCGTCATCATGGCGCTCGGTAACCGGCCGGACAAGGCCTATGAGGACAAGCTGGCCGCAGCGTTCGACAAGGTCATTGTCGTCGGCGACGCGACGAAGGCCGGCACCATGGCCGACGCAACGAAGGCCGCCTACGAAAAGTGCTTTTACATCTGATTCCAGTCCCACGCGCGAGGCGCTCTGCGTCTCGCGCAGCGCTCCGGCGGGCATGTTACTTTTTTGTCAGTCGTGAACAAATTCCGCATTCTTTTTAAGCGTTCGTGACATTGTGACATTTTTATCTTTCGGGTATCATGCGAACCAAGGTAGAAAAAACCCGCATTTGCTCAGCGGTACTTTGAAAGATTCCATGACGACAAGGACGGAACCATGAACTACGAAAACCTGTTTAGGCCCGGTTACATCGGTGGCCTGCGGATCAAAAACCGCGTCGTGATGACGGCCATGGGCAACGGTCTCGCCGCAGAAAACGGCGAGGCGTCCGACGAGATCATCGCCTGCTACAAGGCCCGGGCGGCCGGCGGCTGCGGGCTGCTGATCACCGAGTTTTGCGCGGTCGACGGGGAAAACGGCATCGCCGAGACCCATCAGCTGCAGATTCACGCGCCGCGGTTCATCAAGCGCCTCGCACTGCTGACCGACACGCTGCACCGCTACGACTGCAAAGTGTTCTTCCAGCTCTTCCACCCCGGCCGCGAGGGCAAGCCGCAGTTCAACGGCGGCCGCCAGGTCATCTCCGCGAGCGGGATCGTCAACCCGGCCATGGGCCGCGTGTCGCACGAAATGACGCGCGAGGAGATCCACGGCATGGTCGACAAATTCGTCACCGGTGCCGTGTATGCCCAGCAGGCCAATGCCGACGGTGTGGAGCTCCACTGCGCGCACGGTTATCTGCTGCACCAGTTTCTCAGCCCGCACAGCAATGTGCGTACCGATGAATACGGCGGCAGCCTTGAAAACCGGATGCGCATCGTCCGCGAGATCATCGAGGGCATCCATCGCGCCTGCGGCAGAGACTTCCCGATCAGCGTGCGCATCAACGGCTGCGACTACATCCCCGAGGGCCTGCAGAAGGCGGACGCGGTGGAGATCGCAAAACTGCTCGAGCACTACGGTGTGTCGTGCATCAACGTCAGCAGCGGCGGCTACGAAAACCCGGCCGCCTTCATCGAGCCCTGCTACTTCCCCGAGGGCTGGAAGAAGGAAAATGCGCTGGCCGTCAAGGCGGCGGTGCAGATCCCGGTCATCGCGGTCAACGTTATCAAGCACCCCGAGACCGCCGAGGCGCTGCTGCGCGAGGGCGTGTGCGATTTCGCCGGTGTGTCCCGGGCACAGCTCGCAGATCCGGACTGGGTCAACAAGGCACGCGGCGGTCAGGAAGCGCTCCTGCGCAAGTGCATTGGCTGCATGAGCTGCAACAAGGAGGTCGTCAACCACCGCGGCATCCGCTGCGCCATCAATCCCCGGCTCGGCCGCGAGCGGGACTACAACGCCGCGGCGCTGCGGCGCGACGGCGCGGGCCGGTGCGTACCGGTGATCGGCGGCGGGCCTGCCGGTATGCAGGCGGCCATTGTCCTGGCCGAGCGCGGCTTCCGCCCGATCCTGTTTGAGCGGCGCGCCTATCTCGGCGGCAGCGCCGTGCTGGCCTCCAAGGCACCGTGCAAAGGGCTCGTGGCCGAGTACATCGAGACGCAGAAGAACCAGCTCGCCGCGCTCGGCGTGCAGGTGGAGCTGAATCACGCGCCGACCATGGCGGAGCTCCGGCGGCTCGACCCCTATGGCATCTTCGTTGCCATGGGCGGGCAGCAGATCGTGCCGGATATTCCCGGCATCAACCGCGAAAACGTGTTCGGCATCGAGGACATTCTGCTCGGCCGCCGCGTGATCGAGGGCAGGGAAGTCGCCGTCATCGGCGGCGGACATGTCGGACTTGAAGTGGCCCACTTCCTGTGCGCGAACAACAAGGTCACGATCGTGGAAATGGCCGATGAGATCGGCGCGTCCGTGTACTACATCACCAAGTTCAAGCTCCTGCCATTGCTGCGGGAGGCCGGCGTGACGTTCCGCACCGGCCAGGCCATCGCCGCAGTGGACGACGGCGGCATCCGTCTGCGGGACACGCACACCGGCCAGTGCACCGAGCTGAAGGCCGAGGCCGTCGTTCTGGCGATGGGCAGCCGGCCGGATCTGGCCGCGCGCGCGGCATTCGACCGGAACTTTGACCACGTCGTCTATGCCGGCGACGCTGTGCGCGGCGGCACCATGCTCGAGGCCAACCGCGATGCGTTCGCCCTCGCATGGGAATTCTGACACATAGATACAAGTAGATACGAAAAACCGATTCTGAACGATTTCAAAAAAAGGAGACGATACTATGAAAAACAACATTTTTGATCTGACCGGTCAGGTCGCTCTGGTTGCCGGCGGCAGCTCCGGCCTCGGCCTGCAGTTTGCAAAGGCAATGGCCAACGCCGGCGCCAACGTCGCCATTGTGGCGCGCCGCACCGACCGCCTGGAGAAGAACGCGAAGGAGATCGCCGCGGAGTACGGCGTGGAGGTTTACCCCCACTACCTCGACCTGTGCGACTCCAAGTCCGTCACCAAGTGCGTGGAGGACGTCATTGCGCACTTCGGCAAGATCGACATTCTGGTCAACTCCGGCGGCACCGGCGGTTCCGGCGACCCGGCGACCATGACCGATGAGCAGTGGGCCCACGTGGTCGATACCGACCTGACCGGCCTGTTCTATCTCTGCCGCGACGTCGCGCGCCTGTCCATGATCCCCAACAACTATGGCCGCATCGTCAACGTCTCTTCCATCCACGGCTTCGTCTCCAGAAAGAACGTCTGGACCGCACCGTACTGCGCTTCCAAGGGCGGCGTGCACATGATGACCAAGGCCATGGCCAACGACTGGGGCAAGTACAACATCACCGTCAACTGCATCGCGCCGGGCTACTTCCCGACCGAGCTGACCGAGAAGTTCATCGACTCCGACGCTTTTGTGCAGCTGCACAAGGACCGCTGCCCGAAAGAGCGCCACGGCATCCTCGGCGAGATGGACGGCCTGTGTGTTTACTTCGCCGCGCCCTGCTGCACGTACACGACCGGCCAGATCGTCGCGGTCGACGGCGGCTGGACCTGCAACTGACGCATCCGCTCAGGTAACTACGGAGATATAAGGAGAAAAATATGGACAAGGCAATCAAAACACCGAATCGCACAGGTATTCTGGTACGTGCCCTGATCGTGCTCGCCATGTGCGGCATCGTCAACTCCGCGGCCGTTTTCGTCTCCCCGATGGCAAAGCACTTCGGCTGGACGACGGAAGCCATTGCCGGCGTCGCCACCTATATGGCCTTCATGCAGACGCCCGGCCACATCCTCAGCGGCTGGCTGCTCGGCAAGATCGGCGCCAAGAAAACGCTCATCCTCGGCTGCATCCTGCTGGGCCTCGCGTTCCTGCTGTCCGGCATGGTCCCCTCCGGCTCCCCCTGGATGCTGTACATCACCTTCAGCGTCCTGCAGGGTCTCGGCGTCGGCTTCACGTACACCGGCAGCACCTACTGCGCGACCGGCTGGTACCCCGACAAGCGCGGTTTTGCCTCCGGCCTGTGCATGGCCTTTAACGGCGGCTCCGCCACCTTCCTCGCGCCCCTGATCGTCAAGCTCATCGGCAGCATCGGCATCATCGTCACGCTCTACATCGTCGGCGGCGCGATCATCGTCATCGGCATCTGCGCGGCCATCGGTCTCAAGAGCGCCCCGGTGGGCTATGCCCCGGCTGGCTGGAAGGCCAAGGCGGACGATCCCAAGCTCGCAGCCACGCAGCTCGAGAGCCTGACGCCCGGCCAGGCGTTCCGGACCCGCGGCTACTGGCACCTGTTCCTCGGCTACGGTCTGTTCCCGACGATGTACATCATCTGCTACCCCCGCTTCTCCGTTCTCATTTCGGACGCGGGCTACTCGCTCAACGCGGCTACCATCGGCGTGTCGATCTACTCGATCTGCAACGTCATCGGCCGTTTCGGCATGGGCGCGCTCATCGACAAGCTCGGCTACCGCAAGGTCTATACGATCTGCGGCGTCTGCTCCGTTGCTTCTTCGCTCTGCCTGATGTTTGCCCACAGCCTGGCCATGTTCTACATTGCCTATGTCCTGCTGGCAGTCGGCTTCGGCGCGACGAACTGCTGCCATCCGGTCGCCGTTCAGGAGACCTACGGCTCCAAGTATGCCGGCGGCATCTTCGGCATCTGCATGCTCGGCTATATGATCATCTGCACCTTCATCAGCCCGAAGATCAGCTCGGCGCTCGTCAAGGCCACCGGCAGCTACACTGCCTCCATGGTCTATGCCATCATCGCCTGCATCATCGCCGTCATCTTCTACACCACCATCCCCCAGCCCAAGAGACGCACGCTGGCCGAGGTCGCCGCAGAAGAAAAAGCCGCGCAGGAGAAGGCCGCGCAGGCCTGATCCGCGCAGCATCATCCGCACACCATCCTCCCCTCATATTTGCGGCATGGCCGGTTTTCCCTTCCTCCGGTCATGCCGCACAGTAAGCGGAGAGACCGACATCAATAAGAAAGGTAGCATCCTATGGGCGTAGTTGGTTGTATTCTCGGCTTCCTTGTCGTGATCTATCTTTGCTACAAGGACTGGTCCGTATATATCGCTTCGATCGTGGGCGCGGCGGTCGTGATCGCGTTTAACGTGCTCCCGTTCATGGACACGCTGCTCGGCTCCTATGTCAACGGCATGTTCGTCCCGATCAAAAGCTTCTTCTTCCTGCTGCTGTTCGGCAGCATTCAGTCAAAGATCTATTCGGAGAGCGGCGCGGCCTTCTCCATCGCCGACACGATCATGAGCAAGCTCCTGCGGCCCGGCGCCAGCAACACGAAGAAAAATGTGATCGCGGTCGCGGTCATTGTTGCCATCGGCGTCATCCTCTGCATGGGCGGCATCAATGCCAGCGTGTTCTGCGTGCTCATGTACCCGGTCGCGCTCACGATCTTTGAATATTGCGACATTCCAAAGCGCTTTATCCTCGGCGTGCTCGCCGCGGCTTCCTATACGTTTACGCTGACCATGCCCGGCAGCCCGCAGGTGACCAACGTCGCCGCCATGACCGCCCTCGGCACGGCGGCGGATGTGGCGCTCGTCCCCGGCCTTGTCGGCGCGGCGGTCGAAGTCGTCGTCATCATCGTCCTGATGAATATCTACATCAACAAGGCGCGGGCCAAGGGCGAGCATTTTGAGCTCCACCCGCTCGATCCGCACTATGACAAGAACACGCCGCGGCCGAATTTCTGGATCGCGCTCATTCCGCTGGTCGCGCTCTTTGTCACCTTCAACATTCTGAAGATCAACATCAACATCTGCGTGATCGGCAGCACCGTTTTGTCCATCCTGCTGTTCTGGAAGCAGCTCAAGGCGAAGAACCTGCGTGAGCTCATCAGCACCGGCGCGGCGGACTCCATCCACATGTCGCTGACGGTCGCGGCCATCTGCGGCTTTGCCGGCGTCGTGACCAACACGGAAGCGTTCACGACCATGCTCAATGCCATCACCGGCATCAACATGTCCCCGATGCTGATCTGCGCCGTGGTCGTCGCCGTCATGTGCATGCTCACCGGCGGTTCCTCCACCGGCCAGCTGATCTCTCTGCCGCTCATCGCACCGAAGCTGCTCGATCTCGGGCTCAATGTCAACGCGATCCACCGTATCGCCTGCTTTGCCGCGACGACGCTCGATTCCATGCCGTACTCCGGCGCCATCCTGATGCTGCTGCCGATGTGCCGCATGAAGCTCAGGGAGATCTATCCGCCTATGTTCATCACAACGGTCATTGCCACGACCTGCGGCACGGCCGCCGTCATCGTGATGTGCGCGCTGTTCCCCGGCCTCTGCTGATGTGCATGTGCGCGAGCGCATGTCCCCCAATAGAAAACACTGCCCCGCAGGCCATCGGCCTGCGGGGCAATCGTTGTTTGCGCTGCAGAAACACCCTCCGGGCGAGAAACCGTCCGGAGGGCGTTTTTATCTTTGCCCATGTGCGGGGAATCAGCCGGCCCCGGTTTTCAGCCGGGCACCGCCTTGCGTGGGTCGGCGATTTGTGCTATCCTGCGCTTGAGGTGATACGATGAAAATT
>ERZ827512.2788-NODE-2788-length-13290-cov-5.600529_pt1 | contig 13290 bp, 9 predicted proteins | sample MGYA00519916_ERZ827512 | MGnify/ENA primary metagenome ERZ827512 (study PRJEB31778, sample SAMEA3449335) | human gut metagenome | biome: human gut; feature: human-associated habitat; material: faeces | place: United Kingdom | collected 2010/2012 ... | reverse complement strand
AAAAAAGAAGAAAGTTCGTAAAAAAACGAACTTTAGTCTAAAAATTTACGAAAAATGCAACAATTTAATATCATTTTGTAAAGTTATAAATTAAAATTATATAACAACATTAACTCTGTTGCATTTCTAATATCAGTATTAATAACTATTTCTTTATTATTATACACCCTAGAATTTATTTTATTTATTAAAACATAAGAAACATTCAACATATTAGTATCTATGTCATTCAAAGATTCCAATATTAATTTTTTTATCTTGTATATAGTCTCATTAACCGGAATAAATAAATCGTAAGATTTATCTAAAGAAGGTACTATTAATTTTATCAATACTTTATTATTCATCTATTTATAATCACCACTCTTACTAAAAAAATCTAATAACTTTATACTATCTATTCCACCATCCTCAATTTTAAAACCTATTTCATTAGGAATTTTTCCTTGAAAATCTTGATTAAAATCATCTGTTTTCAATACACCTTGATCACTAACTCCTCCACCAATCCATACACCATTTTCTGATGGAAAAATATGTGTATACCAATCTTCATATTGTACATCTCTAATTTTATGAGCATCATCTATTCCTATTACTCCAATATGACCATCAGCATATACCATTTGCATGAATTTAATAAAGTTTTTATTTCCTGATAATATTCCAAGATTTTCATCAGAATAATCTTCATCATCCTCGTCATCTTCATCGTCTTCATCATCTTCATCTAAAGTATTATTATTACTAATATCACTACCAGACGACAACGCTATATCATTAACACAATTTGGAAAATTACTTAAACCATACAAAACTAATATTCCTTCTTTTTTATCTCTATTTTTAATCAAGTTTTCTATAAATTCTGTCAATTTCAATAATACATTTCCAAAATCATCCATAAAATAATTAGGATAATACTTTGGATTTAATCTAAGTTTTTTTAATGGATCTAAAATAATCAAATTAATATTGGGAATATTTCTCAAAATTTCTAGCAAACTTCTAACAAAAATATCCATATTTGAAAGTTTATTAGATGATATAATTGTTCCAACATTTTCTAAGAAGTCAAAACACGATACTTCTAAATCGCTCCTAGTCATACCAATTGGAATATTTTTTAAAGTATTTATATAAGTTTTTACATACTCATATCTAACAAAATCTGGAAGCATAGGTATAGAAATTGCCCTATAATTAGTAATTTTATTCTCATATTCAGAAAATTTAATCAAATAATCATTTAATTCACTATTATTTTGAACTATTGATGCTACTTGAAATTCGTGTACACCATCATTATTTATCAAACCTCTTCCTGATATATTTCTTGGAACAATTCCATTAGAACTAGTATTAAAAACATCTATATAATCTCCAATTTCCTTAAGCTTAAAAGCATATATATTACTAAAATTTTGTGAAATTTTAGTTGGAATAGAACCACTAGCACTACATGTAAATATAAATACAATACCATATCTAAAAGAATCTCTAATTAGTTCTGGAAATTCATCATACACCTCTTCATGAATTTCATAAAAAGTATCAAAATTATTAATAATAATAGTATAAATAGGTAACTTTGTCATATTATTCTTTATATAATTTTTATAATCACTACCATAATTAACAAATAATCTTTTTCGATAAACTAACTCTTTCTTTATAAATCTTATCAAACTTTTATATCTATCCTCTTCACCATTAAAAACTATTCCACCAACATGAGGAAGATTTGCAAACTTTCTTAATGATTCTGAACCATAATCTATAATATAAAAGTTAATTTCACTAGCAGAATGATACTTAGATGAAGAATATATCAACGAATCCAAAAACATTTCAGATTCACTACCAACTTGACTATAAACAATAGTATTTCCTTTATCTAAATAATCATAAATAACAAGTCCTTGTTCTTGCTTTTCTGGAGCATCATATTCTCCAATTATTGCTTTAACATCATATTCAACAGACTTTAAAGCGTATTTTTTATATATATTATCAACTAAAATAATACCAGGAATATTATCTAGCCATAAACGTCTAGCCTTTTTATTAACTGAATTAGCAACACTTATAATATTTTTCATAACTGCCGCTAACTGTTCACCTTGTGCTATAAGTTTTACATTATCTTCTTCTTTAACAGACTTAATCAAACTCCCACAATCATCTATAAAATCAACATTTTTATCAATTTTCTTAATTATCTTATCAGAAGGATAATATTTAGCTCCACTATACCCAGATTGTCCTAACACAAATATCTCATCATATCCAATTTGTAAATAAAATCTACCAGCTTGTGTTATATGTGCAGCCTCCGGACGTTTCAACATCTCATTACTATCTGCTTCATCTTGTACCTTCAAACACACTCTAAACCTAGTGTTGGACCATATTTGATCATTTACTACACCACTAGGTTTCTGAGTAGCCAAAATTAAATGTACTCCTAAACTTCTACCAATTCTAGCAACACTTATAAGATTATCCATAAAATCAGGTTGTTGACTCTTTAATTCAGCAAACTCATCACATATTATAAATAAATGTGGAATAGGTTTTTGAAGTTTACCTAGTTTGTAATTAGTTTGATACTTATAAATATCCATAGTACTTTCCCCTAAAACATCTCTAGCCTCATTAAACATTCTTTGCCTTCTTTTAATTTCACTATCAATACTAACAAGTGTTCTATCCATTTCTGCTTTATCCAAATTAGTAATAGTTCCAGCTAAATGTGGCAAACAAATACCAGTTACTTTATTTTCAAAAGCAAGAGCCAATCCTCCACCTTTATAATCAATTAAAATAAATGAAACATCATCAGGACTATAGTTTACACACATAGATAATATATAAGTAATAATAAATTCACTTTTTCCACTACCAGTTGTTCCAGCTATCAACCCATGAGGACCATGATATTTTTCATGTAAATCTAAATATATTACCTTCTTTTGATTATTCAATCCAACTTCAGCCCTTAAACTACTAGTTGCATCATTAGTATTCCATCGATTTAATATATTTAATTGTTCAACCTTACCAACATGATCCATTTCCATAAAACTAATAGTATCTGGCAATGACCCAACTTTCTCTTCAAATTCTATTGGAATATTAGAAATAGTTCTAGCAACTTGCATATAATCAACATTATAATTAACTTCATCAACAAAAGTTATTTGTTCCTGTCTATCATATCTATTCTTTAAAATACCTGACTTTCCATTCTGAATGGTAATATAATTGTTACATTTACTAGGAAGTTTACTCAACTTTTCCTCAATAATTAGCATACCAACTCCAAAATTATTATCGTTCTCTGTTAATATATTTACAAATTCATAATCACGAACAATATTATAATCATCAACAATAATTAAATAGTATGGTCTATAAATATTAGACGACTTTTCACTATTTTTCTCTTGATTTTTTCTAGTAACAATACAATTATATAAAAAATCTGCTAAAACATCAGCACTATCATTATTTGTTGAAAAAAATCTGATTTTTTTATCATTACTAAAATTATGATTCAAATATCTTATATAATCCCAATTATTTTCATTATATTTATTAGTAAATATAACAATTTTTAAATCTTCATAACTATAAAAAGTAAACAACTGTAATAATATATTATTTACAAATGTTATACTTTTTAATCTATTACTTCCCATTACTGCTGTAAGTTTATTTTCATACAATGAATATCCAATTGGAACATTTTCTATATATTTAAATTGCGTTACCAACTGATCAGCTTGTTCTTTTAATTCATCTTCATCCATCGTAAATCCTTCTTCAGGATATTCTATATTAACTTTGAAAAAATCATTTCCAACTCCAACTCTTACAGTTAAAAAATCACTTTGATCAATTCTTTTGTTCCAAAAATTCATGTTTCTATTTTTTATAATATTTAAGCACTCATCAACAGTTACTAAATTATCTATTAATATACGTTTTTGATTATTAAGCTCCGTTATTAATTCTTCTCTCTTTTCATTTAAGTATTTGGAATATTTAATAACTAATTTTTTCCTTTTTTTCTTTTGCATTCTTTTATTATAAAAATCAGTAATTAATGGCCAAAATAACATTGATAATAACATCGTACCAGATATAACTAAAGAAGACCAAGAATCCTTCCAACTAACTTCACCATTTTTTAATTTTATATAAACTTCCAACATCATTACACCAGAAGTTATTCCCATAGTAATCATTGGACCAATTGTTAAAATAGATGGCAAATCATCATTATTATTCTCTCTAGGTGGTGGACTTAATTTTAAATTAAATTCATTAATGATAGTTCTAATTCTAGGAGACTTAGAAAAATAATCCTTTTTATTATAAAGTTCAATATCTCTAACTATCAGATTATTTGGAACTTCCTTATCATATGGAAGGACATATTTTACCAAATTAGAAGTAGATAGAACTGATACATTACCAGTAGGATTATTAATAACAACTATCTTACTCAAAAAAACTAATCTCAATGCATAAATATTTACTTCATCTCCAATATTAACAATATTAGTATTCCCCATAACAGCTAGCTTATTAATATAAATTCCATCATTTTTATCACATTCTAAAATAATTTTTTCATTCTTAATAGTAATTTTAATATTCTCATTAACAAGATAAGAACAAGGATACAACACAGTAGCACTACTAGTATTACCAATATTTATATTCATATTCTCTACATATGAATACAAAGATATTTTATCTAAAGATAAATCACTAACATATATTAAATAATTAATATCTCTTCTTCTCAAAATATAAAAACTATTATTAATCAATTGCTGAAATTCTAAAATATTATTTTCTCCACTAAGAACACTAACATCAATAGTAGAATATATTACCCATCCACCATTTTTAGCCTCAATATTAATTAATTTTATATCTTCCTCTTCATCAACATCAAAACTAAAACTACCAACTATCTCTTTAGGTAAAGTAAAATCTACTATTTTATCATTTAAAAATAAATATACCCTCATAAACAATCCTCCATATTCTTAATATATATTAAAACACACTATCAAGATAATATCAATTAAAAAGCAAAAAAAAGCATATTAAATCGAGTAAAAAGAAATAACTAAATTTCATCCATTTCCCACCAACATACTTTCGTAAGTGAGAGTCTTTTTCTTTTGAATTGTCTGGATTTTAATTATATTTTACATGTTTCAATGACAAATTATCATTAACGACTTGTCCTTTGCTCCATATAGATTACTCCTCTATTACATCTTATAATCACACAGTAGATAGCATATCATCAAGACCTCACACAGTAAATTTAACACATGCGCATCACACCACAAAAATGGCTCTTTGAAATTCAAAGAACCATTTTCATTAAACTTAACATAATAACATTTAGCCTTTTCGTTTTTGAGACATATAAACAAATCTTACCAATAAACAATCTGGAACTATTTTAGATAATACTTTTAAACATTTTATGCTAAATCCTGGAATAATTATAAACTTGCCCTTTAACATTTTATCTATCGCATATTTAGCAACATAAGTACTATCCATGCCTTTTAAACTAAACTTAACACCTGCAACATTATCAAAATTAGTTTTAACAGGACCAGGACATAGAACAGATATTTTCACAGAAGACTTTCTTCTTCTTAATTCCTCTCTAATTCCCTCACTAAGTCTTACAACATAATTTTTTGTTGCATAATAAGTATCAAGTAATGGTCCTGGCATAAAACCAGCTATACTAGCAACGTTTAAAATAGTTCCCCTATCTCTAGCTATCATATCTTTTAAATACAATTTATTCAAAATATGTAAGGCTTTAATATTTAAATCAATCATTTCCAATTCTTTATCTAAATCTGTATCATAAAAATTACCAAACAAACCAAATCCAGCATTATTTATAAGTAAATCTACATCTTTAACAGTATTATATAATTCAAAACAATTATCTATAACAGTTAAGTCCATAACTATAACTTGAACATTATTTTTCATCTTTTTCTTAATAACTTCAAGTTTTTCTTTATTTCTAGCAACTAATACAAGATCATATCCTAAACTATCTAAGTATTTAGCCATACTATATCCTATACCGCTACTAGCACCAGTAATCAAAGCCTTATTTTTCATTATCAATCATCTAAGAAAAAACAAAATCTAATTCATCAAAATAAGAATCAATCTTGTATTTTTGGACAAATAGCTGATAAGAAATTCTCTTTTGAGCATAATTTTTCAGATGGTTCTTCATCTGACCACGTATGGAACTGATCGTAACTAACTGTTAATTTTTTTCCTTTTAAGTCTTTAACATGAGTTTGTATATTAGATAAAGTTCCAGATAAATCACAAACTTTGTTTTTAAGAGCATTGCTAACTTTTCCATCTGTATTTCCAGCTAATTCAGACAAATATTCACTAACATCAGAAATGTCATCAATAACATCTTCAAATCCTGAAATATCAGGCAAATTCTGAATCAAATCATTTATTTTTTTTACTTTCTTATTAACATAAGTTTGTAGTGCTTCCGCAGTTTCATAACTAGCCATCTAATCTAATGCCTCAATAGACTTTGAAGTTGATGAAGACAATTCTTCCTTTGATTTAATTATAGCATTGTTTTGCTTATTATGGATGGTTGTATTTCTTTTATCCATAAATTCTATCCTAGAATGTAATTTATTAATTAAAGGAGTAGCTTCTGAACTTTTATACCCCCTTGATTTTACCTTTTCCATTGTCTTTTCAACTTCTTGAGCAGCAGCAATTACTCTATTAATTGCTTTATGAATTTCATTATTTTGTGTTTCTATTTCTTTAATACTAAAACTATTATCCATTATTATTCATTCCCTTCTTTATGCAACATCTGATTTCGAAGTCATTCTATATACTACAGTCATTCTATCTATAAGTCTTGTTACCTCTCTTACAAAAGTTGTTAACTCATTTTCTCTAAAATTTCTTAATTCAACACACATATCCTTACCATTAGATGTTTTCCAATTTTGTGTCAAAATATCTAATGCAGTTTCATAATCGTTAATCGCTTTCTCCAATGCTTCTTTCTGGTTACTTAATGATGTGACTGCATCATTTAAAACACCAAGAGAATAGTCTACTGTATCTTTATTCATTTTTACACATCCTTTCTTATATAAAAACCAACTGAGACCCATTACGAATACCAGACGAATATAATAAACCCGTTCTATATTCTTGACCACTGAGTCTGTTATAAAGTTGCTCATCTCCCCTTAATTGATACTCATTATTTGAAATATCTACTATAGCCTTACTTAGTAAATATATTATTTCCTCTATTTTTTTTCCTATAGGTAAAAATACTTCATACTTCTTTTCAATTAACGGAACATACAACGTTACCAATACTTTATTCTCCGTCCACATCACCACCTTTCTCTAAAACTTTAATACTAATAGCTTCTCCATCAGTTATATTATAACCATAATTAGAACTAATAGGTAAATTCAATATTCTATAAGAAGTACTTAAATTATGCATAGTACTATTACCCAATCCTTTACCTATCCATATGCCATTATCTAAAGATACATATTTTTTAAACCATGATTCATAAGCTAATTCTTTAACATTAACCAAAGTAGAAACTATGACAAAATAACATTTTTTCTGTTTCTGTAAATTTGAAAGTATACTATCCATTTTATTTTTTATATCACTAGATAGACCCTCAACAAAATCACTTATTCCAGTTATAAATACTATCTTCTCATTATTATTTTCAACTAATTTTGTTAATGTGTCAATATAATTATCACTAAAGTAACCAATATTAACAGGAAATTTATACTCACTATATAAAGAATCACAATCAATTACCATAATATCTAAATTATTAATATTAGCCATCTCTTCAATTAATAAAGAGCTAAAACTAGCAAGTGGTTCAGAAGATTCACTATTTATCATGCAAGCAAATTGTTTCCTAAAATCAAATAAAGATACATTTAAACTTTCATCTTCTATTCCAATTGGAACATTAGATAAACCATTTAAATTATTTATTATAGTCGAAATAGTAACTTTTTCAGGTAATATAGGAATACTAGGTGCCTTACCAGATAATTGTGATGATAAACTATTACAAACCTTTAAAATATAATCATTAAATGAAGTAGAATCACAAACAGAAGCAGTTTGAAACTCATAAGGTTCTTCATTAATCATCGCTACTCCTCTACCATCAACATCTGCTATAGTAGGACATTTTTTACCAAGCAACATGTTATATTCAGTAGTACCACCAATAATTTTTAAAGGTAACATTGTAGGAAAATTAGACCTTGTATTTAATCTCATAGCTCTATCATTTATAGCTGTTACTAGACAGTATATACCATATTTAGAACAATCTCTACTTATTCTAGCAAAAATTTCCTCTTCATCCTCATAACTTTCTTTAAAATTTTCATATCCAGCAATAACAACAACCATAGCAGGAAGAGTTGAACCAGAATTAGAACAATAAAACTGATAACTTCCGTTATAATTCTGAAACAATTTTTTTCTCTTCAAAATTTCTCCATCTAAAAGCTTCATTAAATTTTTAATTTTATCTTCATCAGCAGATAAAACAACATCACCAACTTGTGGAGCATTTTGATATATTTTCAATGTTTCTGTATCAAGATCTAATATATATATATTAACCTCATCTACTCTATTAGTTGTTATTAAGGAATATACCATAGTTTTTACAAAACCAGACTTATCTCCAGAACTATAAACAACTGCATTCCCACCAGTAGTAAAATCTAATTTTAACACTCCCTGAGATTGTCCTTTAGGATTATCATATTCTCCAATAATAGGATCAATATAGAATGGTTTATGAACATAATTATATTTTTTTCTAAGTTTATCAACATAAATCACAGATGGTAATTTTTCTAACCAAAGTTGATTAACTTTAATTCCTTCTTTAATAGCCAGATTATTCAAATACTTAACTATATTAGGCAATTCTTCACCTAATGCTTTAGTATTCTCCAATTTAGGAGTATTTATGCTTTTTATATTTCTTCCAATATCATCAATAAAAGATATACTATCATCTAATTTTTTAGCAACTTTTTCTTTTGGAATATACTTACTACCAGCCCAAGCTGCTTGTCCTAATTGAAATAATTCATCATATCCAACTTGTAAATAGAATCTACCAACATTTTTTAAAGAGGCAGCATCAGGCTTTTTAAGCATTTCATTACTATCTGATTCATCTTGTACCTTCAAACATACCCTAAATCTGGAATTAGACCAAATTTGATCGTTAACAACACCACTAGGTTTTTGAGTTGCCAATATCAAATGCACGCCTAAACTTCTACCAATACGAGCCGTAGAAATTAATTGATCCATAAAATCTGGTTGTTGATCTTTCAATTCAGCAAACTCATCAGAAATTATAAATAAATGAGAAATTGGTTTATCTAACATACCATCTCTGTAATAATTTTGATATTTATAGATATCGATAGTTCCTTCTCCTAATTTATCCCTTGCCTGATTAAATAATCTTTGTCTTCTTTTAAGCTCACTTTCAATAGAAGCCAAAGCTCTATTAATATCAGCAACATCCAAATTAGTAATCGTTCCAGCTAAATGAGGAAGCTTAACACCTGTGTCCTTATTCTCAAATGCTCCTACCAATCCACCACCTTTATAATCAATCAAAACAAATTGAACATAATCTGGATGATAATTTACTGCCATAGACAATATATAAGTAATAATAAATTCACTCTTACCACTACCTGTCATACCTGCTATAAGACCATGAGGACCATGCTGTTTCTCATGTAAATCCAATTTAAATATATTACCATTTTCATCTACACCAACTGGTGCAGCTAAACTCATAATAGGATTACTATTTTGCCATTTTTCAAGTGGATTCAATTGTTCAATCAAACCAGCATTATACATTTCTAAAAATCCAAGCATCTTAGGAAAATTATAATTCTCATTTTCATTTTGCATTGGAATATTTGCCAAATTATATGAAAAATAGTTAAAATCAATATTATTAACATCTTCTACTTTAAATACAACCTGTGATTCTTTTGATAATTCACTTTCCAACACAACACCATCAACAGCAGATTCCAAACTAATAAAAGCCTTACATTCAGAAGGTAAATTAGTCAAATTAGGATGCAAAATCATTAAACTAATTCCTAAATTAATATCACTATTTTCTAATATAGACTTTATACTAGTTAAATCTCTAATGCTTTTCAAATCATCTGTTATTATTAAATAATATGTATCATATCCCTTATGCAAACTATCTCTATCACGACCATTTTTATTAGAATCAATTCTAGAATTAACAATTTTATCCAAATATTGTGAAACAACTTGTTCTTCTTCATTATTAACAGAAAAGAACCTAACTTCACGATCATTACTCCATAAATGTGGAACTTTACCTAAATATTCCCATCCACTCTTATTTTCTTCATTTGTAAATATAATAATCTTTAAATCAAAATAACTATGTAAAGCCAATATTTGTAATAATAAATTATCCATATACCTCTTTACAACTAAATAATTACCTGTAATTGCCAATATATTCTTTTTAACAAGAGATAAAACTATAGGAGCCCCCACTATATCTCTATTATTTTTTACCACTAATTGCATTTTTTTCTCTAAATCATCATCATCTAATGTAAAATGTTCTTGAGGATAATTTATTTTCAATTTAACAGGTATAGTTCCTAATCCAAGTCTTACTTCTAAAAAAGAATCTTGATTTGGCTCTCTAGTCCATAAATATCTATTCTTATTTATTACAATCTGATAACAATCACTAGAATTAAGATAATTAGCCAAAAGTATTTGTCTTTGATTACTTATAATAGCTTTTAAATCAGCTTCTTTTTGATACAAATAAGCACCATACTTTTTATTTCTTTTCTCTACTTTCTTTTTTCTTTGTTTTTTATTAAAAGAATTACTAAGTGTTGGCCAAAGCAAAGTACCACCCAACATAGACACAGACATAGCTAACATTGGTAATGTACTTACAATACTCTGTCCCTGCTGTATTTGAACAACAGAAGAATAAACATATATCATCGATGTCATTCCCATAGTAACCATTGGGCCCATAGTAAGCCACAACGGAGTATTATCTTCTTCTCCTATAGAAGGAGGAGCTTCTATCAAAAATTCTTTATCATCTATTTTCTCTAAAAATCTAGGAGATTTAACAAAATAATCACTCTCATTATATAGAACTAATTCATCATCAGACTCACTAAACTCTATTTTATTATTATTCAAAACAGGTTTAACTATCTGAAACATATTACTATCTATCCCGACACTATCAAGTGGGTTATTCAAATATATACATCCATTTAACACCATCAACTTAAAACCCATTACAAATATAATATCACCATAATACAATCTATTTTTTCCAACAATAGGTTTATTATTAACAAAAGTTCCATACTTACTATCAAGATCCTCTATCATTAAAATATTATCTTGATAGTAAATTCTAACCTGCTTAGGTGACACTAAAGGATTTCTATAAGAAATACTATTACTACCATCACTTCCTACAAAAATCTCTTCATTTTTATTATACTTTAATTTTTTAAAACTCTGATCATTAATAGGACAAGTATATATATATACACTCTCATTTATATTATTAAATTGTAATAATATAAATTGATATTCCCCTATATAACAAGAATCTATCTTTTTACCACTAACAATAATTTGAACTTTCTTATTACTAGTAGCCAACCATCTACCATCTTGCTCTTTAATATTTATTAAATCCCTATATTTTCCATTATCCTTAGTTTCTTTAATCCAATAACTACCAGATATTTTACTAGGTAAAGTAAATATCTCTAAACCACTTTTTTTTATTATATAAATTAACATTTACTTCACCTCCACCAAAAGTACAACTAATAAATTTTAAATCTACTAAAATCAATTAATGACTAGCACTACCCAATATTATCAAGATAATACTTTTTCTTTAATTTTATTTCTTCAGAATTATCAATTGAAGAAGAACTTCTCTTCGAAGCTTTTACATATACTATTTTTTTACCTGTACCGCTTTCTGTTTCTATTCTATATTTTATACTACAACCTTTTAAGTTATTTTTACTTATATCATTTTTTTCCAAATCAGCAGCAAATTGTTTAGAAACTGTTTCTTTTTGCGTACCAGTAAGACCAGCAGACTTAAATCTATTAGTAAAATTCTGACTAAGATTATGACTTATATCATCAGAACTAGCATAAGTACTTTTACTATTACTATTAGAAGCAATATTTTTTTCATTTGAAGATGTAGTTTCTTCATTTGAAGATGCAGTTTCTTCCTTTGAAGATGTATTATTTTTCTTTAAATCCTCTAATACCTTTTCCTTAGCTGCTTTATAATATTTATTTTTACCTTTTTTAGTTGTATAACCCATAGGTACTTCAGAACCATCTTTTCCTACTTTTATAACCAAATATGTACCATTATCTTGTCTTACAAACTTAAGATCACCTTCCCAACTATCAAGAGCAGTTGATACCTTTTCTTTAGGAATATAATCTCCATTTTTTGCATCATACTTATTAGAAGCAAATGTTGCAACCATTGAAGATACAGCTGTCTGTTTAAGTTTATCATCACTTAAAGCTTTGTTTATTTTCTTTTGATACTTTTCAAGCCTATCAGCAAGCAGTTCCAAAGTTTTATCCTTCCCCTTTAAAGTTCCATATTGTTCTTTGAAACTTTCAATTTCCATTAAAAGAGATGCGATACACATTTTAACATCAACGATTTCAGGAATATTAGCTTGTATATAAGTTACATCCCATCTTACAAAATTCTTAGTGTCTCCTAATTTTTTAATACAAGTAGAACAACCAAAATGATTAATCGCTGATTCCAACCTAGATAACCTGGTTTGAATATCATCAAGATCACTTTCATAGTCGCTTGTTAATTTTTCCAATTTACTTAAACTACTTTCTAAAGTAGAAGCCGAATCACGATTACCACTAACAGATTGTATTGCCATTTTATCATCCTCCTTATGTTAAAAATATAGCATATATTTTGTTAATAATCAAGCTTAATTAAAAGTAAAGAAATAAAACGTAAATTTTTATTTGAATGTCCGTTTTAATAAAATAACGGAATTAAGTCT
>ERZ827512.2784-NODE-2784-length-13309-cov-4.121020_pt1 | contig 13309 bp, 14 predicted proteins | sample MGYA00519916_ERZ827512 | MGnify/ENA primary metagenome ERZ827512 (study PRJEB31778, sample SAMEA3449335) | human gut metagenome | biome: human gut; feature: human-associated habitat; material: faeces | place: United Kingdom | collected 2010/2012 ... | reverse complement strand
GATACAAATCTATCTGGAACACTATTAAATAAAAGATATAGTGGAGAATACATTCATTTTGGAAATGATGAAAATAATCTATATAGAATAGTAAGTCATGAAACAGATGGATTAACTAAGATAACAAGTGCCAAACCATTAAAAAGTTCTAAAACATTTATAACAAGTGCCTTTGGAAATGATACAGCTTTTTCAGCTAGTAATACTATAGGTTTATTTCTAAATGGAGAATATCTAACAGATTATGTTGATAGTGCATATAGTAAAATGATAGAAGATAATACGACATGGTATTTAGGAACCGTAGGAGAAGGTACAAGTTATAAATTAGCAAAATATACAGATACAACTGGTACTACATTGACATCAAGTACTACTACAGCAAAAGTCGGTCTATTAAGGTTAGGAGAATTAATGACAGGACAATTTAAGAATTTAACATCTTATTGTCTTTTAACTCCATCTGGTTTTTCTGATATCGGGTCTGTTGACGGAATCAGTATGATAGTGTATAATAATCCCACGTATGCATATGGCGTTCGCCCATCTTTTAATCTAAAATCAAATGTCATAATAACTGGGGGAGATGGCACTAAAGAAAACCCATTCCAGGTTGAATTAGAGGGTTAAAAAAATAAAAGGTACTAATTTCAGTACCTTTTAAAGTGCTATAATTGATAATAAAACTAAAGTACTATTATGTATAGCATGCATTATGATAGATGGATAAATGCTTTTAGTATCATAATAGGTTAATGCAAAGAAGAAACCTAGACTACCATAAGGAATAACATAAAGATATTCTAAAACATTTCCACTGCCTATTACATGAAGTAGACCAAATATTAATCCTGAAGCAGTGGCATATACCCATTTGTTTTTAAATATCTTTGCAACACCTTTTCTAAATGTTATCTCTTCTGCTATAGGAGCAAGTATTCCTGCTGTAAATAGCATCAAATAAGGAGTAGTACTTATTAATCCTTGAACTGCTTGTTCATTACTAGAAGTACTTAAATTAGTCATAAAACCAATAGCAATATTAGATATACACATAATCATTAAGCCAACGAACCAATATTTAAAGGCAGTATCGACACTTGTTTTCCAATGGCTTTTAAAGGTTAAAAATTCTTTCTTTAACTCGTTAAAATATATAATTATTAGTATTAATACTAATATTAAATCAGTAAAAGTATTAACTATTGCCAAATCAGTTACAGTATAATTGTTAACATCAATACCAAATATTGCTATTGGTACCGCTTGTAAATAACTACTGAAATAAAATATTAAAAAAGTAAGGAAGCCTTTACATATTTCTAGTATTCTTTCTTTTTTTAAGATATCTTTCATTTATCATCACCTATCTAATATAATAACATTAAATAACTATTTTGACAAAAGTAATTTTATATAGTATAATTAATTCTAAGAAAGGAGTGAAGTTTAAAAAACTTCGCTCTTTAGTTTGTAAGGAGGTATTATGGAAAATAAAGTAAAAGCTTTAGTAGATGATAAAATTAAAGATCTAAATCTATTTATCAGTAACATTTATTATTCTACTGAAGAGGGAATTAAAACATTAAATATTGAACTAGATAGTAGTGAAGTAATAGACGTTAATAAAATAACAGAGGCGACCAAAATTATTAATCCTATTATGGATGATAATCATCTATGTGATGATGTGGATGTATTAGATATACATTCTAAAGAGAAGGGAGAGATATAAATGGAAGAAAAAGAATTTCTTAAAGCCGTTGATTTAGTAGTTAGAGAAAAACATATAGATAAAGAAATAATTTATGAGGCAATGAGAAACGCTTTAACAAGTGCTTATAAGAAGAATGCTAAAAGTAAAAATAATAATGTAAAAGTTTTAATTAATGAAAATACAGGTAGCATTAAAGTATTCTCATATTTAACAGTTGTACCTGATGATAAGATGACTAAAGAAGAGTATGAAGATGCTTTATTTGAACGTTATGCTTTAGATGAAAACCTAGATACTGAAAAAACTGAAAAAGAATTTAGGGAAGAAGAAAAAACGGGAGAAAAGGAAGAAGATGAAAAGATTAGTTTCTTTAATCCAGGTACAGAAATTAAACTTAGTGAGGCAAGAAAAATAGATAAAACCGTTAATATTGGGGATACTATTGATACTGAAGTAACCCCTAAAGACTTCGGCCGAGTTGCAGCATCAACCGCTAAACAAGTAGTTATTCAAAAAATCAGAGAAGCAGAAAGAAACAGTATTACTGATGAATTTGGAGATAAACAAGATGAATTATTAGTTGGTACTGTTGCCCTTGAAGATTCTGATAATTATTTTATAGATTTAGGACGTACTAATGGCATTTTACCTAAAAAAGATATTATACCAGGTGAACATATTAAAATGGGTAGCCAGATCAAAGTCTATGTTACTAAAGTAGATAATAATGGTAGAAGTTTACTAGTTCTTTTAAGTAGAAGACATTATGGCTTTGTTAAACGACTATTTGAAAGTGAAATACCAGAACTAGCTGATGGAACAGTGCTTCTTTATAGTGTAGCAAGAGAAGCAGGAGTTAGAAGTAAAGTAGCAGTATATTCAGAAAACCCTAAAGTAGATCCTATAGGAGCATGCATTGGTGAAAGAGGAGGACGTATTGCCAATATAATTACTGAACTTAATAATGAGAAAGTAGATATTGTCAGATATGATAATGATCCAGCTATATTTATCGCTAACGCTCTACAGCCTGCTAAAGATGTAACAGTACTAGTTACAGATGCTAAGAAAAAAGAGGCTTTAGTAATAGCAGATGGTGATAACTTCTCACTAGCAATAGGTAGGAAGGGTCTTAATGCAAAACTTGCTACTAGACTTACAAAATATAAAATAGATATTAAAACTAGTGAACAAGCAAAAGAATTAGGTATTAGTATAAAAACAGAAGAATAGGAGGTATTTATGAAAGTAAGAAAAATTCCTCTTAGAACTTGTGTTGTAACAGGAGAAAAAATAGATAAGCGAGATCTTCTTAGAGTAGTAAAAAATAAAGAAGGTGAAGTTAAAGTTGATTTAACTGGAAAAATGAACGGTAGAGGTGCATATATTAAAAAAGACTTAACTACTTTAGATATGGCAATTAAGAGAAAAAGTCTAGAAAGAAAATTAGAATGCAATATAAGTGATGAGGTATATGATGAAATAAGAAAAATATTAGAAAGAGGTGAATGATATGACAATAAAAGAATATGCAGAAGATATAAGTAAAAATTTTGATGATGTAATTAAACATATGGAACGACTTGCCATGGATACGAGTGATTTGGCAAGAGTTCTTAGTGATGATGAAATCATTTTACTTGATAATTCTTTTCAAGACGAGGAAGACTATATAGGAAATAGTAATGATGAGGAAATGATCAAAGATTTCTCTTTAGATGAAAAAGCAGAGCAAATAGCATACGATTCTAATTTAACTGATGATAAGGAAATTAAAGTAACTAAAGTAAAGAAAAGTCTTAGTAAGAATCAAAATGTTAAGAATGATTTTAAAAAAGAACGAAAGAAAATTTATAAACATAAAGAGAAACTTCAAAGTAATGAACAACAGGTAGATGAAAATATCTTGTTATATAAAGAAGGAATGACTGTAATAGATGTTGCCAACGCTTTGGGTGTAACCCCTAGCCAAATTATTATGAAATTAATGGGACTTGGAATTATGGCTAACGCTAATAACTCACTTAGTTTTGAAGATATTGAATTGCTAGCCTTAGATTATGATAAAACAGTTAAAAGGGAAGAGCAGGCTGACATTTCTAACTTTGAAAGTTATGAAATTGCTGATAAAGAAGAAGATTTAAAAGAAAGACCACCAGTTGTTACTATTATGGGGCATGTTGATCATGGCAAGACTACACTACTTGATTATATTAGAAAAAGTAATGTTGCAAGTGGAGAAGCTGGGGGCATTACTCAAGAAATTGGTGCCTATCAGGTAGATTACAACGGTAAGAAAATAACATTTATTGATACACCAGGTCATTCTGCCTTTACAGAAATGCGAGCAAGAGGTGCTAGTGTTACTGATATAGTTATTATTATAGTTGCTGCCGATGATGGGGTAATGCCTCAAACTAGAGAAGCAATTGATCATGCTAAAGCAGCTAAAGTTCCTATTATTGTCTGTATTAATAAAATAGACAAGCCAGAAGCAAATATTGATAGAGTTATGACTGGTCTTGTAGAAGCAGGACTTACTCCAGAAGAATGGGGTGGGGACACTCTAATTACTAAAATATCAGCTAAAACAGGAGAAGGCATTGATGAATTGCTTGAAAATATTTTATTAATTGCAGAAATGGTAGAATTAAAAGCAAATCCTAATCGATATGCAACAGGGGCAGTCCTTGAAAGTAGAATGGATAAACATGTTGGACGAGTTGCAACCCTTCTTATAAATAACGGTACATTAAGACTAGGAGATCCTATTGTTGTAGGAATTTCTTTTGGTAAAGTTAGAACCTTAAAAAATGATTTAGGTGAAGATATAGTAGAAGCTCTCCCTTCGATGCCAGTAGAAGTTACTGGACTATCGAGTGTCCCAAGTGCTGGAGATAAATTTATGGCTTTTGAAACAGAAAAACAAGCTAAACAGATCGCTAATGATAGAGCGCTAAGAGAAAAAGAGGCTGATACTAATAGAACTGGTATGAGTTTAGAAGATTTATTTGGACAAATTAATGAAGGCTTAAAAGAAATAAATGTAATACTAAAAACAGATACTAATGGTAGTTTAGAAGCGGTTAGATCATCTTTAGAAAAAATTGAAGTAGAAGGCGTTAAAATAAATATTATTAGAGGAGCAGTAGGAGGTATTACAGAAAGCGATATCGTTCTTGCAGGGGCATCTAATGCCATAGTAATTGGTTTTAATGTTAGAGGAAATAATAAAGTTACTGATATGGCTAAAGAGTATAATATTGAAATAAGACTATATGATATTATTTATAAAGCTGTAGAAGATATGGAAAAGGCAATGAAAGGTATGTTAGAGCCAATATATGAAGAAAAAGTAACTGGTACTGCCGAAATTCGCCAAATATTTAAATTTTCTAAAGTAGGAATGATAGCAGGGTGTCATGTAACTTCAGGTACTATTAAAAATAATGACAAAGCAAGAATAGCAAGAGATGGCATCGTTATTTATAGTGGATCAATTAAATCACTTCAACATGAAAAAGATCAAGTTAAAGAAATGTCTAAAGATCATGATTGTGGTTTAACTTTAGAAAATTTCCAAGATTATAAAGAAGGAGATATTATTGAAGTATACGAGTTAGTAGAAATAGAAAGATAAAATTAAAGAGAGTGTAAAAATAAAACAGCCCTATAAAGCGTACTTTAAAAAAAGATAACTACTCTATAGGGTTTTATTATACTTTAATATATAACATTAAGTAAGTTAATATTATACAAAGAGTTATCAGCTTTTTAGAAAAAAAGTGCCTTTAGAAAAATGTAGTGTTGAACCTCAAAGTGTAAATGATAGGAGAATTGCTAGTGCTACTAATAGGTAGAATACAACAAGCGAAATATTAGCTTATTATATCTAAAAAATTAAAAATATGTTATACTAATTTTATAGAAGGGACTGATTTTTATGAATATAAAAATTGAAAGAATAAATCATATAATTATGGAAGAAGTAAGTAAGATATTAATGTTAGAGGTTAAAGATGATGATATTAAGTTTGTAACTGTTACAGGTTGTGATACATCAAGTGATTTAAGTTACTGTAAGATATATGTAACTGTTTTAGATAATGACAAAAAAGATGAAACCCTAACAGCTTTAAATAATGCTAGTAGCTTTATAAGAAGTGAACTTGCTAAACGAATAGAAATAAGACATATTCCTGAACTTAAGTTCTTTTATGATGAATCGGTTTCCTATGGGGAGCATATTGATAAGATTATAGATAAGTTAAATGAGGAATAAGATGAACTATAAAATAGTTATTAATAAAGATAATTTGTATAATAAAAAAGATTTTTCTAATATTAAATTAGTTAAGACTATTAACAATATAGGCGAAGAATGTTTTCTTGAAAAAAGAACATTGAAATCTTTTTTAGATTTAAAAAAAGATTTAGAGAAAGATAATATTTTTATTTCTCTTTATAGTGGGTATAGGAGTTTAAAAGAACAACAAAAAACTATAGATGATTTTACTGATTTGTACGGAATTGACTATACAAAAAAATACGTTGCTGAAGTAGGAACTAGTGAACATCATACAGGTCTTTGTTTTGATATAGATCTGCTTATTAATAATAAAGTTATTTCTAATGATGAGTTAGTTGAAAATGAATCTATATTCAAAAAAATAATAAGTATATTACCTAACTATGGTTTAATCCTTAGATATCCTAAAGGTAAAGAAGAGATAACTGGATATAATTATGAACCTTGGCATTATAGATATGTTGGTAAGCACACTGCCAAAATAATTATGGATAATAATTTGACTTTAGAAGAGTATAACGAACTATATAATAAAAATGGAGTTCTTTTAGTAAATAAGCCAAAAGGATTAACATCAAGAGATGTTGTTAATGAAATAGGAAGGATTTTTGATACTAAAAAAGTAGGGCATAATGGTACACTTGATCCTATGGCAGAAGGGTTACTTGTGATTACTGTTAATAAAGCGACTAAAATAAATGAATTATTAACTTGTACTGATAAAGAATATATTGCAGAAGTTAAAGTAGGAATAGAAACAGATACTTTAGATTTAGAAGGTAATATAGTAAAGACCAGTGAAAAAAGAGTATCAAAAGAAATATTAGAAGATCTATTTAATAATTTTCCAAGGAAATATTTACAAGAAGTTCCTAAATATTCTGCTATTAAAGTAGCTGGTAAGAAGTTATATGATTATGCTAGAAATAAGGAAAAAGTAGAACTCCCTAAAAGAGAAGTTGTAATCAAAGAATTAGAACTTCTAGGCGATAAAGAAGATTGCTTTAAATTTAGATGTGTTGTTTCTAAAGGAACTTATATTAGAAGTATAATTAAAGATATGGGAGAATATATAGATATACCATGTACTATGAGTAGTTTAAAAAGAATGAGACAAGGGAAGTTTATGTTAGAGAATGCTATAGATTTAGACGATATAACTATAAATAGTAACTTAATTACAATTAGTAATGCTTTAGATATACCAAAAAGAGAAATAAATGCTAAAGATTATAAAAAAATAATTAATGGTGCATCTATAAATAATAGTTATAATATTAAAAATAAAGTTTTATTTATAAAAGGTAATAAAGAAATTGCAATTTATCAAAATATTAATAGTAAATTAAAGTGTTTTAAAATGTTAAACGAGACTAATTAAGCCTCGTTTTTATATCATTAATTATGATTTTCTTACAAAATTCAATAAACTGTTTAATATTATCAATATTAAAAGAATAAGTATACTCTTTTTTACTATTTGCTATGATTATCCCCATTTGGTCAACAATAATCTGTAATTTATTAAGAGGTATTTCATCAAATTTAATATTAGGTATTTCTAACTCTTCATAAAATAAAGATAAGTCAAGATTATATTCTTCTATTAATAAAATATTCAAATTAGTATAATCATTATAAATCAATTTAGATATTTCTTCTTTACTACAGGTTATTTTATTTTCATTTAATAGTTTTATATAATTATTATCATTAGTTATTTCAGATATAAAGTATTTAAACCATAGGTAATCTGTAAATAAATGAATATAATAACCCATAATAAAAGGATTATTTAAATTATCTTGATATTTATTTAAAAAATTATCAAGGATAGGAAGATCAGACTTATCATTAAGTAAAAAATGAGATTTAACTTTAGATTCTCCCAATTGCTTACTAATATCAGGAGCGATCGCCCCTAAAAATAGTTCTTTTTCCTTCATCTTTAAATCTTTATTAATTTCTTTTGCAACCGCTATATGTATAACCGCACTTGCCATATTATCACAACCTTTATATTAAATTTTAACATAATTTTTCTGAAATTGATAGACAAAATACGAGCTTTATGGTATATTATGTGCATACCTATTCCTAGTAATTGGAGTTCTTCCTTACACCAATTACCAAGAATAAGGCTAATAATATTATGAAAGGAAGGTTAACATGTCTTTAACTAAAAAAGAAAAACAACAAATCATTAAAGACTTTGGTATTAATGAACATGATACTGGATCAGCTCCTGTACAAATAGCAATTTTAACTAAAGAAATTGAAAATTTAACAGAGCATTTAAAAACTCATATCCATGATCATCATTCACGTCGTGGTCTATTAATGAAAGTTGGACAAAGAAGAAATATGCTTAATTATTTAGCTAAAAAGGATGTTGCTAAATATCGTGAAGTAGTTAAGAAATTAGGTTTAAGAAAATAGAGCTTTAAGGAGTTCTTTTTTCTTGACCTATTTGAATGTTGATTCATAATATGTAGTCGGAAAAGAGGGATAATTATGAATATAGATAACACAAAAGAAATTTTAGAATTTTTAGAATATCAAGATAAGAAAAAAGCAGAGGACACTCATCCTGTTCATATTGTTGAAGATGATAATCTTTATAATGTAGTTAAATTTGTAACTGGCAATATTAGGGGATATGTTGATTTAGATCACACTAGAAGTGTATTAATAGATAGAAAGGTTTCCTTATTAAGAACTAAACAGCAAGGTTATGTTCCATTAGAATACTTTCCAAGTGAGGTTAGAGACTTTTCTGATGAAATGAAAATTAAAAAGGTATGTTTTAAAATAATTGAATTAGAAAAAAGTGCTATGAAGAATCTAATGAATTCTGAATTTTCAATTGGTAGTGATATGGGTAGAGTTTTTACAACCGGTGATATTATTATTGGTGATAGTAAACATGCTAGCCCTGGCATTTATGTTCCATATGTAGATGAAAATAGTATTGTCATTAAGGAAAAAACAGTTGATCCTAAGGTGAAAAAATTAATTAAAGATTATTATATTGATAAAATGTAGAAAGAAAGAGTAGAAATTTCTTTCTTTTTCTGTTATTATAAAATAGATTTGTGGAGGAAGTATAAATGTATGAATGCTAATAATGTTTATATAGGAGTTACTTTAGATAATAAAGAAATATTACTTTATAGAGAATCTAGTAATAAATTTATTAATTTAATAACTAAAGAATATGTAGATCCTAAAATGGTACCTTATTTATCAGTATTAGAATATGATGGATCTATGGAAGAGAAAAGAATGATATTAAAGAAATATAGAGAAAGAAGAGGGAAGTAAGATGAGTAAGAAAGTATATGAATATGATTTTTATGGGAAGAAGATAGTAGTAGAACATGGGTGCCTTGCTAAACAAGCGAGTGGTTCTGTTTTAGTTAGATATAATGATACTGTTATATTAACGGCAACTGTTATTAATAAGAAAGCTAATTTATTGAGTGATTTCTTTCCATTAACAGTAAACTATCAAGAGAAACTTTATTCTGTTGGAAAGATTCCAGGAGGATTTATAAAACGTGAAGGACGTCCTACAGAAGCGGCAACTCTTGCAGCAAGAATGATTGATAGACCAATGAGACCTTTATTTAAAGAAGATTTTAAAAATGAAGTTCAAGTTATTAACACAGTTCTATCAGTGGATCAAGATTGTTCTCCTGAGTTAACAGCAATGCTTGGTTCATCTCTTGCTACTATGATTAGTGGAGCACCGTTTATGGGACCTATCGCTGGTGTTAAAGTCGGGTTTGTTGATGGTGAGTATATCATTAATCCAACTGTAGAAGAGTTAGAGAAGAGTGAACTTGACCTTACTGTTGCTGGTACAATTGATGCTATTAATATGGTAGAAGCAGGTGCTAAACAAGTAGATGAAGAGATCATGTTAGAAGGATTAATGAAAGGTCATGAAGCAGTTAAAGAGTTGTGTAAGTGGGAAAGTGAAATAATATCTGATATTGATAGTACTCCTTTTGAATACGAAAGCTTAACTATAGAAGATAGTCTTAAAGATGAAGTAACTAAACTAATTGAAAAAGATCTAGATGAAGCTTTAAGAATTAAAGAAAAGTTAGAGCGCTATGGTAGAATAGATGAAATAAAAGATAATTTATTAGAAAAATATAGAGAAGATAATAAAGAATTAGAAGATGAGGAGTTAGATTTATTACTTGTTAAGGTAGAGAAGATATTTAGTGATGTAGAGTATCGTTTATTTAGAAATATTGTCGTTAAGGAAAAGATTAGATCTGATGGTAGAAAGATGGATGAAATTAGACCACTATCAACTGATATAGACCTACTTCCAAGAACTCATGGTTCTGCTCTATTTACAAGAGGTGAAACACAGTGCCTTGCAGTTACTACTTTAGGAGCTTTAGGTGAACATCAAATACTTGATGGATTAAGTCTAGAAGATGAAAAAAGATTTATGTTGCATTATAACTTCCCACAATTTTCAGTTGGTGAGACAGGAAGATACGGGGCACCAGGTAGAAGAGAAATAGGTCATGGTGCTTTAGGTGAAAGAGCCTTACTTCAAGTAATACCTAGTGAAGATGAATTTCCTTATACAATTCGTGTCGTATCAGAAATATTAGAAAGTAATGGTAGTAGTTCACAAGCTAGTATCTGTGCTGGATGTATGAGCCTAATGGCAGCGGGTGTTCCAATAAAAGCTCCAGTTGCAGGTATTGCCATGGGTCTTATTACAAGTGATAATGATTATAAAATTTTAACCGATATCGCTGGTATGGAAGACCATCTAGGAGATATGGATTTTAAAGTAGCGGGTACATCTACTGGAATATGTGCTTTACAAATGGATATTAAAATAAAAGGGGTTACTAAAGAAATATTAAAAGAAGCTTTAGAACAAGCGAAAAAGGCAAGACTAGAGATAATTGATGTCATTAAAAAACAAATACCAGAACCACGTAAGGAAGTATCTAAATACGCACCTAAGACCAAAGTATTCTATATTTCTCCATCTAAAATACGTGATGTTATAGGTAAAGGCGGAGAAATGATTACAAAGATTATTTGCGATTGTAGTAATGTTACTGATGTAAATAATATTAATGCTGTTAAAGTAGATTTAGAAGATGATGGTAGAGTAATAGTATATCATTCCGACCAAGAAATTATTGACAAAACAGTTCAGATGATCGAAGATGTAGCAAGAGAAGTTGAAGTTGGAAAAAATTATGAAGCTAAAGTTGTTGCAGTCCATGACTTTGGATGCTTTGTAGAAGTATGGCCAGGATGTGAAGGATTAGTCCATGTATCACAATTAGATACAAAGCATATAGACAAAGTAGAAGATATTGTAAAAGTAGGGGATATTATTTTAGTAAAAGCAATAGGCAAAGATAAAAAAGGCAAAGAAAACTTTTCAAGAAAAGAAGTACTATTAGATATGAAAAAGAAGTCTAAATAAGAGCTTCTTTTTTATATAATAGTTTCTACAATACTCTAGGTAGTTAAAAAATAATAACAACTATCTAATCAATAAATTACTATATTAATTTTCAATTTTCCTTGTCATAAACACCTAGATTTTGATTTTTTTCACTGTTTAAAAAAACAAAATCGGAACTTCGCCCTACTAGGGTTATTACATTTTTATTTTAAATGGTACTTTTATTTATATTATATTATATTATATTATATTATTCTTTATAAGTAATGGTTGTGGTATTATTTCTGTTAAAGAAGTTGATTAGAATGAATTTAATAGACTATTAACGGAATATTATAATACTGATAATAAAGATAAAATCATCTCTTTTCTATATGATGAGTGTATATTTGGATTAGAATTAAATAACACATAGATTTGTCTCTATGTGTTATTTAAATATTTAATTATATTATTATCTATAAATTTTCTAATAAGACTATCTTTTACCCTTAAAGTGTGTTCATACTTTTTTATAGTTATATTAGTAAAACCAAACTTACTAGCATAATCTTTAAAAATCTTATCTACAGTTTCTAAATCTATCATAATTCCTACTAAAATATAAGAGTCTTTAATATTCTTTGGGTATTTTTAAAATTATATTTTGCAACATCTTTTAACTTTTCTTCTCCATACTTATTAACAAGTTCTTTACCAATTTTATCAACTTCACTTCCAGCTCCTTTAGGAAGAGGTAATCCTACTTCATCACATAATTTATCAAATTCTTTTAAAAATATATATCTACTAATAATAGACGCTGCACCAACTGCTAGGTTCTTATCTTCTGCCTTTTGAACAAAAGTAATACCCCTCTTTATATTAGGAACATCTTTAATATAATCATAGTATCTAGCTTCTTTTGCAAATTCATCTACAATAATATAGTCAACTTCTGGTTTTAATTCCTGCGTTATTTGATAAAGTACTTTGTTATGCATAATAGCTTTAATCTTATTCATGTTAATATCTTTACTATATTTTTCATTATATTCTTTATTAGTTAAAATTAAACTACGATAAGGAATTTTTTTAATAAGTTCTGGAGTTACTTTTAAAATAAAATCATCAGTAAGTTTTTTAGAGTCTCTTATTCCTAAATCTTCTAAATATTTTACATTCTCTTTACTTACATAACTAGCAGTCACGACAATAGGACCAAAATAATCTCCTGTTCCAACTTCATCACTACCTACAGATGAACAGTTATGATATATAGAATCTTTTTCTTTCTGTTTTTCTTTTCCTTCTTTTGTATTAGATAAAAATGTTCCCCACATTGTAGCATCTACATCCGCACTAGTTCCTTGAAACATAACCTTACCAGATTCATACATTGTAATAACAGTATCTTCGTCTTTTGCTTGAAAAACAACATAAGGTATTTTTTTGTCACGTATTTTATCTTTGTAGTATTCAATCATTTTTTGTTTAGTTTCATCATCTACTTTAATAACAACATTCATACTTTACAACCTCCTACAAAATATTATAGCATAGTTTTAAAATATAGTTTATAATAAATATAGGAGGATGATAATTTATGAATTTTAACATATTTAGTGTAGTTATTGTGTTACTTATTTTATTATGCGGAGTATTAGGTAGTAAAAGAGGAATACTTAAAGAGCTAGTTATAATTGTAGGTACTGTTGTTGTTTTTGCTTTATCCTTCTTTTTAAAAGATTTTATTGCTGAAATATTTTGTACCTATTTGCCATTCTTTAATTTTAAAATACCATTAGGTAATCTAATTAGTTTAAATATTATATTCTACCAA
>ERZ827512.2773-NODE-2773-length-13362-cov-8.118584_pt1 | contig 13362 bp, 11 predicted proteins | sample MGYA00519916_ERZ827512 | MGnify/ENA primary metagenome ERZ827512 (study PRJEB31778, sample SAMEA3449335) | human gut metagenome | biome: human gut; feature: human-associated habitat; material: faeces | place: United Kingdom | collected 2010/2012 ... | reverse complement strand
AGCATATGTGGAAGATCAACCGCAAGCTCGCCATCGTCCACGTCTCCGGCTACGGGCAGACGGGCCCCGACAGGAACAAGGCGGCGTATGATGTCTCGGGTCAGGCCATGGGCGGCTATATGTACATGAACGGCACGAGCCCCACCTCTCCCCCGCTGAAGGTCAACCCCTACCTGTCCGACTACGCCACTGCCTACAACGCGTGCATCTGCGCGCTGTCGATCATGACCAATGCCCGCATCACCGGCGAGGGTGACGCGTGCGATGTGTCGCAGTACGAGACGATGTTCCGCCTGCTCGGCAGCTACCCGGCCGAGTGGTTCAACAAGGGTTATCCCGCTCCCGGCGAGCCGGTCAAATACCGCACCGGCAACGTCAGCGACATTGCGGCCGGATTCTCGTTTTACGACTGCAAGGACGGCGGCACGATCTTCATCGGCATGGTCGGCGCGGGCAACACGAAAAAGGGCTACCCGCTCGTCGGCCTGCCGACGCCGGGCGACGGCACCGACCCCGACTTCCCCGAGGGCATGACCGGCTCACTCAAGTCCCTGCCGCGCGGTCAGCGCATCGAGGCCGCCATCACGAAATTCTGCGCCGAGCGCACGGTCGACGAGGTCGAGGCCATCATGAACCAAGCCGGCATCCCGAACCAGAAGGCCTTCGGTCCGGCGGACATCGAAAAGAGCGCACAGTACGCCGCCCGTGACGACATCGCGACCTGGACCGACAGCATCTACGGCGAGATGAAGGGCATCGGCATCACGAACAAGTTCAAGAAAAACCCCGCGCAGATCGTCGCCTCCGCGCCGACCTTCGGCGAACACAGCCGCGAGGTGCTCTCCTTCCTCGGCTACACCGACGAGCAGATCGACGATATGTATGCCAAGGGCATCACCGCGACCATGGATCCGCGCGAGACCGCGCAGCTGTGGCACCTCAAGGACTGGCAGTTCTTCTGGCGCGACGATCAGGCCGAAAAGCTGGATCTGTAAACGAATAACCCAACAGAAACGGAGGTCTTAAACATGGCAAGCTACACCCCCGGAACCTATGAGGGCGCCGCCCGCGGCTACGGCGGCAAGCTCTTCGTGCGCGTGACGGTATCGGAAGACCGGATCGAAGCCGTCACCGTAACGCAGCACAAGGAATACCGCGGCATTGCCTGGGGGCTGAATACGACGCCGATCGAGCGCTATCCGGAGCTGATCGTGGAGTACCAGTCGCTGAACATCCCCGTTGTCGACGGTGCAGACCTGACATGTGCCGCGATCTTAGACGCAACGGCGGCAGCGCTCAAGGCCGCCGGTGCGTCCAAGGAGGACATTGCCGCGCTCAGGGCCGCTCCCGCTCCCAAAGCGCCGGAATATCCGGACGAGGTACGCACGGTCGACGTGGTCGTGTGCGGCGCGGGCGCGGGCGGTCTGGCAGCAGCCATCGAGGCAAAGCTGGCCGGTGCGGACGTCGTGATCGTGGAAAAGCAGGGCATTACCGGCGGTGCAACCGCGAGAAGCGGCGGCAAGCTCCTCGGCGCCGGAACGCGGTGGCAGAAAAAGCAGGGGCTTTTCGACACGAAGGACATGGTCTATGACTACCTCATGGACGTCGGCAACCGCAGCGGCAAGTTTATGGACGCATCGAAAAACCGGTATCTGGTCGACCACCTCAACCAGACGCTCGACTGGCTCACCTCCATCGAGGCAACCGTGAAAGGCGACCCTGTGCAGGTGCTCGCCCAGCCGTGGGAGCCGCTGTCCAGGCCGGTGGAGAAGGATGGCGTGCTCAAAACGCACTTTGACGTGCTCGACGTCGAGCCCATCCACGTCAGCCTGCAGCCGTGGCGCGTGCACAACTCCCCCGGCGGCGGCGGACAGACCAACGGCGAAGGCGGCGAGATCTCCACGCCCCTGACGCTGTACTATGAAAATGACCTCGGCGGTGAGATCATCTATGACACCGCCATGGATGAGATCCTCACGGATGAGGCGGGGGCCGTCACCGGCGTGACGTGCACGCGCAAGGGCGGCGCCAAGCTCACGCTCTACGCGAAAAAGGGCGTCATCCTCGCGACCGGCGGCTATGCCCGCAACAAGGATATGGTCGCGCGCTATCCCGTCGCGCACTACTTCAGCAACGTGCCGCACGGCAACGTCGGCGACGGGCTGACGGCCGCCGAGAAGCTCGGCGCGCGCAACTACGAGCACCCGGCCGTGCAGGTCGTGTACACGAGCCTGACCAACGGTGTCGGCATCAACGACGAGTCCGGTCTCATCGTCAACGACCGCGGCGAACGTGTCGTCAATGAGTGGAGCTATCAGTACACGGTCAGCGACGCCATCGCCCGCTCCGGCAGCAACTGCGCCTGGTACATCACAAGCGGCAAGGAGCCCTACGGCGGCGTGCAGTACGGCTACAAGGCCGCAGTTGCCGGCAAGTCCAAGGATCCCTGCGCGGCCTCCATTGAGGGGCTGGCCAAAAAGATGGGCTGCGACCCGGCGACGCTGCAGGCGACCTATGACCGCTACTGCGAGCTGGTCGAACGTGGCGTCGACGAGGATTTCGGGAAGCCGGCTGAATTCCTGCACCCGATCAAGGGCCCCAAGTTTGTCGCCCTGCGTCTGCATCCGTGCGTGACCGTCACGTTCGGCGGTCTCGAGACGGACATCTCCGCGCGCGTCATGAAGCCCGATGGCTCCGTGATCCCGCACCTGTACGCCGCGGGTGAGGTCGCCGGCACCGGCATGTACGGCACGCAGTACCCCACCTGCGGCACGTCGATCGGCAGCGCCCTGTTCTACGGACGCATCGCCGGGCGCGCCGTCACCGATCAGGCGCTGCTGTGACGCGCCTGACGGCATCCAAGCCTGATTTTGAGCGCCTCAGAGTTGACTCTGAGGCGCTTTTTTGTACCGGAAAGGAAATGCTCTTCTTAATTAAGCAGACGCATCGAAAACCCCCGTGCCTCAGATCGTGGCGCCGAGGCACGGGGGTACATATTTTTCCTGCGGCGCTCACCTGGCGCTGCCGCATTCTTTTTTCATGGCCTTGTAGCCGATGAGCACCGTCCACACATAGGCGCAGGTCTTGGGGATCATGAGCATACCGATCATCGGCACGACATCCGCCCACAGCACCACCGGGATGTAGAAGCCGAAGCTCAGCACGATGGTCAGCCACATCCAGTGAAACGCCCGGTCATCCCGCGCCTTTGCGCTGCGGAAAAACAGCACGATCACGAGCAGACCGATCAACGCAAACGGGATGTTGCGGTAAATACCCCACGCGAGCGGTGCGCCGCCGGTCAGCCACCGGTTCTGCGGCATCATGCACAGCACAACGCGCGCGGCAGCCAGAACATACACGGCGGCGGTCAGGCCGCGCTTGCCCACGATCTGATAGCGCCTGCGCCAGACATAGTAGAGCAGCACATAAAACACCGTCATCGTGACGGAGGTGATCCACTTGCCGAGACCGAGCGCGAAGGTGTAGCTCTCAAGGCCGGTGGTGCACAGCGCCAGCGCGCGCGGGATCAGGTGGAACGAATCGCCCGCACCGAGCACGACTGCCATCCAACCGAAGAGCGTGTACTGCACATTGCCTTTGCTGCGGCGGATCATGAGGATGCCGATCGTGATGACTGTGCTCAGATAGGCGGCATCAAATAGCGTTTCAACAATTGCCTGCATAGTTTAGTCTCCTTTTTCGTCCTGGAATGCTGTTTTCTCTTCGCCGGCAGCGATGACCGCCCTGACGAACTGATAACCGAAGCGAATGCCGGCCGTCAGCAGCGAAGCGCCGAGGCCGGTATAGAACACCGCGATGAAGCGATCCGGTGCGATGCCGCTCGAACGCAGCCAGATGCCGCCGCTCATCATCACGGCCATGATGATGAAGGACTTCACGTCGAAGAACTTGAGGAAGAAATGACGCTCCTCCTCATAGCCCGTGATCCGGGCCGTGTGCTTTTTGACCAGTCTGCCGAATATGAAATACTGGAACACGGCAAAGACCAGCGCTGACAGCACGAAATTCAGTGCGCTCAGATAAGCGGGATAAGCCAGCACCCCGAGGCGCAAGATGTTAACGCCCGCCGCCCCCCACACGAGACAGGCGATGAGCAGCAGTGTGTTGCGTTTGACTTTCATGACATTCGACCTCCCTATGTGAACAGTGTTCATTTTGCGGTTTGCAATTGCCCGCCGCAAGGCGGGCTTTTGGATTTAATACAGCGTTCTGCGCACGATCTCCAGAACGGCAGTGGGATCGCAGTCCTGCCGCAGCATGGCCGAGAGCATCTGCGAAAAGAGCACATCCGCAAACCGCTCCACGGTGAAGGTGTCCGTAAAGGCGTCTGGCCGGATCTTCGCGTCGCGCCTGAGCACCGCGCACAGCCCCGCCAGAATATGCCCCCACGTCTGCTGCATGCGCCGCTTGCCGTCGGGCCGCTCGTCGCGAAGGAAGCCGATGGAGTGCAGGGTGAAAAAGCCGGGGTACTGCTCACAGCCGTAGGCGATGCGTGTGTACATCCACGTGACGCACGTCTGCACATCCTGAAACACGTCCGCGTCATCCGGGCGGTGGAAGATCTCCTGCCAGACGCTGCCGACCGTTTCGCTCAGCAGCGCAGCCTTGGAATCAAAGTAATTATAAATCGAGCCCACCGATACGCCGCAGGCCGCGGCGACCGAGCGGATGCTGACCGAGGACCACCCCTGCTGCCGGATCAGCTCCCGGCTGGTTTTCAGGATCTCCTCTTTGGATGTGACCGCTGCGTTCATACAAGCACCTCAACTTGAACTGTGTTCATGTTCGAGCATCATTATACGCAGATCCCGTCGGAAGTCAAGTACAAAAACCAACAAAAAGCCATACGCCTCCCGGCCCATTCCACTGCCCCTTGCATGCACGACAGCGAAGGCGCAAAGCGCCTTCGCTGTCGATATCCGTTTTCTGTGCTCCCACGCTGCTGCGCGGACAGGCCCCCGACCCCGGCAGCAGCCGCTGCCGGCCAAAGGGCATGCTGCCCGCCACCTCACACGTCGCGGAATACGTCGATCATCCCCGCAAACCACGACAGCTCGCCTGCAAAGCGGCGGCGCAGCTGCGCCGGGTCTTCATTACCCTTGCCGACATCGAAAAAGCCGCGTCCGCTGTCAACGGCAAGGTACAGTCTGCCATCGCGATTGAGATTCACGGCAAATTTTCCGAAGGCGGAATCCGCCAGCGTCAGGATCCGCGCCGCACGGTCGGGCATCAGGATGCGCAGAGCGGCGGCTTCATCGCCGCAGCTCACACAAAAGCGCCTGTCAAAGTCCTCATTGCCCGTTGGGACGGTTTTGACGCTCAGAAACCTGTCCAGCCCCTCTCTCGGCCAGATGGTCAGCCACGTGGGAAACGCGCAGCTGAGTTCACACAGCAGCCACTGGCCGGTATAGACCTCATGCTCGGTTTTCTCCCACTGTCCGCTTTCCTCGCGCTGAAACGCGTCCATCTCCGTCAGCTTGACGGTGCACAGCTCCGTAGTCAGTCCCTGATATGTCCCGCGGATGTACCCGCTGCCGCTGCAATAGCTGTGGCCGGGCAGCGGGATGTTCGTGTCCTCGGCATTGAGAAGATGCGCGGCGGGATCGATCTGCACGTTTTCGAACACGGCACTCACCACATCCGGCGCGATCGCCCGGAAAGTCTGCTGCCCCGCCTGTTCTCTGGTTTTTCTCTGTATCGTCTGTCCCAGTGCGAGGATCACACCGCCCAAAATGACCGGCATAATGTTGCCGCCCAGGACCATGCCCGCCACAGCGATGACCACTCCCACCAGGGAGAGGAGTCTGCCGGCCAGTTTGCCGCTCCTGTGCCTGCGCAGCTGCTGCGAGAGCGCCTCGTCTGTCATGCTTCTGTTCTTTTCTTCCATATCCTTCTCCTTATTCCGCCACGCCGGTCAGAGCCGGGCTCGCCTTGAGCTGATCCAGCACACAGCACATCTCCTGCAGCGAACGGACGTAGCTCCGGCACACCGCGTCAAGATCGCGCAGATCCACGCTGCATGTCTCCCATTCGCCGTCGAGCAGATACAGTGCCTTCATGAACGGCTCGTCAATGCGCATTTCCGGCGTGTGGATATCCGGACCGAAGGTTTTCTCCCATTCCGAGCGGAAAAAGTCTCCCAGCTGCTCGTGCATCAGCGCTTTCAGCTTTTTTTGTGCCCCGCCGCCGAAAACGACCGCACAGCAGACCCCGCCGAAAAACAGCACCGTCACAAGGATCGCCCTGAGCAATGCAGCCTGCACCGCAAAAAAGCAAACGGTACCGCTCACTGCGCCGGCCAGCCCCACCAGAAGCCATGCGGCAGACCGCCTCTGTAGGCCGCCGAGCCGCTTTGACAGCTCCGCATCCGTCATGCGTCCGGCATCCGGCGCGGCAAAAGCGCTGCGTTTTTCGTCCATCGCCGCGCCGCCCTCAGTCGCAGAGATCGAAAAACAGGCAGCTGTAGGGGTCTAAGGTATCGATGTCCAGAATGGCCGCCTCCGGACAGATGCTGTCGAGCTGCATGCGTTTGGCACTCTCCTTGTAGGTCAGCGGCTGTGCCTCGGCGGCAAAGATCAGCCCGTTATAATCCTCCGGGATATAGACCACATAGCTCTTGGTCAGAACCTGCGCCCAGTCGCTGACGTTATACTCCCATTCGGTCGAATAGGCGAATTCAATGAGATAGCTGCTGCCCTGCCAGCTGATGGTGTAGAGATAGTAGTTTTCTCCGCGCTGACTGTTGCCGTAGGCCGTTGAGGCGGTGAGCCACGTGCCGGTATAATAGTCATAGAGCTCGCTGCTCGTGACGGTGATGTACTGCTGGTCGAAATACGGAATGGCGCCCTCCGGAATGTAGCAAATGGCATCAAAGTGCAGCTCGCGGATGCCGTCGTGGGTGTAGTCACCGTTTTTGACGATCTCCCAGTAGCAGTCGTCGGTGTTGTAGCCGTCACCAAGTCCGGAATAGCTGCAGACCCCGTCCTCGAGCAGGAACGTGCCCATCTCCACGGCGGCATTGATCTGAAGACCGTTTTTTGTGAAATACGGCTGGCTGCTCAGCACACCGTCACCGACCGCGACCGTGGACAGATCCTCCCGGAAGACATAGCGCTCGACCGGGTCCCAGATCCAGATCATCTCGGTCGTATCGCCGCTCTTGTGCAGGAAGCGCACCAGCACGTCGCTCTCGCCGTCGCCGTCGATATCGTCAAAGGAGATAGCGTGAAACGCCTCCTCCGCATCGGGGATGCTCACGGGAAAAGACACGCTGTCGAACAGCACCTGCTCCGGCATGTCCCGGTAGAACGCCGCGCTGCTCTCACTCACCGTGACCAGCACATCCACGCTGTCACCGTCATGGGTGATGGTGCCGCTGTCGACCACCGCGCCGCTGGCGCGCCAGTCGTCTCCTGCAGTGTCATCGGATTTGCCGCAGGCGGCGGCGCTCAGGCACAGCGCCAGCGCCAGCGCAGAGGCAATCAGATGTCTCCATCGTTGTTTCATGATCCTGTCCTTCCTTTCTGTCTCTTTGTCCGATGGCAAATGCCCTTGCCGTCACGCCATTTTCTGATAATAATCGTACTCGCCGCCCCAATACATCGTACTGCTGTCGATGAGGGTGAAGTCATAGGTAACATCTGCAAATCTGGCGGAAACGGCGTAATACAGCGTCTCCTCGCCGCTGCACTCCACCCGAATCGTGCCGCAGTCCACCATGGTGGGATCGCCGTCGCCGCCGGGACGCTCCATCAGCTCCCATCCGCCGGCCTGATCGATCACGAGGATGCTGGGCGCGTCGGCCTCGGCATCCAGATACCATGTGCCCGCCAGCGTCTCAAAGCCGGTGTCGCCGATCGTCTCCCCCGGTAGATCGCCGCTCACCTTCGCGAACGTACCGAGGCTCACCACGTCCAGCGCGCCGGCCTCGTCGAGCCGGCTGCGGTAGGCAGCGCCGTCGTGCTCGTTGTAAAAATAATCACAGCCGTAGTCCGGAACGAACTGGATAAAGCCGCTGGCGGTCACCTCGTCGCCGGCGTCATAGAGTGCAAAGCGCACCTCATCGCCGTCGCCGCCGACTTCAACGAGCATCGTGCTGCCGTCGTCGCCCGCCCACGTGCCGCCGTAGTCAGACAGGCTCGCCATCCGCTCGCTGTCCTTGACCATGCCCTCAAAGGAATCGGGCGCGGCATCCGTGTCGGTGTCGGTGTCGGCATCGCCGCCGCTTCCGCAGGCGGCCAGGCTCAGGCACAGCGCCAGCAGCAATGCGGAAAGCAGGTATTTTATAAAGCGTCTCATTGTGTGTTTCTCCTTTTTCAAATCAACTGTGTCAATGCTCCTGTTCCGCCATGGACAATATCTCATCGTGGCTCAGCTCCACATCACCGAAGCGGACAAAAATGCCGTTGGTCACGGCGCTGCCCCACACCTGCGGATCAGAAAGTGCGCAGAAGCGCGTTTTGTCCAGATACGGCTTCATGTCCAGCAGGAGCCGGCTTCCGGACACGAAATCGACCTGCAGAACATAGTCAGGCAGCGGCATGACCGCTGTGAGATATCTTCGGTTCAAATGCGTACCCTCCTTTCCGCAAAAATAAAAGATCCACCGTACAAGCATTGTACGGTGGATGCGGCGGGAGAACCATTAACCAAAGGTTAGGTCTTTTCATGCAGCAGCGCGGCAAGCTGTGCACGCTTGGTGCGGGTGTCCCCCTCAATATGGAGTTTGGAATAGATCTGATTCACATACTGCTTGACGCTTCCCTCGGAGAGGTAGCACTTTTGTGCGATCTCGCGGTTGCTCAGGCGCTGCACCATCAGCTCCACGATCTCAAATTCCCGCGCCGTCAGTGCGCGGAAGGCCGCCGGACGGAGACGCTCTGCGCCTCGCGCCTGCGCCGCTTCGCCGATCGCGGTGATCCTCGCGGTAAAAGCGGATCGCGTTTCCCGTGCCAGCAAGGGCTTCAGGAGGCTGTAGTTTTCCGCGAACGGCATCACAAGGCCGTCCGGCCCGGCGTCCGAAAGCGCCTTTTGCAGCCATGTGTGCGCCGTCTCGGGCTTGCCCAGCCTGGCATACGCCGCTGCCGTCTGGATGCGGATGTGCAGCGCCACCAGCGCGTAGTGCATCGCCTCGCACGCCGCCAGCAGCTCTGCGCTGCGCCCCACCACCTTGGCATACGCCCCCTGAGCAAGATACACCTGGTTTTCGATCATTTCCATCATGGGCTTACCCGGCGCGAGCAGATGGATATCAGAGAGCCGGTGCTGCGAAAAGATTTCCGGAATCTTGTCCGTTTCGCCCCGCAGCGCATGATAATAGGCGCTCGTGGCGCTCCAGATGTTGATCCATGATGCGTCATGATAGCACAGCAGCGCCGCATAGCGCTCAGAGAAGGTGTAGCGCCGCTCCACATCGGTGTGCAGCGAGAGCCGCCATGACAGGAAGTCACAGCAGAGCGCCATATTGATCTGCCCGTTGCCGCCGACCTGCGCATACGCGCGCTCCAGCTCGATGTGCGCGTCGGTAACGTGTCCCTGATAAAACAGCGCCTCCGCGCGCATAATGGTCTCCGCGCCCTGCCCGTGACGGTTCGTGACCCGATAGTAATGGGGCATACACTCGTCCATCTCGGCCAGTTCGCTTTCCAGCTCTCCCGGCGCGCGGTAGAACATCATCAAAACGGACGGCGAGCCAAAGGTCCAGCCGCCGCCGGCCTGGATGCTGATAGCGGGGCGGGACATCCGGCTGCTGGCGCTGCGGTGCAGGCGGCTCATGGCGCTGATGTCGTTGTAGCAGAGGAAGCTCAAAATGAGATCGCATTCGCCCAGCAGGTTGCCGCGCTCCTCCTCCGGCATCTCCGGATGCTCCTCGATGGCCGTCAGCAGCAGGGCCTTCAGCTCCAGCATCTTCGGGATCTGCCGCCATGTGAACATCCTGCGCATCAGCACCAATATGGCAAAGGGATCAGCCTTGAGCGTTTCGGCCGGACATTTGTCCAGCGCCTCAAGTACATCCTCCGGCTTCAGCGATGCCAGCAGGATGCCCGCATCGCTGCGGATGACCCGCAGCAGCGCCGCGTAGTCTTCGCTCCTCCGGTAGGCGGCGATGGCGTGCAGATACTGTTCGTGCTGCTCATACCAGCTGCCGAAGCGCTGCCAATACAGCCGCTGCGTTTCCGGCTCCATCGTCAGAAAGCTCCGCTCGGCGCACGCTTTCATCATATGGTGGAAGCGATAGGCCGCCCCATCCGGCAGGCGCGCGACGAAGGCGTTCTGCTCTGTGAGCCGGGAGAGGATCTGCCCCGCGTCCGCATCGCCCGTGATATACTGCGCCATCTCCACGGTAAACTCATCGGCAAGCCCCATAACCGCCAGAAACTGCCGCTGCTTTTCCGGCAGCGGATCGATCATGGCGGCGGTAAAGGTGGCATAAATGTCGGAATGGCGGCTGGGCAGCACACCGCGCTCGGAGAGCGTGCGCAGATTCAGATACACGGCGGAAAACCAGCCCTCGCTGGAGTAGAGAAGGCGTTCGACCTGCGCATCGGAAAGCTCCGTGCCGCAGCGGTGCGCATAAACGGCAAGCTCCGTATGGTTGAGGCGCAGCTGCTCCGTGCCGATCTGATACACCCGCGCCCCCAGCCGCACCACCTCCGCAGCAGGCAGAAAGCGATCCCGGCTGGCAACGATCAGATGCACATTCGCCGGAAGCCGGTTTGCCAGCATACACAGAAACAGCGATGCGCGCTGATCCGTCAGCAGGTGAAAATCATCGATGAAGAGATAACAGGCCGTCTCGCCCGCCAGCGCATGGCACAGATCATCTATCAGCAGGCCGCCGCCCGCCGCGTCCGTCGGGCAGGGATACTCCCGCAGGAAAGGAAAGCCCGCGCGGGCAAACGCCTCCTGTGCGCTTTTCCAGAAGATCGCAAGGTTGTCGGAATATACGCTGATGCGGATGCTGTGCAGGGGCTCCGCTCTGGCGCGCTCACCGAGATACCAGTTCACCGCCGTGGTCTTGCCGTAGCCCATGGGCGCGACCACCGTGGTCATGGCGCAGCGGGAGATGGGCCGCAGGCTCTCCTGCAGCCGCTCGGATATGTAAACGGTGTTCAGATTCCACTTCGCTTTTGGCATCCTGCATACCTCCGACGATGCATTCTTCCGCAGATTCCGGCGCGGCCGATCCTGCGTTTGCTTTGATTATATCATGCGGATCTGCACACGAAAAGCCCATCTTGTCCGTAAAAATGGACACCCGTAATAACGCCCCCCCGCACGGCAGCGCAGCCGCCATCCGCTCTCGCCGCTTGCAAAACGCGAAAAAGTACAGTATAATGAACGCAGGGTCATAGCATTGCTGCAGAAATGCAGCTATTTTAAGGCGCGTCAGTTAGTCTAATCTAACTACGATGCATTTCAGACCGGTCAGATCAGGTGAACTATAAAATACTACGAAAAGGCGGTGCAACAAATGGAAGTCTTTCTCGGAATACTGATTCCCTTTCTCGGCACAACACTGGGTGCTGCCTGCGTATTCTTTATGAAAAAGTCGCTGGGCGATCTGGTTCAGCGCTCTCTTGCCGGCTTTGCCGCCGGAGTGATGGTGGCGGCCTCGATATGGAGCCTGCTGATCCCCGCCATTGCGCAGTCCGATCACATGGGCAGGCTGTCTTTTCTCCCCGCGTTGGCCGGCTTTTGGGCCGGGGTGCTGTTTTTGCTCCTGCTCGACCGGCTGATCCCCCACCTCCATGTGGGCAGCGATCAGGCCGAGGGGCCGAAGAGCAAACTGAGCCGCACGACCATGATGGTACTGGCAGTGACGCTGCACAACATTCCGGAGGGCATGGCGGTGGGCGTCATGTACGCGGGGTTTCTCGCGGGGAACACGCAGATCACGGCGGCAAGTGCACTCGCTTTGTCGCTCGGCATCGCCATTCAGAACTTTCCCGAAGGAGCGATCATCTCCATGCCGCTCCGGGCGGAAGGCGTGCGTAAGGGCAAGGCATTTGGGGGCGGTGTGCTTTCCGGTGCCGTCGAGCCGATCGGCGCGGTGCTGACCATCCTCGCCGCGCAGCTTGTGATCCCGGCGCTGCCATATCTTTTAAGCTTTGCGGCCGGTGCCATGCTCTATGTTGTGGTAGAGGAGCTGATCCCCGAAATGTCTCAGGGAAAGCACTCCAACCTCGGAACAGTTTTCTTTGCTGTCGGTTTCAGCGTGATGATGACGCTGGATGTGGCGCTGGGATAGGCGCGAGGGTTCAGCAATCTTTTCCGTCACCGGCTGCACCTTGATCCTGCCGCTCCCGCAAAGCCCTGAGACCGGTACGTTTCCGAACCGAGGGAGGTTAGTTTTTGGTGCAACATTGGTGCAACGTCACAGGGCATTTTATAGCCGAAAACAGCCTGAATTGCGCCTGATTTTTTACAGCTACAATGGCGAAGAAAAACCCTGTAGCTATTGAAACTACAGGGTTTTTTCGTGGTACGCCCGAGCGGATTCGAACCGCTGGCCTACAGAGTCGGAGTCTGTCACTCTATCCAGCTGAGCTACGGGCGCACATTCAGCAGGAGTTATTATAGCAAAGTCCGGCCGAAAAGTAAAGCGGATTTTCTGTTTCCATTCGGCGGCGGATATGCTATACTGAGAAAAAAGCAACCTGTATCGGAAGGACACACCCTCTATGAAGCATACACATCTGCACACACGTCTGCTCGCGCTGCTGCTGTGCTGCGCGCTGGTGCTGCCGCTGAGCGCCTGCGGCGAGGCGAAAAGCACCACGCAGCAGATCTTTGCCATGGACACCGTCATGGATCTGACCGCCTACGGCAAAAAGGCCGATGACGGCATCAACGCCGCCATCAGCATCATCAACAGCATGGACACGCTCCTCGACCCGGAAAACGAGCGCAGCAAGACCTATGAGATCAACCACGCCATGGGCTCGCCCGTCGTGGTCAACGAGCAGATCGCCAAGATGCTGCGCACGGCGCTGACCGTGTACGAGCGCACAAACGGTGCGTTCGATCTGACGACTTATCCGCTGAGCAAGCTCTGGGGCTTTATCGACCAGAACTACCGCGTGCCGTCGGATGCGGAGATCGAGCGTCTGCTCCCGTGCGTGGATATGAGCAAGGTGCAGCTGGCCGCAACGGACGACAGCGCAAACTCCCTTGTCACCATGCCGGCAGACATGGCGCTGAGTTTCGGCGCAGTGGCCAAGGGCTGTGCCTCGGACTATGCCATTCAGGCGATGCGCGCCGCCGGCGTCACGAGCGGCGTTGTGTCCCTCGGCGGCAACGTGCAGACGCTCGGCAAAAAGCCGGACGGCAGCGACT
>ERZ827512.2766-NODE-2766-length-13386-cov-4.422399_pt1 | contig 13386 bp, 18 predicted proteins | sample MGYA00519916_ERZ827512 | MGnify/ENA primary metagenome ERZ827512 (study PRJEB31778, sample SAMEA3449335) | human gut metagenome | biome: human gut; feature: human-associated habitat; material: faeces | place: United Kingdom | collected 2010/2012 ... | reverse complement strand
ACACTTACTTCTAATCATGGAGATATCTCATTTACACAGATTTCCTTACACACTCTCGCAAGGAAAATAAGAGATTTTTTATTAAATCATTTTTACCCCTGCACCATCCATTTTGTTATCAAGAAAGAATATTAGTGAGATTTATTTTTCCTTAACAGCAACTAATAATTATACTCTTACAATCAGAATGTTATCCAAGCCCCAAAAAAAAGAATATCTATCCCCGAAATCAGTCCAAATATTGCCCCCCACTAACACTTCCATAATAACTTCTGTCTTCTAACTAAATATTATTATATTATCCTCCTATGTAAATTATTAATATCTTCTAGCTCATTATGAATCTGTCTAACTACTTTATAATTAATACCATCAAAACTTTCTAAATAATCAACATAAATAGCACTACCTATAAGATTACCATCTTTATCAAAAGATAACTCGTCTATTTGTAATTCCTTATCATAAGGATTAGTAAACCTATATATATAAGGGTTATTCTCTTCTTTTAAAATACTATCTACATTAAAGTAATACTCCCCTATATGTACATTTTTAGCGTCATTCTCACCACGTCTTATATTATCACTATATAAATTCTTATTATCATAACCTATAAATAATTTTTTCATATTTTCTTTATTAGGTAAAACTCCACAACTATTCTTACCACTTAAATATCTATCACTTAACTCCTCATTTGTAAAAACATTACTAAATAAAGGTCCTGCTGTAATATTACCTAAATTTATTTCTTTAATAGAATTACCGTAAAGACTAAAACTAACATCCCCTATATTATTCATTAAATAACTTCTTAAAAAATTATAAATTCCATTATTTAAATATTTTACATTTTTACAAACTACACTACTAATAATATAATCTGCTACAACCCCTTTTTTATATTCACTTAAATTATCTTTATTCTCACTAACATAACTACAAAAAGAGGTAATAGAACTCCTCTCCTCTTCATATAAAATATTCATATTAGGTAATAATCTTGCCATAACTACACGTCCTTTTCCAATATTAATCTTTCCTACTACTCAATACAACTTTAGTTGTATGTTCATCCCCATTACGTATATAAGTTATATCTATTGTATCACCTGCAGAATATTTGTAAAGTTCATACCTCAAATAAGCAGAATCTTGTACCTTTTCTCCATTTAATTTAGTAATAATATCTCCCTCTTTAAGATCAGAATCATCAGCACCACTTCCTGTTTCTATCCCTGCAACCACAACTCCACTATCTATATCATTAGGAATATTAAAATCATATCTATAACTATTTTTTGCATCACTAACATTTAGCATAGAAACGCCAAGTAAAGGCCACTCTATAGATTCCCCTTTTTCTAAAGTTTCTATTTTACTATTAATATATTCTATAGGAATAGCAAATCCCATCCCCTCAACTTCTGTTTGAACAAGTTTCATAGAAATAACGCCAATAACTTCACCATTTGTATTCATTAAAGGACCACCACTATTCCCAGGATTAATCGCTGCATCAGTTTGTAATACTTTCATAACCCAATCACTACTACTAATATTACTATCAGTACTAACACTAACTAATCTATCCTTACCAGCTAAATGTCCTGTAGAAACACTACCTCTATATTCATAACCTAAAGGACTACCAATTGTAAATACTAAATCACCTAACTTAGCATTTTCACTATTACCAAGCTGTAAAGATTTTATACCATCGTACTTTTTAATCTTAATAATAGCAATATCCACATAAGAGTCTCCCCCTAATACCTCTCCTTCAATCTCTTCATCTTTATAAGTAATTAAAGTAACTTTATTCGCACCTTCTACAACATGTTGATTAGTCATAATATATGCAAAATCGCCTTCTATTTTATAAACAAATCCCGTACCAGTCGCTACTACTTCATTATTTTGATAATTTCTAATCATCAAAACTCCATCATAAACCTTATCAACCGCTTCACTAATGCCAGATTCATCAACAACCACCTTAGTACAGTCAGCTGAACTACAAGTTAAACCACTACCTGTGGTAAAATTACTATTACCACTAATTAAATCATCTCCTCCTATAATTACAAAAGTTAAAACCCCTCCAATTACAAAAGATACAATTATAAGAACAGCTTCTTTAATTCTTTCTGTTTTCATTATTTAAATCTCTCCTTTCAATAATAGTTTCAACATCAGCAAGATCCATATAATTACTAGGAAATCCCATCCTATCTATTATTTTATCTATTTTAATACTATGCAAATTATAATCAAGATTATCAATTCTCTTTTCAAGCTCTAAACACATATCTTTAAATTCATCATAGCTTAACATTCTTTTCATTATAATGAGTAAAGCAAATAAATCATTAGTACCATTTTTATAATCCCCATTTTCATCTTTTTCTAATCCAAGCAATTCATGAAATATTGTTCCTTTAATTTTTTTCTGTGTTCTATTCTCATATAAAATATCTTCATGAGCACACAAATTACGATAATTAGATAATATTGGTAAATAATTACTAAATTCATCTAATGGTATATTATAAATTTTACAAATATTTACTTGATCAGCATACTTCATTATTGAAAACAACTCTCCAACTATTCCAAAAGATAAAACCTTAACCAAAATCCAAAGAGGAACATAACCATAATTAGACATATAATGAGCAGTCGCCGTATGTTGGGCCCCATTAATTCTAATCTGTCTTTTCATCTTTTTTATTAAATCATTTACCTGCTTCTGTTTACCTTTATCATTTGTAAAGTTTTTAGCTCGTAAGTAATATTTCTCTTTATATCCATACTTTTTAGATAATTGATAAGAGAATATAGATTTCAAATTATTTTCGATAACAAGTAAATATTTAAAGAACACATTTCTAATTGCCCTATCAAATAGAAACAAGCTATACATCTCTTCAAAAGTAACCCCTTCTAAAAAATGCTTATCAATATCACTTCTCATAAAGGGATATCTATAACCTGATATAAAAAAATAATTTTCTCTTAAAAGTATTTTTTTAGTATAATCTTCATCAACAATAGTCATACCTTTATACTTAAGTATTTCTATCTGCTCTTCAAGATTCTTAAACTGCTTATCTATCATCTTCTTCCTCACCTAGAATAAATTATATCACAGATTTTATGGAAAAAATATGAATTTTTTATGAAAAATTATGTTATACTTTAAAAAGATAGAAAGGACTGATTTAGACTATGCCTGCAACCACTACTCATGCTTACTTTGCAAATGACCTTTATGACATACTTCCTATAGGTCTAAAGAAGTTATTAATGGATGAAAAAAAAAGGTTACGAATGTTCGCTCAAAGTACAGATTCCTTTATTTTTTATAATCTATTAAAGAAGAAAGATAAACATATTAGAAATTTTCAAGAATATTTTCACAAAAATAAAAGCCAAGAGTTCTTTATTAATTTAGTTAATTATATAAAATACAATAATTATTATCAAAATAGTGAAATAATGGCTTTTCTTTACGGTTTTATCACTCACTATTCCCTAGATACTAAACTTCATCCCTATATAATTTATAAAACAGGCATAGTAGATGAAGATGATCCTAGCACTTACAAATACAGAAATAAACACGAATATATGGAAAATTTCTTAGATAATTACATGATTAAACAAAGAGAACACATAAATCCATATAATTTTAAATTCTATGATTTTATATTTGATCTAAAACCATTTTCAAAGGAATTAATAGAAGTAATAGACTATGCTTTTAAAGAGACATTTAATTTTAAAGATTTTTCTAAATATTATTACAAATCTTTAAAAAATATGTACAGATGTTTAAAGTATTTAAGATATGATAAATATGGGATAAAAATGTTTTGGTACAAGAATATAGATAAGTTTACTAATGATAAAGCTTTTAAATTCCAAGCGATATCTTATCACAGCCCACTAAAAGATGAATATAACTATTTAAATTTGAATCATAGTACTTGGGTTCACCCCTGCCTAAAACGTGAAAAACATAATGAATCTTTTATTGAATTATACTCTATCGCTTTAAAAGACACAAAAAAGATTATCACCGATGTTAATAGTTATTTAAAGGATACTAAAAAGATTAATTTGAAAACTGTTTTTAAGAATTATTCTTATTTAACAGGAAAAAACTGTAATAATAAAAATAAATTAAAATATTTTGAATAAAATTTAAATTAACATATCACTATATAAATAGGTGATAACATGTTAGAAAGTTATAAAATTGCAAGAAACAACAAAGAAGAAGTATTATATTTATATTTAAATGTTAATTATGAATTTGGTAAAGATTTAGAAGAAGATGATTTAGAAAAGAAAGCTAGAAGTTATTTAATTACCCATGATATTAAGTTTAATGGTAACAAGATTGTATTTATTGTAAACGGTATTAGTACCAAGATGATTACTATTAACAACAATAAGACCTATTTAAATAATTATTTAATAACCCTTAATACTGAAGAAAAAATAACTTTAAAAGAATTATTATTAAGTCTTTTATTTAGTAATATAAATATCTCTTTAAGAGAAGAGACCCTAAAAGCTTTAACAGTTCTATATAAAGATGAAGTAATTTATAATTTAAATAATGATACACTTGATTTAAGAAAATTATCTTTATCTTATCATAACTATAATTATTACAAAGTTACCTATCCTGAAACATACAAAGTAAAAAATGATTTATTTAACAAAGTAATAGATGAAACTAATGGGGAGTATTTAATTAATGATAATAAACCGATTAGATGTTTTACTCACTTAGTAAGTAATGGTTATACTGAAGAAGATAAAAGACTTCCCTACACTGTAAAAAAAGAAAGTCTTTGGGACTTAGCCTATCCTAATTACTTACAAAGAAAAAATTATAGTATTAAAGAGTTTAAAGAAAGATTAAATCTAAAAAGTGATAATTTTACTATAAAGATTACTAATATAAGTAACTCTAATAGAATAAAAGAATTAGACTTAGGTGAAAGAAAAATAGATGCCAGAAGTCTAGCCGTATATTTAGACCTACCATCAACGGATATTACTATCATTATTAAGAAAGATTATATTACTTTTATAACAAGAGGAATAGGTAGTGGCCTAGGTCTAAGTATTATAGGAGCAGATAATCTAGCAGAATTAGGTTATAGCTATAAACAGATATTAAATTATTACTTTAAAGATGTATCATTAGTTGTGAAAAAATAAATTTGCATAAATGTAATAATTATGATATGGTGTATATGTAAGAAAAATCTTCATACAATATAAAAAGGGAAATACTTAACTTACCCGAGTTGAGTACTTGCCCCAATTTATTTTGGTTCAGTACTTAATCTTGCGATTGAGTACTTTTCTTATTTGGTGTTACTTTACAAAAAGCAAGACAATTAATAAGAAGATGATTATGATTAAAGCAGTAACTAAAAAGTCTATTTTTCTCATAATATCAGGCCTCCTCCTTATTAAGAGTAGGCAAGTACCCAATAGTTAAGTTTTCTCTATAAATATAGTATCATATTATTTTTCTAGCACAAGAAAAATATAATAAGTTAGTTACGAATTTTCGTAATTTTTTATTTATTCAAAAACACTATTCATAAGCTCTTCTATAGTCTTTTTTCTCGCTTCAGTTTTATCTTTATTAATAGTTATAGTAACAACATCCCCCTCTTTGATATTAGGAACTAACTCTAAAGGTAAATTACACATCTTACCTTTATCTATTTCCACAACTGCATAATCTCCTTCAATTCTATCAACAATTACATCCATTAATCAGTCACCTCTAAACTATAACTAGCACTATTTTCCCCATCACTAATTTTAACTTCATAAGTACCAGGCTTAACACTACTACTAACCTTAAAAGTCCAACTAACATTACCTTCACCATCACTAGTTTTATCTTCAAGACCAGTTGCTTTACTTTCACCACTAGAATAGATTACATCAATATCGTAAGTAGTATTAGGAAGTCCCTTTATACTAATAGTAACATCACTTCCATGACTAATGGTAGAAGCCATGCTAACAAGACTAATATTATTAGTAGTACTATCACTACTAGAATCTTTATCCCCTTTACAAGTAACATCTACACCATCACTATCACAAACGATATTACCATCTAAATCTGTTCTAAGAACTTTCGCGCCTACACTTTCATATCTATCTATAATAGACTGATAAGGATGATCATAAGAGTTTCCCTCTCCTACCATAATAACAGCATACTCTGGACTTACCTTCTTAACAAATTCTATCCCTGATGATGAATCACTTCCATGATGTCCTACTTTAATAACATCTGCATCTACATCGCAAGTTATCTCATCTTCACTTAAAGTCTCAGCATCCCCCATAAATAAGAAAGTATTATCTAAATATGTTAATTTCAAAACAGCAGAATAATTATTTAAATTACTATAGTTATCACTATTAGGAGAGATAAACTCTAATTTTAGATTATCTTCATCAAGAACTACTACTCCACTCTTAGCAGTCTTAACCTTAAGACCTTTATTGCTAATAGCAGTAAGTAAATCTTCAAAAGTTTTACTATTAGAACTAACATTAGGCATATAAATAGACCCTACATCAAAAGTATTAATAACTTCCCCTAGTCCCCCAATATGGTCAGTATGAGGATGAGTTCCTACTACATAATCTATCTTTTTTATACCTAAATTATTAAGATGATTAATAACGTTATCAGCTTCATAAGCTTCTCCTGCATCAATTAACATAGTTTCTTTGTTAGGAAGTTGTATAAATATAGAATCTCCTTGTCCCACATCAATATAATTAACTCTTAAAGTATCTCCACTAAAAGTAGAAACACTAGTCTTATCATCACTTTCTACAAATGGATTAGCACATCCAACTACTAATAAACATAAACATATTAATAATACTATTCTTATTTTTTTCATAATTTACCTCTATCAATGACTAATATTTACACATATTCTATTGGGACATAATAATTATTATCATCCATCGCTAGTATCTCTTTACATAAGCATAAATACCATTACCAACATTCATACCAAACTTACTAACAACATCAAAATTCTTAATAGATTTATTACCTGGATTACTACCAGTTTTAATTTCTACAAGATAAACATAATTATTAACAGTTACAAGCAAATCTATTCCCTTACCACTACTATCCCTATAAAAATATAAATGTCTTCTAGGGTCACTTCCATTATTCGTATAGGACTTTATAATCTCACTAACTATAAATGTTTCAAAAATTGCCCCACTATAGGAACTTTTCTCTAACATCTCTTTCAATATAAGTACGTATATAACTACTATAATAGTGTTCTACTATCATTTCTTTATCAAGTCTTACATCTGGATAACTACCTCTTAATATACTTTCAAAAATTTTATTTACACTCAACCTTTTTAAAGGTTCCTTTTTCTTTAATAAATTAATATCAGGAATAAATTGTTCTTCTTTAAATCCATTTATTTCTCTATTAGAAAAGGCAAATAAATCGCCCCCCACTCAACCAGATAATGATTCTGACACATTTTTCATAGTCTGGAAAATTTGACTCCTTGTTAAATAATAAAATGTACCTACTTCTTTTCCATTATTAAACATTGCATTTTTTCTAGCCTCATCAACGTTTATTTTAATATAAGATAATAAATTAGGAGCATATGAAATTCATCAATAACCAAAGGTGTCCCATAAGTTCTTAAAAACAGTTCAGGATCTTCATTAGCTTGTACTCTTACTATCATACCATCTAGACTTATAAAATTCACTTTCTTTTTTGATATACTAGCTAAGTAGTTTAATAAGGTAGTTTTACCAACTTGTCTTGGCCTGTAATCATAATAACAGGATATTTACCAATATAATTTGAAAGAGTCTTTTCTAAGGTCCTATTAATATATTTCATAATATCACCTAAAATAGGTATAGCACATTTTTGATAAATAAGATAGATGTTTTTTGACAAATTTGAAGTACCACTCCAAAAAAACTAAATTATGTCTCTATTTCTTTAAAGTAATTCTCTACCCCCTTAGTAATAGAATTAGCAAGTTTTTTCTGATAACTTTCTTTTTGTAATAAATATCTTTCATTAGGATTAGATATAAAACCACATTCTATTAAAACCCCAGGTACTCTTGTATTAGAATAAAGATATAAATTAGTCTTAATAACCTTTCTATCAGTATTTAAATCATTTTTAAATTCATCCATAATAGCTTCTGCTAACACTAAGTTATTAGGATTAATGGAATGATATAAAACTTCCGCTCCACTAACACTACTATAGTAATGATAATTTATATGAATAGATAAATATAAATCGCTTTTATTCTCTTGTATCTTTAATATTCTTCTATATAAATCTCCTCGCTTTTTAGCACTATCCCAACGACTTGATAAATCGCTATCATCATTTCTTATCATATAAACAGTTGCCCCTTTTTCCTTCAATACTTTCTTTAACACTTTAGATATCGCTAAATTAAGGTCCTTCTCATAAATATTACCATAACTAGTACCCGCATCACGCCCTCCATGACCAGCATCAATTGTTATCACTTTACCAGTTAAACTCTTTTTAGGTTTAACTCTAGCATCAACAAACTGTAAAGACATAAGTAAAACTATAAACATAATTAAAAAAAGAACTTTGTATTTTCTTATCATTATAAACACCCATTAAATTATATGTTTTTAATAGTATAAAATATTTTACAATAATTTTACTTTTTATATTAGCCCACTACTATTAACACTCTTTGCATAACCTACAACTAGAGGTGTTATAATGTTAGATTCATTTAATGATTTATCACCAGTATTACAAGCATTTCTTGCCTGCATCTTTACTTGGAGTATAACAGCTTTGGGAGCAAGTATAGTTTTCTTTTTTAAGAAAGTAAATAAAACTCTCATGGATGCTCTTTTAGGATTCGCTGCAGGTGTCATGGTAGCCGCTAGTTTCTTTAGTTTAATATCTCCGGCACTTGAAATGGCCGAAGAATTAAAGATGAACAGTTGGATAATTATATCACTAGGTTTCTTATCAGGTGGTCTCTTACTTTTTATTGGTGATAAAGTCTATGATTATTTAGATAAAAAAAGAAAAGATGAAAATAGTAGTAAGGCTAAAAGGTGTTTTATGTTAATATCATCAATTACATTACATAATATCCCAGAAGGTATGGCTGTAGGAGTTGCCTTTGGTTCTCTTGCCTACTCCTTAACAGGTTCAACTCTTGCAAGTGCCCTAACCCTTGCCCTTGGAATAGGACTTCAAAACTTCCCAGAAGGTAGTGCTGTTTCTCTTCCATTAAGACGCGAAGGATATACAAGAGGTAAAGCCTTCTTCTATGGACAACTATCAGGAGTAGTCGAACCCATCGCTGCCGTTATAGGAGCACTTCTAGTCTTAAAAATCCAATTAATACTACCATTCTTACTAGCTTTTGCTGCAGGGGCCATGATTTATGTAGTTGTTGAGGAATTAATTCCAGAAAGTCAAACTAACAAGAAAAAAGACCTTATGGCCTTATTCACAATTCTAGGATTTATGGTAATGATGATATTAGATGTCGCCCTAGGTTAAGAGTCATTTGACTCTTTTTTTATTCTAAATATAACTTTTGTCCAGCCTTTAACTCTATTGCATAAATATCATCACTTTTACAAGTAAATATTAGTTTAGGTTTAACTACCTCAGTAGGATTATCAACACTTGTATCTGTATTAGATGTATCACTATTATCTGAGTCATTTATATCAGTATCTGTAGGATCTTCTGTAACCGGTTCTTCTACAATAGGAGTATCATCTTCTATAGGTATATCTTCAACTTGAGTATCCGGAACCACTACCTCTTTAAAAGTATAACCATAACTATTTAAAATGGTAATACTATCATCTATCCATAAACACTCAGTAGGATTCTTTCCATTATTAATAGACCAGTAACCAGCACTGTTTAAATGCCATCCACTACCTGTAAACTTACCCCTACCACATTCCATATGTACATGATTACCACTAGCATTACCCTTGGTACCTTCTTCATAAAATCTTTCTCCACGATTTATCACTTTACCAACAAAAAGATTAGAAACATCATTATCATGAGCGAACATCATTGTCATATAATCAACTGTGCCATCAGGATAAATTACTGGTTCACTACTCTCAAGCCACACTTCATTAGCATCACTACTATATATTTTTCTAATGACCCCCGTAAAAGGAGCGACAATAAAATCAATTCCACTATCACTACCTGCATCATCAATTGCATAACTATCAGCATGTGTTCCCATCATATACCCTTGTGTTATTCGCATATAAGGACTAGGATAAAGAGGTTTTTCCATTATTTATCACTCTCCACATTTATAATATTACTTTTCTTTACTGTAATATAATCAGTATTAACTAAAGATGAATAATCTTTTAACTTGCCTTCTAAAGACTTATAAAGCGTATCAGCCCCTATAAAACTAAAGAAAGATACCCATAGACTATTAGGAAAATCTACAGTTGTAAAAGTAATACAAAATAATGTCCCTACTACAAAATTAACTACAAAATTATAAATAACTAAACAACTAGAACAAGGAAAAAACTTCTTTGTTTTCTGAATAAAAGCACAAGTTATAACACTAAGAGCAATTGCCACAACTAACATCTGTTGTAATAGTGTTAAATTCAACATACACTTCACCTCTAAGATAGTCTATGACAAAAGAGATTAAAAGAAACATTGAAAGCCTACAAAAGCAATTTGATAAGTTCTAAAACTAATATATGTAATGGATAGTATAAATAGAAAAATATCTTACATCCCTTACCAAGTTTCCTATTATAAAAATAAATAAGAATTAAAGAAAATAATGAAAAATATTGCATAGGCTCACCAAATATTAATGTTACTAAACTAATAGATATAACAATAAGAGGAAAGTTATTTTTAAACAAGTAGAAAAAACTAATAACAAGAATACCTAGCATTCCATAACTAAAATTAAAAAACTCTCCAATTAAACCCATAATAACAATAATTAATAGATATGTAATAGGTAATATAATAAATAAGTCCACCTTATTTTTAAAATATCCCTTAATCAAACCTTTACTTTTATCTAACAAAAACAAAGTTAAAAGTCCTAAAGCAAGAGTAAAGAAAATATTATTAGCATTCATATAAATAAAACTACCAAAGAAAACATAATCATAAATAGCTTCTGAAATAATAGCAAGTACTAAAACCCTTAAAAAGTACTTACCAAAACTTTTAGTATGAATATACCCTTCTGTTAATAAAAATGCAAAGATAGGAAAAGATAACCTTCCCACTGCCCTTAAAAAATTATAAAAAAGCGTACCAAAAACAACTCCAATATGATCTATTGTCATAGTAATAATTGCAATAAGTTTTAAATCAAAATTACTCAAACACTTTTTCATACATTTATTATAACATATTACAAATATTATTAACAATTTACACAATAAAAATTAACAAACACATGCTATAATATAGAGCTAAAAGAACATGATTACTATAAGTCTTGGAACGAAAATAAAAATGAGACTAATCAGACTATTAGTTGTTGTCACATCAGCAATAATAATTTTAGATGTGCATCCTCTAAAGGTGTAATCTTTAATTTTACTAATTTTGAAAATAAATCTCTATTAGGTATGTTACATGCTGACATGGTAACATTATCACAAGAAAATGAAACAAATGTAACAAAATTCACTAGTAAGTATTGTTTAAATGATACTTTAGATAAAGAAACTACAGGATATAGTGAAATTATATTATAAATAATGAAAAAATAAATAAATTAAAACCAGATTGTGTAGTAATATTTAACACAATAGAGGAAAATGACTTAATAGAAAGTATTTTAGCAGCTAAACAACTAAATATACCTATTGTTTATATAGATAAGCAAAAGTTTTTTAGACAAGTTATGAATAAAAAAGCTCAAGATATAGGAGATAATTCAAAAAATAAAGAAAAACTATTTTCGGAATATATTGAATTACTATCAGGATATGATTTACCAATATCACAAGAAACAATGTCAAAAATTTTAAAAAAGAAACAAGAACTATAATAAACTAGATTCTTGTTTTTATAAACAAAAAATATCTGGGGGAAAACGTACTTAACATATGAATAACATTTAGCTATCTACCCCAAGTCTTGCATATATAATAACACAAACAAACATCAAAATCTGTACAAAAAGAAAAAGTACTGATTAAACAGTACTTTAGAAACAATAGATTAACGTTTACTAAATTGTGGAGCACGTCTAGCCTTCTTAAGGCCTGGTTTCTTACGTTCTTTCTTACGTGCATCACGAGTAATAAATCCTTCAGCTTTTAATATCTTACGGAAACTATTTTCTGAATCTGCTGGAGTAGATGCATCATATTGTAATAATGCTCTAGTAATTCCTAATCTAACTGCACCAGTTTGACCAGAAAATCCACCTCCAGTTACATCTGCATCAACATCAAACATATCACGAGTATTAGTAACATCAAGTGGTTGAGTTAAATCCATAACTAAAGTCGGATATGGGAAATATTCATTAACATCACGACCATTGATAGTAATTTTACCAGTTCCTGCCACAAGTCTTACTCTTGCAACACTAGTCTTTCTTCTACCAGTTCCAGTATATACTTTTTTTGATTCTGCCATAATTTAACCTCCCTATACATCCATCTCACTAGGTTTTTGAGCCATATGTTTATGGTTACTATCTGCATAAACAAATAATTTCTTATACATAGCTCTACCTAAACGATTCTTTGGTAGCATTCCTTTAACAGCCTTCTCAACCATTTCCTCAGGATACTTCTCAACCATTTCTTTAGCAGTTCTAGTTCTTAATCCACCTGGATACCCTGAATGACTATAATATTTCTTATCTTCTAATTTATTACCAGTAAGTAATACTTTAGAAGCATTAATAATAATTACATAGTCACCACAATCAATATGAGGTGTATAAGTAGCCTTATGTTTACCACGTAAGATATGAGCGGCTTTGCTAGCCACACGACCTAAAGGTTTTCCTTCAGCGTCAATAACGTACCATTTGCGTTCTACTGTTTCCTTCTTTTGCATATAACTTTTCATAATATTCTCCTTATACTAAACAACTCAAACCTTCCCACAGTCTAAGCCCTAGTGGGGATATAAAATGTACCGATTAAAATTATAGCAGTGTTCTCCTTTAAAGTCAATCATTTTTCATTTGAGTTTCGGTTTTTTACAAAATATTTTTAACTTAAACTTATAAAATATCTAT
>ERZ827512.2764-NODE-2764-length-13398-cov-16.897474_pt1 | contig 13398 bp, 14 predicted proteins | sample MGYA00519916_ERZ827512 | MGnify/ENA primary metagenome ERZ827512 (study PRJEB31778, sample SAMEA3449335) | human gut metagenome | biome: human gut; feature: human-associated habitat; material: faeces | place: United Kingdom | collected 2010/2012 ... | reverse complement strand
TAAAATCCTAAGTTTTCAGAACTTTTATAAAGTTCTGAAAACTTGCTCAGCGGGGCAAAAAAATTTTCGACACACTGAAAAAGGAACAGCGGATTTCCGCTGTTCCTTTTGTATATACGCGAGCAAAACTATAAGCCGGGTTCTGTATTTGACAGTCATCTATCTCGACGTACCGTTGCCGATACGCTCAAGCCACCCCGGGAGCGGCCGGGCCAGCCTTGGGACCCGAAGCCCCTGCTCCCATACCGGTGTTGCTCCGGATAGAGTTTACAGCGATGGACTGTTCCCAGCCATCGAGTGCGCTCTTACCGCACTTTTCCACCCTTACCGCCAGGGCTACGCCCTGGCGGTAAGCCGATTCCTGACGGAATCGGTCGCTGCGGCGGATGATTGCAATCGCGAAGAGGGACCCTTCGTCCCTCTTCACACAACACCCCTGCGGTTTCCGCTGGGGGGAGCGTTCATCAACACCGGCTTCTTACCAACATGGCGCAGCCTTGGCGGCGGTATATCTCTGTTGCACTTTTCCTGAAGTCGCCTTCGGCGGGCGTTACCCGTTATCCTTGCCCTGTGGAGCCCGGACTTTCCTCACGGAAGGGTCTTTCGCCCCTTCCGCGCGACTGTCTGTTTTCCTCGCGGGTCTATTGTACGCAAAACAGCGGGAAAAGTCAATGGGAAGTCGATCAATAAGAGAGGATCAGCCCCTTGTCCATGGCGTAGAAGCTGGTGAGACCCCGGCAGGGCAGGATCTCCACAGCCTTTACCGGCAGACGGTCCAGAATCGCGTTCCGCAGCCGATCGGCACCTTCGGGATTCTGACAGTGGGTGATGATCACATGGCTGCCGGTGCAGTCCTTGGCATCGCTCATGAGATGGGCGATGGCTCTGGCGGTGTGGGCCTCGCCACGGGCCTTTTTTGCCACGCGGATCGTACCCTCGGCCGTGGCTTCCGCGACAATGCGGATGCCCAGCGTCTGGAGCAGGGTGCCGGCCAGAGGCGGCATCCGTCCGTTATTCACCAGATTGTCAAAATGCTCCAGCGTGAAGCAGAGACGGGTATTCTTCTGACAGACCTGAAGCTCCGCGCACAGATCCTCAAAGGGCAGGCCCTGTTCCGCCAGCTCGGCGGCCTTGCGTAGCAGCAGGATCATAGCGCCGGAGGTGGCACGGGAATCCAGCACAAAGATCTTTTTTTCCGGGTGCTCCGCCAGAACCAGATCTCTCGCGGCCATAGCGGCGTTATAGGAGCCGGAAAGCTGAGAAGAGATGGTCACGCAGACGGTTTCCTCGCCCTGCTCGAAGGCCTCGGCATAGGCGGCGGGGGAGGGGCAGGCGGAAGAGGAACGGTGATGGGCCAGCTTGCTCAGCAATGCCGGAATATCCAGCTCCGGCGTATCCAGATAGTCCTGACCGCCGACGTGCAGGCACATGGGCGCTACTGTCAGACGGGCGTAAGGGGAATTGAGTTCCCCGGAGATCAGATCACAGCTGCTGTCGCTGACAAGATTCAACATGATGACACACTCCTACCTCGACCCACAGGATGTTGACAGTGGATCGGCGAAAATAGTTTTCAATACTACATTTCATTGTATCTGCAAAACGGACGCTTGTCAAGTGAAAGAACATCGAAAAAGGTCAAAGGGAGGGAGCGGCCCGGTGAGAAACAGAAAAAAAGATCCCTTACATTGAATTTTTTTGCGGCGTGTGGTATGATAACCGGGCGAAAGCCGCGATGATAGACGGCTTTTATAAAGGAGCGTTTTTATGACCTTTGAAGAATATCTGTCCTCCCTGAAGGGAAAGACGGTAGGTGTGATCGGCGTGGGCGTATCCAACCGTCCCCTGATCGAAAAACTCCTGGAGCGGGGGATCGACGTCACCGCCCGGGATAAAAAAGAGGATCTGGGAGAACTGGGGCAGGCTTTGACGGCTCAGGGCTGCAAGCTGCGGCTGGGGAGCGGATATCTGGCGGACCTCCATGAGGATGTGATCTTCCGTACCCCCGGTCTGCGGCCGGATGTGCCGGAGCTGGCGGCGGCTGTGGTCGGCGGCAGCGTCATCACCTCGGAGATGGAGGCATTCTTTGCAGTCTGCCCCTGTCCCATTCTGGCGGTGACCGGTTCCGACGGCAAGACGACAACCACCACCATTATCTCCAAGCTGCTGGCGGCGGAGGGGAAGATCGTCCATGTGGGCGGCAATATCGGCCATCCGCTGCTGTGCGACACCCCGGAGATCGCACCGGAGGATATGGCGGTGCTGGAGCTCAGTTCCTTCCAGCTGATGACCATGCAAACAAGCCCCCATATCGCAGTGACCACCAATCTGGCGCCCAACCATCTGGATGTCCACAAGGACTATCAGGAGTATGTGGATGCAAAGGCAAACATCTTTACACACCAGAATGCCAGCGATATTGCCGTGTTCAACGCCGACAACGCCGATACAGTGGAGCAGGCCGCGAAAGCGGTGGGCGAGGTCCGCTGGTTCTCCCGGAAGCAGCGGGTGGACAACGGCGTATTCTGCGAAAACGGCGTGATTTATGAAGCCGTAAACGGCGCTGTGATGCCCATCATGGAGACAAAAGACATTCTGCTGCCCGGCGTCCACAATATTGAAAACTACATGGCGGCCTTCGCCGCCGTGCGGGGTATGGTCAGCTATGAGACCATGCGGGAGATCGCAAAGACCTTCGGCGGCGTGGAGCACCGGATCGAGCTGATCCGCACCCGGAAGGGCGTCCGCTGGTACAACGATTCCATCGCGTCCAGCCCCAGCCGTACCATCGCGGGCCTGAATTCCTTCCCGGAGCAGGTGATCCTCATTGCCGGCGGCAAGGATAAGGGCATCAGCTACGCCCCCCTCGGCCCTGTGGTGAACGATCACGTCAAGTTGCTGCTGCTGTGCGGCAAAACGGCGGGTGTGATCCGGGAGGCCGTGGAGCAGGCGGAAAATTATCACGGCTTGGAGATCCTCGACGTGGCGGACTACCACGAGGCGGTGGCCATTGCCGACGCCCGCTCCCAGCCGGGGGACGTGGTGATCCTGTCCCCGGCCAGCACCTCCTTTGACCGCTTTGCCAACTTCATGGAGCGGGGCCAGGTGTTCAAGGCTATCGTCAACGAACTGAAATAATGAATAAGCCCTTCCGCATAAGCTGATAAGAGCCGAAAGCGGAGGAGGTGGGGCTGTGGGTCCCGGATTTTTCTACTATCACCGGGGGCCGGATGGCCGCCAGGTGCGGCGGGTGCTGCTGTTTCTGGCGGTATCCGGCCTGCTGGCCTTTGTGCTGTACGCCGGGGCCCAGATGCGGCCTCTGCTGGGGAGCCTTGCCACCACCCGGGTGTCCAACGCAGTGAATCGTATTGTCTACCAGTCGGTGAACGAGGCCATCGACAGCGGCCAGATCGCCTACGAGCAGCTGGTCAGCTACGAAAAGGACAACGAGGGCCGCATCACCATGGTGCGCAGCAACATGGCGGCCTTCAACCGGCTGCAATCCCAGATCTTGGATCTGATTCTGGGCCGGATCGATCAGGTTTCCGCAAGAGAATTGTCCATCCCGGTGGGCAGTCTGACCGGCTCACCCCTGCTGGCGGGCCGGGGGCCTCGGATCTCCGTGCGGATGGAGTCGGTGGGATCCTCGTCGGCCCGGTTTGAAAACCAGTTCGAGTCCGCCGGGATCAACCAGACCAAGCACCGGATCGTTCTGCGAATCGACGTGTACGTCAGCATCCTTCTTCCGGGATATTCCACCGTGACGCAGGTGACCAACGAGATCACCGTGGCGGAAACGGTGATCGTGGGGGAGGTGCCGGGGACCTATACCTATTTTGCGACGGACCCGGACGCCTATGCCGGCGACGCCAAGGATTACATACTCAACAAAGACTAAGGAGGACGCTCCATGGAATTTCGCACGGAGTTTGCCGATTACAAGGACGAACTGGCCTTTCTGCGGGCCTATCTTACGGAACAGGGGTATCTTTATTATGTTTTAGACGCCCCGGTGATCCCGGACTATGAATATGACCGTCTGAACCGCCGCCTGGAGGAACTGGAGGCGGAGCACCCGGAGGAGATCACACCGGATTCCCCCACCCAGCGGGTAGGCGGTAAAATTTTAGACGCCTTCCAGCCCTATGCCCATGAGGTGCCCTTGGAGAGCCTTCAGGATGTGTTCAACGAGGGGGAGGTAGCCGCCTTCTGCGAGAAGATGGAGGAGGCCCTCGGCCCCATGGCGGAATATTCCGTGGAGCCCAAGGTGGACGGCTTGTCCGTGGCGCTGGAATACCGGGACGGCGTGTTTGTCCGGGGCGCTACCCGGGGAGACGGCCGGGTGGGCGAGGACGTGACGGAAAACCTCCGCACCGTCCGCTCCATTCCCATGACATTGCCGGAAAAGCTGCCTCGGCTCATCGTTCGGGGCGAGGTCTACATGGCCCGGTCCGTGTTTGAGAGCATCAACGCCAAGCGGGAGCTGGAGGGCAAGCCCTTGATGGCCAACCCCCGGAACGCCGCCGCCGGGTCTTTGCGGCAGCTGGACTCCAAGATCTGCGCCCAGCGGCAGCTGGACATCGCCGTGTTCAATTTGCAGTTGGCGGAGGGCCGGGAATTCACCTCTCACGCGGAGACTCTTGACTATCTGGCCTCCCAGCGGTTCAAGGTCATTCCCCACAAGACCCTCCGCGGCACATCGGAGATCCAGACGGAGATCTTCCGGATCAATGACGAGCGGATGGACTATCCCTTTGATATTGACGGCGCGGTGGTGAAGGTGAACAGCCTGTCGGACCGCACGATCCTCGGCTCCACGGCTAAATTCCCCAAGTGGGCCGTGGCCTATAAGTATCCCCCGGAGAAGAAATTTGCCACGGTGACGGACATCGTGGTGCAGATGGGGCGCACCGGCGTCCTGACGCCCAAGGCGGTGCTGACCCCGGTGCGTCTGGCGGGCACCACCGTTACCAACGCCACCCTGCACAACCAGGACTTCATCACGGAAAAGGACATCCGCATCGGAGACACGGTGCTGGTTCAGAAGGCGGGAGAGATCATCCCGGAGATTTTGTCCGTGGATCTGACAAAGCGCCCGGAGGGGACGAAGCCCTACACCCTGCCGGAGGTGTGCCCGGTCTGCGGCGCGCCGGTGGTCCGGGACGAGGACGGCGCGGCCCTCCGCTGCACCGGCGCGGAGTGTCCCGCCCAGCTTCAGCGGAACATCACCCACTTTGCCAGCCGGGACGCCATGGACATTGAGGGCCTTGGCCCGGCGGTGGTGGCCCAGCTGGTGGAAAATAACCTGATCGCCAACGTGGCGGATCTCTATGACCTTCATGCGCAGGATGTGGCCCAGCTGGACCGCATGGGGGCGAAATCTGCCGAAAATCTGATCCGGGCCATTGAAAAATCAAAAGCCAATGACCTCAGCAAGCTGATCTACGGCTTGGGCATCCGTCAGGTGGGGGAGAAGGCCGCCGCTGTGCTGGCCCGGCACTTTGGGACCCTGGACGCCCTGACCGCCGCTCCGACAGAGGAGCTGACGGAGATCCCGGATGTGGGCGAGATCACGGCCAAGTGCATTGTGGATTATTTGAACCAGCCTCAGGCCAAGGACCTGATTGCCCGGCTGAAAGCCGCTGGGGTCAATATGGACAGCACCGTTCAGAAGGTGGATGACCGCTTTGCCGGCATGACCTTTGTGCTCACCGGCACCCTGACCCGATTTGACCGGAAAACGGCGGAGAACGAGATCGTCCTCCGGGGGGGCAAGGCCAGCGGCTCCGTGTCGAAAAAGACCACCTATGTGGTGGCGGGCGAGGCTGCGGGCAGCAAGCTGACAAAGGCCCAGCAGTTAGGCGTCCCCGTACTGACGGAGGACGAGTTCGCGGAGCTGCTGAAATGAAGCGGCTGTACGCGACGCTGAAGCTCTTTCTTGGATGCAGCATCGGTATATTTTTAGGAAGATGTATCTACCTGTACTTTGATTTTAAGGTCCGTCCGGATCTGTACGCTATGCAGTCGGCACCCTGGTATGTGGATTTAGAAATTCAGGGGATCATTACGGCGGTTCTGGCTGCCGTACTGCTGGCGGCTATGTGGCTGGTCAGGAAAAACATAGACAAAAAGGGGTGAGGGGATCATGCGTTCCCTGTTTCGGAAAATAAGGGAGGCCAACCGGCCATTCTGCACGGCGCTGGTGGCGGCGGCAGGCAGCTCCAGCCGTATGGGCGGCGTGGATAAGCTGATGGAGTTTCTGGACAATGTGCCGGTGCTGATGCGGACTCTGACGGCCTTGCAGCAGGCGGATTCCATCGACGAGATCGTCATTGCCACCCGGGAAAGCGCCCTGGTGGATATCTCCGCCCTCTGCAAGACCTACGGCATCACCAAGTGCACCAAGGTGGTGCGGGGCGGAGAGAGCCGGTGCCAATCTGTACTGCTGGCGGCGCTGGAAGCCTCCCCGGCGGCAAAGCTGCTGGCGGTGCAGGACGGGGCACGGCCCCTGGTGACTCCCGGCCTGATCGACCGGGTGGTGGAAGCGGCGGCTAAGTGCGGTGCGGCGGCCCCGGCGGTGCCGGTGAAGGACACCATCAAGACCGTGGCCGAGGACGGCGCCGTGACCGGCACCCCAGACCGCAGTACCCTCCGGGCGGTGCAGACGCCTCAGGTGTTTGAGGCGGATCTGCTGAAGGCGGCCTTGCAGTCAGCGCTGGAAAACGAGGTGCCCGTCACCGATGACTGCTCTGCTGTGGAGCGGCTTGGGAAGGTGGTCTATCTCATCGACGGCGACGAGGAAAATCTGAAGATCACCACCCCAGTGGATCTGGTGATCGCGGAGGCTATTTTAGCGGAACGGGAGGGACGCTGATGACAGACCTGCGAATTGGACACGGATATGATGTCCACCGGCTGACAGAGGGCCGCAAACTCATCTTAGGCGGCGTGGAGATCCCCTACGAAAAGGGACTTTTAGGCCATTCTGACGCGGATGTACTGGTCCACGCCGTGATGGACGCTCTGACGGGGGCTGCCCGGCTGGGGGACATCGGCAAGCTGTTCCCGGATACGGACCCGGCCTACGCCGGTATTTCCAGTCTGAAGCTGCTGGCGGAGGTAGGACGGCTGCTGGCGGAAACGGGCCGCGCCGTGGTGAACATCGACGCCACGCTGCTGGCGCAGGCTCCGAAAGTAGGCCCGTACCGGCAGCAGATGGCGGAAAACATAGCAATGGCGCTGCATATAGACCCGGAGCGGGTGAACGTGAAGGCCACCACGGAGGAGGGCCTCGGCTTCACCGGGGACGGCTCCGGGATGGCGGCCCATGCCGTGGCTTTGATCGAGACGGTCAAATGACCGGGCAATTGCATATATTACAAGGAGACGTACATTCGGTACGTCTCCTTTTTTCTACGCTGCCATACCGGACGTAAGGCCGGTATGCTCGCGTCGCAGAAAGAGCGAAGAGAAGGAGGAACAAGTGTGGAATATGATCTGATCCTTGCCCGCTCCGTGACGTATGCGCAGCGGATGCAAAGAGCGCTGAACCGTGCAGGGATCCGCAGCCAGCTCTTTCGGGCGCCCCGTGACCTGACGGATCTGGGCTGCGCCTATGTGGTGCGGATCTCGCCCTACGATCTGGGAGCGGCTCTGCCGCTCCTGCGGCGGGAGGGACTTGGCCCCCTGCGGATCTATGTGCAGCGGGGCGGGGATATTCAGGAGGTGGGCCTATGATCTATCTGGACAGCGCGGCCACCACCTTCCAAAAGCCGCCTGCGGTGGGGCGGGCCATGACGGAGGCGCTGGCCTCTATGAGTTCGCCGGGGCGGGGCGGGCATCCGCTGGCTATGCGGGCCGCGGACACCGCCTTCCGGTGCCGCGCGGAGCTGGCGGAGCTGTTTGGCCTTGACGGCCCGGAGAATGTGGCCTTTACACTGAACGCCACTCATGCCCTGAACATTGCCATCAAAAGTCTGGTGCCCCCCGGCGGACGGGTGGTGATCTCCGGATATGAGCACAACGCCGTCACCCGAACGCTGACGGCCCTAAAAGCCAAGGTGTCCGTAGCAGGCGGACCGCTGTTCAATCAGGAGGCAGCGATCCGGGCCTTTGACGAGTTGATCGCGCCCGGCGTGGACGTTGTGATCTGCAATCATGTGTCCAATGTGTTCGGCTTTGTCCAGCCCGTTGAAAAGGTGGCGGCGCTTTGCCGCAGCCGTGGCGTGCCGCTGATCGTGGACGCCTCCCAGTCTGCCGGTATCCTGCCGATCAATATGAAAAGCCTTGGGGCGGCGTATATTGCCATGCCGGGACACAAGGGGCTGTACGGCCCACAGGGCACCGGCGTGCTCTTGTGCGGGGACGGCCAGATGCCGAGACCGCTGCTGGAGGGCGGCACGGGGAGTATTTCTCTCAGTCAGGAGATGCCGGACTTCCTGCCGGACCGCATAGAGGCCGGGACCCACAATATGCCGGGGATCGCAGGCCTGCTGGCGGGCGTTCGCTTTGTCCGCCGACAGGGGACACAGACCATTTTGCGCCATGAACACGCCCTGACCTGCCGGACGGCGGAGAGTCTGCGCCGCCTGCCCGGGGTAGAGGTGTTCGCCCATCCCGGCTGTCTGGCCCAAGCGGGAGTGGTGTCCTTCCGGGTGCCGGGGCGGGACGTGGAGACCGTGGGCGAAGCGCTGGCGCGGCGGGGGATCGCGGTGCGGGCGGGGCTGCATTGCGCGCCGCTGGCCCACCGCACCGCCGGGACGCTGGACACTGGCACGGTCCGGGTCAGTTTTTCCGCCTTCAACACGCCTCAGGAGGCGGACCGGCTGGCGGAGGCCGTGGGAGATATTCTCCGGAGATAAGACCTGAGACCGAAGCTAAGACCGAACCTAAACCCGGAGCAGTGCTCCGGGTTTTTCCTGTTCCGAAACGGTAACAAGGTGGATATCCATGGAAACCGGAAAATAATTCTGAACGGACCATGAATTTTTAACGGTTTTCCTTGAATTTTACAGTCCGCTTCTCTATAATATAAAAATGAATGCCTATAACCCGCAGAGAGGTGAGTTGGAGCGATGAATGTAACGTTCGCGCAGGTCAGCGGCTGGGTCGTCCGGTATCTGCTGACCATTCGGATTTCAGATATATTGGATATTGCCATCATGGCATTTGTCCTCTATAAAATTTTCACACTGGTGCAGAGCACCAAGGCGGCCAGTCTGGTAAAGGGACTGCTGATCTTTTTGGCGGCGCTGGTGCTGTCCTCTGCCCTGCATCTGAACGGGATCAATTACATCATGACCCGCATGGTCAATCTGGGCCTGCTGGCCCTCATCATTCTGTTCCAGCCGGAGATCCGCCGGGTACTGGAGCAGGTGGGCAGCCGCCGTCTGGTGGCTTTCTTCATCCATGAGGAATCCGCCAGCACGATGGAACAGGCCATCGGACAGACGGTGCTGGCATGCACGGAAATGTCCCAGAGCCGCACCGGCGCCCTCATCGTCTTTGAGCGGGAGATCCTGTTGGACGATATGGTTCGCAGCGGCACGGTGCTGGACGCGGCAGTGTCCGCCGAGCTGCTGAAAAACATTTTCTTCGTCAAGGCCCCCATGCATGACGGCGCGGTGATCGTGCGCCACGGGCGGGTGCTGGGCGCTGGCTGTATGCTGCCCCTGAGCAAGAACGTGAACCTCTCCCGCGACTTGGGTATGCGCCATCGGGCCGGTATCGGTATGAGTGAAAACTCCGACGCCGTGGTGGTCATCGTCTCCGAGGAGACCGGCTCCATTTCCGTGGCCATCGGCGGAATGCTCAAGCGGCATCTCAAGCCGGAGACGCTGGAAAATCTCCTGCGGAATGAATTGCTTCCCCGGGAGGAAGACAGCGAGGACCGTCTGAAGTTCAACCTGCTGAACCTCCTGCGGAGCAAAAAGAATGGAGGCGAGGAAGATGCGTAAGACACAGAATCCGCGGAATATCCTGTATCTGGTCCTATCCATCGTGATCGCCGCCGGTATCTGGTACTATGTGGACGAATTCAACGGGCGGGTGGTGACCCAGACCGTTACGGGGATCCCCATTGAGTATATCAATCAGGACGCACTGGCAGACAATGGGCTGATGCTGGCGGAAGGCGAAGACAGCGGTACCAGCACCACCATCGACATCACCTTTAAGGGAAACCGGCGGCACATTGTTCAGCTGGATCGTTCCAAGATCCGGGTAACGGCCAATCTGGCCAGTATCACGGAGGCCGGCGTCCAGAGTGTGAAGCCGGATCTGACCTATACGGACCGGAAATTCAACTCCGGCAATACCTCGGTAGAGGAGCAGAGCCTCTATATGGCCACGGTCAATATCTGCGAACTGAGCCATAAGGAAGTGGAGCTGCGCTGCGAGCTCACCGGCAATGTGGCGGAGGGCTATTCCGCCGGTAAGGTCCAGCTTTCTCAGACCAGCATCGCCGTCCGGGGCCAGGAAGAGGAAATTGCCAAGGTCAGCTATGCCAAGGTGATTTTTGACATCGGCAAGAATACCAAGGAGACCGTCACGGCGGATCTGGATTATCAGTTCTATGATGAGGACGGCCAGGTGCTGAACCTCTCCGGCATCCATGCCGAGGCGGGTCAGATCCAGGCGACTCTGCCGGTGTACGTCACTAAGGAGCTGAAGCTGACGGTGGACTTCAAGGAAGCTCCCGGCGCACAGCTGGAGGACATGATCTGGGCCATCAAGCCGGAGAGCGTTGTGGTTTCCGGTGACGCCTCTGTTCTGAACGATATGGATTCCATTGTGCTGGACAGCTTTGATCTGCTCAGCGTGACCACGGAAAGCACCAGCCACAGCTACGCCATTCTGGTGCCGGACGGCTGCGAGAATCTCAGCGGCGTGACCCGGGCCACACTGGAGATCGGCTATCCGGATAAGACGGTGGCGGATGTGACCACTCACAACATCCGGGTGGAAAACGCCTCGGCCAGCCGGAACGTGGAGCTTCTGACACGGGAACTCTCCGTGCGGATCTTCGGCACAGCGGCGGAGATGGAGGGCATCACCGGTGAAGATGTGGCGGTGGTGGCGGATCTCAGCGATTACGCGGTGGCCTCCGGCACCTATATGATCCCGGCTCAGGTCCGGGTGGGAGCCGGAAAGACCATCGGCGTTTCCGGAACCTATCAGATTCAGGTCCGTATTCCCGAATCCTGAACCGGCGCGGCCCACAGCATTTGACAGAAAATTAGGAGCGATACCATGACACAGATTGCAACAGTTGAAAGAATTTTGGACGATACCCACGCGGAGATCTCCGTTCCCCGGAAGTCCGCCTGCGGCCATGACTGCGAGGAATGCGCGGGCTGCGGCGTCAGCGGCGTTTCCGTTTACGTCAAGGCACTGAACACCGTCGGCGCCCGGCCGGGCCAGAAGGTGGTGGTGGAGAGCGACACGAAGAAAATGCTCAAGATCGTCAGCTTTGTTTACCTGATCCCGGTGATCCTGTTTCTGGCGGGATACCTGATCATGCTGGCCTGCAACACCAGCGTGGCGGTGCAGTATACCGCGGCAGTGGCCGGAGCCGTGCTGGGAATTTTGCTGGCCATCTGGTATGACCGCCGGGTGAAGGCCCGGGGCGGGCTGTCCTTTACCATCGTGCGGGTGTTCTGATGTTCGGATATGTGCGGCCCTCCGTCCAAGATCTGCCGGAGGAGGAACTGGACCGGTTCCGCGCCATGTACTGCGGATTGTGCCACACCCTGTCCCGGCGGTACGGACAAGCTGCCCGCTTCATCCTGAACTACGATTTTACCTATCTTGCCATCCTGCTGTCCGATGGGACGGCAGGGGCGCAGGGAGCCGGGCGGTGCTATACCAGTCCGATCAAAAAGCGGCCCTTTTTAGAGCCTACCGCCGCTATGGAGCTGGCGGCGGACGAGAGCGTGATCTTAGCCTACTGGCAGCTGCGGGACGGCGTGGAGGATCACGCTTGGGCCTCCGGCCTGAAATACCGGACAGGCGCCCGTCTGCTGGAATCCGCTTACAAACGGGCGGCGGCCCTTCGACCGGAATTCGATCAGGCGGTGCGCCGCCAGCTTCAGCTCCTGAGCGCATTGGAGCAGGCAAAGGACCCGTCTATGGACAAGGCTGCCGACAGCTTTGCCGTATTGCTTTCCAGCGCGGCGGAGGAGTTGACAGACCCCGTCCGGAAGCGGATCATGGAGCAGCTTTTGTATCATCTGGGCCGCTGGATCTATCTGATCGACGGGGCAGACGATTTGAAAAAAGATGCGGAGAGCGGCAATTATAATCCGGTAGCTCTGCGGTACGGATTGACAGACGGCACATGGACGCCGGAGAGCCGCAGGGACTTTGCCACGACCCTGGACCATTCCATCCACCAGATGGCCGCAGCCTTTGAGCTGTGGGATTTCGGCGTGTGGACGCCGGTCCTGCAGTCCACCTTTTACGGAGGGCTGTTTCAGGTGGGAAAAGCCGTGCTGGACGGCAGCTTCCATCGCCCCAGCAGAAAGAATATCAGAGAGATTGAGGAAACCGAATGAACGATCCATACGAGGTCCTGGGAGTTCCCCGGACCGCCACCGATGAGGAAATCAAAAAGGCTTACCGGAATCTGGCCCGGAAATATCATCCGGACAATTATCATGACAGCCCTCTGGCCGATCTGGCGCAGGAGAAGATGAAGGATATCAACGCCGCTTACGAGCAGATCACCAAGGAGCGCAGCGGACGGGGAGACAGCCCCGCCGGCGGCTATCGTCAGAATGCCTACGGCGGATACGGCGGCCAGAGCTACTCCGGCGGGGACAGCGTGTTTCAGCAGGTGCGCTACGCTATCCAGCTGGGAGATCTTGGACGGGCGGAGGCGCTGCTTACCAATTACAGCAACCACAATGCCGAGTGGAATTTCCTGAAGGGCGTTGTATGTGCCCGCCGGGGCTGGATGGACGAGGCCAAGCGTTACTATGAGACCGCCTGCCAGATGGACCCCGGCAATCTGGAATATCAGCGGGCGCTGGACTATATGGAAAACGGCCCCCGACAGGCTTACACGCCAGGCGGAACCACCTTTGGGACGGACCTGTGCGGCAGTAATCTGTGCCTGCCTATGTGCTGCCTGTGGTCACTTTGCAGCGGCGGTGCGCCTATTTTCTGCTGTATCTGATAAAAATGTGTAAAACCGGCGGAAACGTGCTCTGACAGGGAAGAATGACCATTTGCGGAAGGCGTTTCCCCGTAAAATAGGAGGAATCAGCATGATCAAAAGCATGACCGGCTACGGTCGGGCGAGAGAGGTGCGGAACAAGCGGGATATCACCGTGGAGGTCCGCTCCGTCAACAACCGGTATCTGGACTGCACCGTGAAGATGCCCCGGATGTACAGCT
>ERZ827512.2762-NODE-2762-length-13402-cov-2.848355_pt1 | contig 13402 bp, 10 predicted proteins | sample MGYA00519916_ERZ827512 | MGnify/ENA primary metagenome ERZ827512 (study PRJEB31778, sample SAMEA3449335) | human gut metagenome | biome: human gut; feature: human-associated habitat; material: faeces | place: United Kingdom | collected 2010/2012 ... | reverse complement strand
CGACACTGCTTCCGTAAATATCCTTTGCCGCTTTTACGTTCTCGTCCTGTCCGAAAAAAAGTCCGATGACATGGATCCCCTGTTTTTTCAGCGCGCGTACCTCCGCCGCGGTATCCGCAAGCCCGTCCCCGCCTGCATACGCTTTTTTCCCCGGCAGTTTTCCTCCGTTCGGGCTTGCGTCGGTCAGCACGATAAGAAGCCGGTTTTTGTAGCTGTGCTCCGGCATCTGGGTTCCGACGGCCCGGATCGCCAGTCCGTCCCGGTTAAATCCGATCGCGGTATACTGGAATACTCCGTCACTGCCCGTCTCCACGCCCTTTAAGCGCTGGCAGACCGTATACCCCGAAATGCTGCAAAATGAATAAACCTGTGTAGGAATATAACACAGTCTCAGACTTTCCGCAATCATATATGCCTCCGCCGCGATCTGCTCCTGCCGCTCCAGCTGTGAGGAAGATCCGTCAAGCAACAGCGTGACGAGAAAATCCCCGGGCTCTTTCTGGTCTTTCCGCTCAAAAACCATGCGCTCGTTTAACTGCACCGCCCGCCACACTTTCGACGCGTTTAAGGTTCCCTGCGCAGCCGGGATGCTGTCTGCCTCCTGCTCCATCAGAAGCACACGGAAGATCTGATCCCGCAGCCGGTGTATCTCGGTACGGAATTTTCTTTCACGGGCATGATAATACGCGGTATTTTTTTCTTTCTGCCCGCGCATCCGCTCGTATTCCACCGGATCCACATGCTGTTTTAACCTGGTATACGCGCCTTTTCCACCGCAGAAGCAGATATGGCATTCCGCGTGGTTTCCGACACAGATCTTCTGTTCTAACTTCTTTCCCGTCCGCTCATCAAAAAGCGGCTCCCCGAAGTAATCAAGGATCTTTTCTTTTAACTTCTCCTCATTCTCTCCGGTCAGTCCCGCTGCCAGTTCCCGCAGTTTCTGTGACGCCTTTTCCGGCCGGGTTTCCTTTTTTCCCCCGCTCTCGTCGACCGGATCCAGGCGCTGTACTGCCTGCACCTTCTGACGCGGGCGGAAAAAGACGGGCAATTTATGTTTTAAGTAAATTCTCCCGTCTCCTCTTTTCTTCTGTACGTCCATATGGTAATACGCGCAAAGCGCCTTATTGATCCGAAAGAGCAGCGTATCGGTATCCGCGTCCGCCGCCGCAAGCAGATCACGCAGCAGCTTTTCCTCATCCGGGGAAAGCACTTCCCTTTTGCCCAAGATCCGTCTGCACTTTGCCTCATTGATGCGCTCCTCCGGCAGGGTCTTTACCAGCATCGCGGTGCGGCTTAAGATCTCCTCCGCGTACTCCTCCCGCAGATCCGAAAGAACCGGCCGCTCCTTAATCTCCCGCTCATACACCGCGTTCTCCAGCGCGACCCACGAGAGAGCATCACACGCGCCCTGATGCTCTGTTCCGCCGAGTGAATCAAAATATGCCGCCACCTTGTCCGTGTCATACCATTTATGTACGAGCCCGATCACCATATTTAAATACAGATCCAGTGTCTCGTTTCCATTCTCCGCCAGAAACTGCGGCCGGAATGTGTAATCGCCCGCCGCTGTCCATATGATGTTTTTTGCCCTTAAATTCTCTTTTTCCCCGTCCATACTCAGTTTGAAAACATCTTCTCTCTTTCCAGTTTTTTCGGGATCCGTTCCCGGATCACATCCCGGATCAGTTCCTGTTCCACCGGATCAAAGGATTTGTTGACAATGCCCATCGCAAGTGCGCAGTTTGCCTCAAGCCCATGTTCCATCAGTGTCACCGCATCCAGCAGTCCACGCAGATCCAGCGCCTTGGTGGAAATTTCACCGCTCTCACATTTTTTCTGGATATCAAAGAAAAGTTCGGTAAACTGACCGGCGTATTTTTCCTTCAGTTTCGGGAACTGACTGCTTAACAGCCGGTTCAGATAGGCATCGGAGATCTGCGGCATCGCGATGACGACAAAACGGGATGCAAGCGCCTCGTTCAGCTCTCTGGTTCCCGCGTATCCGTAGTTCATTGTCGCGATAAAGCGGGTCGCCCCGGAGAGTGCGATCCTGTCATACCCAGGCACATCAATGACATGTCTAAAATCCAGGATCCCGTGCAGAACCGCAAGTGCCTCGTTCTTCGCCATATTGATCTCGTCGAGCACACCAAAGCCGCCCTCCGCCGCGCAGCGGTAGACCGGTCCCTCGCGGAATGCCACCTCACCGTTTTGAAACGTATCGGTTCCGATCAGGGACGCCGCATCCGTATTGATATGAAAAGAAATATCAAATAACGGTCTTGCGAATACCGCCGCGAGATTTTCCGCAAGCACATTTTTTCCGGTCGCCTTCGGTCCCGTGAGCAGCAGATTCTTTCCGCAGAGTAACGCGACTGCTGCCTCCTCCCATACCTCTTTTCCGTAATACAGATATTTTGGTTTCGGTATCCGCGCGCACATCTCGTCCGTCACCGAATGTTCTTCCCGAAATTTCAGGATTCCCTCTATGATTTCCGGTTTTACCTGTTCTTCCCGCAAAAAATCGATCATACCGCATCCCCTTTTTCTCGCTTTTTCTTCATTATATTACATTTTACGGTCTTTGCAAGATATGAGGGGTTCGTTTTTATTATAATTTTATTGTAAAGAATTTAACGATCCTTATTTAAAAATGTCAGATATTTAAACGATACCTCATAGTTTTTGTTTTCCATCAAAGAGGCATATTCTTCCGGTGTGAGCGCCTGCTCGAGCGCCTCCTTCGCCTCCCTGTCAACGACTTCATATTCTTCCCCGGAAAAGCACATGTTCGGATACATCACACACCACCAGTTATGCCCCTCTCCCGCTCCGATCACCAGATTCAACGCCTCATAGGTTCCCGCGGGAAAGGTATACGCGCCATAGGTCTTGACCGGAAATTTTGCATCCCCGAGCTGTGCCGTCACGGTATAATCATAGCCCTCCTCACGGATCACTTCCTCTGCGGCCGCTGTGATCTTTTGCATGTTTTCTTCTACGATCCGTTCGCAGTCTTCCACATCCGACGCCTCTTTCATCTTCGGCGCCATATAGCTTCCCACCGCATCCCGCACTTTTAATTTCAGAGCCTGATCCTCTTCACTGTCGCTGTTTGCCAGCACATGGAACCGCAATACCCGTTTTGCGATATCCTCCTGATAACTTCTATGTATATAGCAGGTTTTTCCAAAATACGCTGCCACAAGCAGGCTTGCCATGAGCACACGGCACAGCACTTTTTTTGTCTGATCCATTTTCCCATCCTCCGGCATTTTTATTTTCCGGCGGTCACGGGATCGCTCCCGCCCGCCTTCTTTTTTCATTATTGCCGTTTTTTTTCGTTTCATTCACCGGTTCTTTATTTTGTGTCCACAAGTGTGACCTCTGACTTTACCTCATAGTTAATAACCGCGTCATAATGCGTCTTATCCCCGGCATACCTGTCATAGAGCGACCGGTCCGATCCGCCGAGCTTGCGGAAGCTGTCGGCCAGATCCACACCCTTTTCATCCTGCGCCGCGCAAAGCGTCTCTTTTAGTACCTCCGTCAGTTTCCGGTTTGTCTGCGCTTCCAGTTCCTCTCTTTTCTCACTGTCTGCGCACATTCCGTTCATCAAAGCCGCCTCACTTTTTACGGTCAGAATAAGCTGTGGTTTTCCACGATACGTTGTGATCTCATAACTGCAGTCCGGTGCGTCCAGTTTTATGATCTCCCCGCCGGAAAGTTTGACGGAAAAACTGCGCAGTTTGTTTTCCGCCAAAAGTCCCACCAGCGCATCCTGCATATCTAACGTTCCGACCGGTTTAAAATCCCGGAACACATAAAATTCCGAGATCGCCGGTATCCCTCCATTTTCACTGAGCACCGGCAAAAACAGCACGGAATTGCGGTTATAGTATTCGTTATAGAGATCTCCGAGCGTTGGCATCGCGTGCGTTTTGTATACGGTCGATCCGGTCACCATATCCTCTAAAAAAGTTCCGACCGGTTCATTTAACCCACCGTTCAGTGAAAGAATGTCCGAGGCATCCGGGCTTGCCACAAATACCAGCGTATTCCGCGCGAAGTTTTCCTGGCTGACCGCAAATTCTAAAAACTGCTCCAGTGCGTTTTCATTTTCCAGGAAATCCATTCCGAACACGAGCACCTTTAAATGATTGTAGTCGAGGGAATTTTCACTGTCTGCCTCATAGGTCTGCCACGCCTCGTAATACGAGTCCGCCACCACACGAAACGATTCCCCCTCGTCACTTTTCGCTTTTTCATCCGCGATCTCCGAGAGCTGCGGAAAATAGAACGCAACGCTGCATCCGCTGCCCGTCTCATCGATCCCGATGGCAAGCGGGAAGCTGCGATCCTCCAATTCCCGCGTGTTGCACCCCGCAAGCGGAAGCGCCGCAGAAAGGAGAAACGCGATACACAGATATCTTTTTATCTTTTTCATGCACTCCGCCTTCTTTCCGCAGACAGATATGCTATGACCGGGATCAAAATGACCGCCGGCGTTCCCACATACCAGAGGAATTTAAAATATAAGCCCTCCGCCCACGCGGTCCGGTAGAACATGCCGGAAATCCCGTAGACCGCCGCCGTCACGCCAAGCAGGACAAGAAATTTTTTTCCGGTATGAAAGATCTGGGTCAGCGCTGTCTGCGCATAGAAAAGCCCGGTGCAAAGAAACGCGAACAGCGTAAAAAACCAGATCGCGACCATAAACGCGTCCTGCCGCTTCAAGAAGCCGCCCGGCAGATCTACCATACTCATAAGCGTGACAACCGGAAAGCGCTGTCTGCCAAGCGCTTTTTCCTGAAATATCCCAAGCAGGATCAAAAACATTGCCACATTGATCGTAAAATGAAACGCAGCCGCCTGTCTTGCCGCCACCACAATCTGTGCCTTCTTCGTGGCATATCCCACCAAAAAGGGCAGCAAAAAGATCACACCGGAAAAGATCACGACCAGATAGATCCCCTCCACCACCGGAAGCGCACCTGCCACAAAGACCGGTGTCCAGTAATCCGTATTCCACTGAAACATCGCGAGAAACAGCATCAGAAAAAGCGGCACCATCAAAAACCAGAACAGCAGCTCATATACCCTGGCTCTTCCTTCCATTCCCTGATAGATCCCGTACGCTCCGACCAGGCACAGGAAAAACGCGATCAGCCAGAACGATTCCTCTCTTAGCAGGCACTTTTGGATCAGTGAAGTTTCTGTATACAGTGCATAGGCACCGAGCAGTATGCAGTATACAAAATACAAAAAAGCAAACACCCAGGAAAGGAACGTGCCACAGCTGCGCTTTAAATATTCCATGTAACCGCACGGCATGCGCCGGTGCAGTTTCTCCAGAAAAACGAGGTAGCACAGCAGAAGCACCCAGGCTCCGAAAATACTGAATATTCCATCCTTTCCCACATACTTTGCCAGAAGCACCGGCAGCAGAAGTGTGTTGATCCCGAACAGATCATAGATCAACAGGCGTCTGATCTGACGCTTTGAAATTCTTCCATTTTCCGAAAACATAACTATCCCTTTCGTTTTAATTTGATGCGCTCTTTCACATGAGCAAAGATCGGTCTGCGGTTCAGATAAATGAGCGGCAGCCGCAGCATGGAGTCCCGCTCATCGTGATACCCGGTCAGATCGGCACCGACCACCGGCATCAGATACGGGATCCCGAAGCTCTTTAAGTGCGCCAGATGGATGAGCACGGTCAGTATGCAGAGCAAAAAGCCGAAAAATCCAAGCCAGGCGCAGAGGAAGATAAAGAAAAACTTTAAGATCCGGAACGCCGTGGCAAATTCCTCATTCGGGATCGCAAAGGAACAAAGCGCGGTAAATGCCACCACGATCACAACGATCGGACTGACCAGATTTGCCTCGACCGCCGCCTGCCCGATGATCAGTCCGCCGACGATACCGATCGTATTTCCCATCGCCCCGGGGAGACGCACGCCGGCTTCCCGCAGGAGTTCAAACGACAGCTCCATCAAGAGCACTTCCACGATCGATGGGAACGGAACCCCCTGCCTTGCCGCCGCAAACGATAATAACAGGGTCGTCGGCAAAATCTGCGTGTGGAAATCCATGACCGCCAGATATAAGCCCGGCAGTGTCATCGCAAAAAAGGACGCGATATAGCGCAGGAAACGCCCGAGCGACGCGATCTCAAACCGGTTGTAATAATCATCACTTGTCTGTATAAACGAGTTGTAATCGGTCGGCAGGATGAGTGCAACCGGGGAATTGTCACAAAGCAGTACGATTCTGCCCTCTAAAATCGCCATTGCCGCGCGGTCCGGGCGTTCCGTCGTCTGAAACTGAGGAAACGGAGAATACCATTTCTCCTCCGTCAGCTGTTCGATCACGCCGCTGTCTGGCACGCCGTCGATCTCAAACGTATCCAGCCGTTTTTTGATCGTTTCCAGCAAGTCCGGGTAGATCAGATCCTCCATATAGACGAGATCCACATTGGTCTTTGACCGTACCCCGGCTTTTTTCTCCCATACTTTCACACGCGGGGAGCGCACCCGTTTCCGCACCAGCGCGGTATTGATCTTGACCGAATCCGAAAATCCCTCATTGGAACCGCGGATGACTTTTTCGGATTCCGCCTCCGTAACACCCATGCCGGGATACCCTTTATCCGATACCTTCAACGCATGAGGGTAGCCATCCACAAAGAGTACCGCGTCTCCGGTCAAAAGTCCGTCCGCCGCCTCCTCATAAGTATCAAACACCGTCACATCGGACAGGCCGAGTCCGTTTTTTTCCAGACACTCATACATTTTTTCTGTCTGCATGCCGCTGAATGCGTTTAGCATTTTCCCAAGCGCTGACTTTTCAAACAGGACATTTGCCACCGCCACCTCTATGTAGGCAACCAGGCACTCAATATTCTTTTCTTCTCCCAAAAACATCTGACGCATCTTGATATCCGCGCAGTCCGAAAAGATCTCCTCAAACTTTTTCTTATCCGTCTTAATATTTCCGGTAATCACTCCTGCCTGTGGCATCCGTATCTCCCCGCTTTCTTTCACATCATAAAAAAGGAGCCAGGCATCTGCCTGTCTCCTTTTATGATGTACATTTTTTTATGTTTTATACTAGATCTTCTGCTTTCTTATAATATTTTTTACAGCCTCCGCCTGATTCTCCACATGACGCTTCATCACCTGGGAAACATGCTCTTTGTCATGCTTCTCGATCCCGGCATAAAGCTCCTCGTGCTCCTCGATCAGTGACGGGTAACTCTTTTCATCTTTTAAATACTCCACACGGTAGCGGTAAACCTGCTCACGCAGATTGTTTAACATGCTCACCAGCTTCTCATTGCCGGTCGCCGTGTAGATCGCGTCATGAAATTCCACATCCGCCTCGGCAATTCTTTTGACATCGCCGCTTCTTGTGGATTCCTCGAAGTTTTTCATTGCCTGTTTTAACTGTTTTAACTGATCCTCCGTGATCGCGTCACACGCAAGCTGGACTGCCAGTTCATCGAGTGCCGCGCGGATCTCCAAGGCATCCTCCATGTCCTTTTCTGTCATGCCTGCGACCTGTGCCCCCCGGCGCGGTATCGTCACGGCAAGTCCTTCCTGTTCCAGCATCCGGATCGCCTCACGGATCGGTGTACGGCTCACGCCCATCTTTTCCGCAAGCTGTAACTCCATCAGCCGTTCCCCCGGCTTTAATTCTCCTTTTAAGATTGCCTCCCGCAATGTACTAAATACCACATCCCGCAGCGGAAGATACGCATTCATATTCAGCTCCAGATCATCCATCATATGTTTTTCCTCCGTTCCTTCTCCCTTTTTTATAAATTATATGGTCTTGTAATATAAGTCTGCTTCGCAAGCTGTTTACTCCTGATTTCCCGCTCTGCCGCCTCCGCAGCGTCTTTATCGGAAAAGATACCGAACACGGTAGGGCCGCTTCCACTCATCATCGCTCCGAGCGCTCCGTGTTTTTGCATCGTCTGCTTGATCGTATCGATCACCGGATATTCCTTTATCGTTACGGTCTCAAGCAGATTTCCCATGTGACCGGCAAGCGCGGCAAGATCCCGCTTTTTTAAATCCCCGATCAGTCCGTCGATCCCCGGATGCACGGTATGTTCATCCAGAATCAGGTTGTCATAGACAAATTTGGTAGACACCGCAACCGGCGGCTTCGCGATCAGTATCGTACAGGGCGGCATCGCCGGCAGTGCCGTCAGCTTTTCGCCGATCCCCTCGGCAAGCGCAGTTCCCCGCATAATGCAGTACGGCACATCCGCGCCGAGTTTTACCCCGCGCGCCATGAGTTCTTCTTTGGAGAGCCCGAGCTTTAAGAGCTTATTCATTCCAAAAAGGACTGCCGCCGCGTCTGTACTGCCGCCCGCCATTCTACCGGAATGTATTTCTGGATCTCGATCTTTACCCCGGATCGGATCTCAAATTCATCGATCAGAAGTTTCGCCGCCTTATAGGCAAGATTATTTTCATTTGCCGGAAGATAGGACAGATTCGTCGAGACCGCGATCTCCGGTTTCTTCGTTATTTTCAAAAAAATACGGTCATACAGATAAATGCTCTGCATGATCATCTTCACCTCATGATAGCCGTCCTCTCTCACGCCTGTTACATCCAGCCCCAGATTGATTTTTGCCATCGCCCTCAGTTTTAATTCACTCATTGTTCTTCTCCTGTACTTTGTATACATTATACTAACATTTTCCCGGAAAAAGTCAATCTTTCCTATCAATGATTTTTATCAAACAGCCGATATAAATAGTAGAATACCAATAGTTTACCATGCCAAGGAGGGTTATATATGGATGTAAATGGACTTAACAAATTACAAAACACAGATTATCTTTCAAAGGTTACGGACACTGCTTCTGCTGCAGCCGCAAAGACCAATACCGCAAAAACGGATGCTTCCTCTGCTGAGGGCGTGATCTACGATAAAAGTTCTTCCACTACAACAGGCACGGACTACAAGACGAACAATGCCGCTCTGATCCAGAAATTAAAACAGGATTCCGAGGACCGCATCAACCAGTTAAAAGACATTGTAAGCCAGATGATGACCAAGCAGGGAACCGCGATCGGTAAAGCCGATGACATCTGGAGTTTCCTCGCAAGCGGAGATTTTACCATCGATGAAGCCGCAAAGAAAAAAGCTCAGGAAGAGATCTCTGAGGACGGCTACTGGGGTGTCAAACAGACCTCTGACCGTATCCTTGATTTTGCAAAGGCACTTTCCGGCAATGATTCTTCCAAAGCGGATCTGCTCTTAGACGCCTTCAAGAAGGGCTTTAAAGAAGCGACCAAGACCTGGGGCAAGGATCTTCCGGATATCTCCAAGCAGACCTATGATGCCGTTGTCGAAAAATTCGACAAGTGGAAAAACGGCGAGGACACAACTGCGGACGCGAAACAAAAAGCCGCTCAGGCAGCAGATGCGGATCTGAAATAGTACCTTCCATTTTCCTCGTCGCTATTACAAAAGACAGGCATAGCAGGCGTGATAATAACTCCGCCTGCTATGCCTGTTTCTTTTATTGTCTATTCATCGATGTCCAGATCGACTTTGATTCTGTTCAGATGCCAGATATCATCCACATATTCCTGGATCGTACGGTCAGAAGAGAATTTTCCGGAATGCGCCACATTTAAGATCGCGCTCTTCGCCCAGTTCTTCTCATCTTTATATGCTTCCATCACGCGCTTCTGTGCTTCCACATAAGAGCGGAAATCTGCCAGGATAAAGTAGGTATCCGCATACTGGGTACACTGCGTGTTGAGCAGTGAATTGTAAAGATCACGGAACAGCTCCGGATCGTTCGGTGAGTACATACCGTTGATAAGCTGCATCAGTACCTTGCGCACATCCTGATCCTGATTGAAGATCTGCATCGGATCATAATCACGTTTCTTTTCATGCTCAATGACTTCATCCGCGCTCATACCAAAGATAAAAATGTTGTCTTTTCCCACTTCCTCAGCGATCTCGACATTCGCGCCATCCATCGTACCGAGTGTCAGCGCGCCGTTCAACATAAATTTCATGTTACCGGTTCCGGACGCCTCTTTGCTGGCTGTTGAGATCTGCTCACTGACATCCGCCGCCGCAAAGATCAGCTCGGCATTCGATACCTTGTAATCCTCGATAAATACGACCTTGATCTTGCCATCGATGGATTTGTCATTGTTGATCACATCCGCTACCGAATTGATCAGCTTGATCGTGAGCTTCGCGTTCCGGTATCCGGCTGCCGCCTTTGCGCCAAAAATAAACGTACGCGGAATGAATTCCATGTCCGGATGCTCTTTTAACTCGTTGTAGAGATACATCACATGCAGGATGTTTAACAGCTGTCTCTTATACTCATGCAGACGTTTTACCTGTACATCAAAGATGGAACGCGGATCTACTTCCACGCCATTGTGCTGCTGGATGTATTTTGCCAGACGCAGTTTGTTCTGATACTTGATGTTCATAAACTCCTGCTGCATCTTCTCATCATCCGCATAGATCGCAAGCTTTGACATATAAGAAAGATTCGTGATCCAGTCCGCGCCGATATGCTCCGTCACCCAGGAAGCGAGCAGCGGATTTCCGTGCATCAGGAAACGTCTCTGCGTGATACCGTTTGTTTTATTGTTGAATTTCTGCGGGAACATCTGATAGAAATCATTTAATTCCCGTTTCTTTAAGATCTCGGTATGAAGTCTCGCAACACCGTTGACCGAATAGCTTGCAGCGATCGCGAGATGTGCCATCTTCACCTGTCCGTCATAAATGATCGCCATCTTGCGGATCTTATCACCGTCATTTGGAAATTCCTCCTGGATCTTTAAGATAAACCGGCGGTTGATCTCCTCCACGATCTGATAGATACGCGGCAGAAGACGTGAAAAGATCTCGATCGGCCATTTTTCCAGTGCTTCCGCCATGATCGTATGGTTGGTGTAGGCACAGGTTTTGGTCGTGATGCTCCATGCTTCATCCCAGGAAAGTCCCTCGTCATCCAAAAGGATACGCATCAGTTCCGCTACCGCAACGGTCGGATGTGTGTCGTTCATCTGGATCGCCACTTTTTCTGGAAGCATGCTGATGTCCGCATGGTTCTTTTTAAAGCGGTCAACCGCGCGCTGAAGGCTGGCAGAAACAAAGAAATACTGCTGTTTTAAGCGAAGCTCCTTACCTGCGATATGATTGTCATTCGGGTAGAGCACTTCAACCAGATTTCTGGCGAGATTCTGCTGTTCTACCGCTTTTTTGTAATCGCCCTTGTCAAACGCGTCGAGCTCAAAGGACTGTTTTGGCTCCGCATCCCAGATCATCAGTGTATTTACAACATTATTATTGTATCCGATGATCGGCATATCGTATGGGATCGCCATGACAGACTGGTAATTTTCATGGACGAAACGTGTTCTTCCGGTCTCATCCGTCCTGGCGCTGACATAGCCGCCGAATTTTACTTCATAGGAATGCTCCGGTCTCTTTAATTCAAACGGATAGCCGTTCTTTAACCAGTCATCCGGCTCTTCGATCTGAAAGCCGTCCTTGATCTTCTGGCGGAACATACCATAGTGATAGCGGATGCCGCAGCCGTAAGCCGGGTATCCGAGTGTTGCGAGCGACTCCATAAAGCACGCCGCAAGTCGTCCGAGTCCGCCGTTTCCAAGTGCCGGATCCGGCTCCTCGTCCTCGATCAGATTTAAGTCCACACCCATTTCCGCGAGTGCTTCTTTTACTTCATTGTAACAGGTCAGATTGATCAGGTTATTTCCAAGCGCACGCCCCATCAGAAATTCCATGGACATGTAATAAAGGATCTTTGGATCGTCGCGGTCAAGCACATGCTGTGTCGCGATCCACTGATCAATGATGACATCCTTGACCGTATAGGACACTGCCTGAAAGATCTCCTGTCTGGAAGCTTCAGTCAGCGTCTTACGGTACAGATTCTTGACATTGTCGCTGACGCTTTTCTTGAAGGCATCCTTGTTGAAAACGATATTTTTCATAAATAATACCCCTCCATGCCGTTTTTTGTAATCACATAATTTTATGATATACTTTCATGTTCTGCGCGTCAAGCAACATTTCCCGCGCAAAGTCACGCTTTCGCAATTTTTACAGTTTCTCTACTGCGAGTACGACCTTTTCGCCATTGATGTTCCATTCTTTCTCATAACCGGTGAGCGCACCTGCGGTCACTTTCTCGGCAAGTACTTCTTTTCCGATCTCATCCCCGTATTTTTCAAAGATCTGCCGGATCTTATCGTCTGCCTGATAGGACACGGCGATCTTATCCATAACCTCGAATCCGGCTTCCTTACGCATGGTCTGGATCTTGCTGATAAGTTCGCGTTCAAAGCCTTCCTCTAAGAGTTCCGGTGTGAGGTTCGTATCCAGTACAACGGTAACTTCGTTGTCACCCTCTGTGACATAACCTTCCATCTGTGTCATGGTGATCAGAAGATCTTCTTCATAAAGTACCACGTCTGCTCCGACTTCCGGAAGTTTCAGGCCGGCTCCGCTTCTTACGTCAGCCATTGCCTTGTTTCCGTCCACATTCGCAAGCGCTTTCTGGATCTGTCCCAAGTATTTTCCGTACTTCGGTCCCACGGTACGCAGCTGCGGCTTGAAGGTATAAGTCGTGTAGCCTGACACATCATCCGTAAATGTCACGTTCTTTACATTTAATTCATCCGCGATGATCTCTGTGAAAAATTCCGGCAGTTCAAACGGTGCTTTCACATACATGGTTCCGATCGGCTGACGGTTTTTGATGTTTGCCGCGTTTCTGCACGCGCGTCCCATAACGACGATCTTTAATACCTCGTCCATGTTCTTTTCCAGTTCCGCGTCGCTGTAAGCCGGATTTGCAACCGGGAAATCGCACAGATGGATACTTTCCGGTGCGTTCTTGTCAATGCTCTTGACCAGATTCTGATAAATCTCCTCTGTCATGAACGGGATCATCGGCGCTGACGCCTTGCAGATCGTAACGAGTGCCGTGTAAAGTGTCATGTACGCGTTGATCTTATCCTGCTCCATGCCCTTTGCCCAGAAACGTTCTCTGCTTCTTCTGACATACCAGTTACTCATGTCGTCCACAAATTCATCCAGTGCTCTTGCGGCTTCCGGGATCTTGTAGCTTCCGAGATCCTTATCCACCTCTGTCACAACGGAATTCAATTTGGATAAGAGCCATTTATCCATAACGGAAAGTTTGTCATATTCAAGCTTATATTTTGTCGCGTCGAAGTTGTCGATATTCGCATACAGGATAAAGAACGCATACGTGTTCCAGAGTGTTCCGAGGAACTTACGCTGTCCTTCCGTCACTGCCTTGTCATGGAAACGGTTCGGCAGCCATGGTGCGCTGTTAATGTAG